>Ga0208784_1001325_pt1 | contig 10431 bp, 37 predicted proteins | sample DEB19_08_DNA_FD_184531 | JGI IMG/M metagenome (GOLD analysis project Ga0208784, IMG submission 184531) | Aqueous microbial communities from the Delaware River and Bay under freshwater to marine salinity gradient to study organic matter... | ecosystem: Environmental > Aquatic > Marine > Coastal ...
TAACGCACGAAACCTTTGCATAGGTGTCAGGAAAATGATAGTGGATTCTTCTGTATCATAATCTGTTTCAAACTTCTGGATTTTACCTTCATACCGACAAAGACCTTTTAATGGAATATCATAGAATGAAGTTACGTATATGATGTCTAGGTCGTGACGGTTCATCTTACACTCCTTGTTCCATGACTGTTTTAAAATCAGCAGGAACAGGAATTTTTTTCTGTTCTTCTAATTTCACAAATGGACTACCCAAATCTTTCCAATGTGTTACTGCCCAATGATGTCCTCCTCTGGATACATCAGCAACGAAACCGTCAATGCTTTGATATCTAACTTCTTCCATATACTCCTTAGTTACTTCTCTTGCCTTGGATAAATCCCATGTCCAATATGAATTGTCTGGTAAATCTTCTCTTTCATCACAGATAATCATATTACCGTTTTCCCATACCTCTAAGACAACAAAGTATGGTACACACATCTCGTTCCAATAATCACCAGGTAAAGGATCAAGATATGCTTTGAGATTCTTTTTGTCTCTTTCGTTTGTTGTTTCATCTAACAATTTCATTCTTTTATCTCTCAAAATAATCTTTCATGTCAGTATGTCCATGTTCAGCATAAAACTTTGCATAGGCCCAACCTTTACGAAAACCGTAGTATCGTGCATCAGCCAGCTTTACGCCTTGTTCTGTCATTGGTACTTGATACGATTCGGCATTACGCCATGCATCATATATTATCTTGTCATCATCAACTATTTTAGTTCTCTCAATCTCGTTCGCTGCTTCTTCCAACAAGTCGGCGATTCTATCTGGCGCACCTTCTTGTACAGATTTGCGAGAAGGTATCTGCCTACGAATCTCGGCACGCTTTCTCAATCGATAAACTAAATCATCATTCACGGATTGTTTCCAAAATAGGTAGACCGACTCCGAAATGTGGAGTCAGCTGTTTCCAGACCAAAGTGTTTCATGATACATTCATAGGGATCATGGTTTTCACGTAATGCGATATCTGCACATTCATAAGCAACGGATTGTGCGAATAGTCGCATAGTTGCAGCACTTACAAAGTAATGATATTTGTCATCCCATTCGATGCCAGCACGTTCGGCAAGTTGTTGTACTCGTTCGTTATTCATTTTCTTATCTCACAATGGAATACTCTATTTCCTACGTAGAAAGAATTTAATTTCTCACATTCGGTTGCTACTTCAGAATGAGCAAATACCCATCCACATAACATACCAACTAAAAAAAGATAGATTGCTCCAAGTACATTATCCATACGATTAACTCAAAAGATACTTAATCATAGCAGCCATAAACAACAGGTACGTAATACCTTTGCCGATTGCAAATATACCTGCCCACCACATTTCCATTTCAAATTCAATCATTTTAATTTCCCGATAAGTTTTCTTACCATCTCCATAGCATGTTCGTGCATCTGTTCAGAACGATGCAGGCGCCTTTCCAGTGACTCAATGTATTCTTTCATTATTTGAATTCGTTTTTGGTCAGTCATTGTCAAACTCTTTCAATTCAAAAATATAGTGACCACCACGCCTAGATTGAACCCAAGTCAAATGCCACATCATACCATTATCTTGCATGGCTCCAATAATTGATTCGTTACCACTCCAACCAGCAGTAGAGATATAGTATCTGTGAACCATTTTATCTTTGTACTGTTCAAATTCATTCCATTCATGATCTTGTTCTGCTTCTTTCCAACACAAACTACGTAGGTGCCAGATGCTTTCAATGAATTTGAACCAACCTTTGGCATCATTCCAATGCCAGAGTTTAACGACATCTAGGGCTGCCTCTGTTGGATACCCATCATCATCCAACATCTCATTGTGTTCAATCAAATCAAAAATTGCTTGCTTGTCGTTCATCATTCAACTCCAAAATGGTTTTTGATACTATTGGTCAAATCCTCACGCCAAAGAGTATCAAAGTCCCTCTGGTAATCCTCATTGAAATGACGAATACATTCACGCACGACCTTTTCGCCGAATCGTTGATACGTAGCTTGTACATCCTCAAGTCTGGCAGTCTCGATCATAGATTCAATCATCAATTCTTTAAACCGCTGATTCACGGGGGATATCCTTTTCCATAAATTCATACTTGCATCGAGGACATACGTACTTGGTAAATACTGCCAACCCACCGTTATTGTCTATGTGCTGTGCCGTATTGGTAATGGCATGACAATTGATGCAAGGTACTCTTTCCGCTTGCATCTCCAGTAACATCACCCATGCTCTATCATTAATTGTAACAGACTTGTGCTTCATTGTCAATCCAACAGAGCCATATATGCCGCACAGTTATTCTCAATGAACCAATCAATACCTTTCTGCACTCCACCATAATCACCAATCATTTCACACCCTTTGAGGTAATCATAGACTGCCACCTCCTCGGGGCTTAATGTGAAACCGACGCCGCTAAAGGGGTTTTTTACAACAACTGGTGCTTCATCAAATATCTGGATTCCAGGGAAAACATCAAATATATTCTTTTTCATCACGCTACTCCAAATTTACGTTTAATAGCTTCAGATAGAATTGCTGCGACTGGACTCGTACCGTCGGGCATACCATATCCTTCACAGATATCGGTACATTCTAGTACAATCAACTCCGCAAGTTTTCGGTCATAGATATCGGCGAAAATCACGTCCGAGGCTAATTCCGACTCCATGCGACTTCGATACTCTCGTAAAGCATCATCATGTGCGTACCTACTCAGTTTAGCGATAAGGGTATCGTTCATATTAACCTCTGAAGTATCGTGCTATTTTATCATTAATTTCCTGACCGTCTATTTCTTCATGGAAACCATCTTCGGCAATATTTCTACAGATATCAATAATCAACTCGGCAAACTTTTCAACCTGTTCATTGCCCATCAACGCAAACTCACCACCAAAAAGGCGTGACGGTCCAACCACTTGTTCTGCTAGTTCTTTGATTCGTTCGTTCATTTATCAACTCCAAAATATTGTTCAATCTCATAAATAGCATCCCACTTAGCATCTAAAGTCAGGTTGGCATGATTGGTGTCTAAGACTTTAATACATTCTTTAACAATCAACTCGGCGAATTTTTCCAATTCTTCTACAGATAATTCACAATACACACCATCGTAAAGTTCGGGGTAATGTTTATCCAGTACACTTTGCTTATAAAAATATATACCAGATTGTTCTACTAATTCTTGGATTCGGTCATTCATTACATGCTCCAGAATGATTCGGATGAAGGTGAACAGAAACTCGGCGTATCGTACCGTTCTTGGTATAACTCACCGGTAATAAGGTTCTTTTGTGTAGTGTACGTGGGGAAGTAATTAATGATAAAGCCGTCATCTTCCATATTCTTAATGGCAGATTCCATGCTTTCTATACTGGAGGGAGTGTAGTCAATCTTATCTAATAGACGGAGACCATCTTTACGACGGAGGTCAATCTTGTAACGCTCAATGGTATACTCTGTGGTATTCTGTGACATTCTATGATCCTTAGTATTATGTGATTTTTACTAGAAAAAAAATTCTCGGTCGATTCTCTATAGAAAAACGGGAATTCGCCAACACACCAGTCCTTAGATTCTTATCGGGCTTTAGTGGCCACCGGATAGTATCTTGGCAACTGTCTTTTGGGGGGGCTACTGTTCCGTGTCCATAAAGGCATCTTTCAGGATCTGGACGGCATCCACCACCATGGCTTCAGAGACACCGAGAACCATTGCCACATCAGCAATGGTCTCGCCCTGGTTATTAATTAGATAATCCACCTCGTAAAGGAACTCCTCGGCCGTCATCATGCCACCTTGGTAACGGTGACTTTGGATGGTTTGCGACTTGCCTTTTTGGCAGCGACACCGACCTTTGGTGCTTTCATTGCTGCTAACTTAGCTTCCAATTTGGCAATACGTTCTGCACGCTTGGACTCTTGCTCTGCCAGCTTAGTTGCACGGAGTGCTATGCGTTCATTACGTGCGGCTTCTCGTTCCTGTTTGACATCCCACATGAGGTTCTTAACTCGGATCTGCAGCATCTTAATCTCAGCACGAGCTTGCTTCAGTTGGGTAGCAGCGAAAGAATTAGCAGCCAGTTCAGCTGCGAGGGTTTTGGTCTTAGCCATTTGTTACTCCTTAATCATTAATTCAACACAATCATTATATCCGGTCGGGCGCTTTATGTCAAGCGCTCAATTGCGGTCAAATAGGGCATCCAGCACGATATATACCGATCCGACAATAGTTGCCAAAATAAACACAATTTCAATAGTTTCCATTTTACTACTCCTTATAGGGTGGCATCATCGGCAGCGAAAATCAGGTCTTTCAGGACTTCCCTTACCGTTTCGATAACTTCAGCTTCTGACATGGATAACCGGACTGCTATGTCACATATGGCAACATCAGCCAGCATCATATTCACAATTCGTTGGACATTGGTAATCATTTATTAACTCACTCTTTCAGTAGTAATTTTCACGATATAGCTGTCGGCGTTTTTGAACTGCCAGCTTTTTTTCAAGTATTCACGAGCTTCCTTGCGGGTTTTAAAAGAAGCCTTCCAAGTTGTACCGGTACGACGGACCTGCCAGACAGTTGATGTTTTCATATTCTTTTTCTCTTTCATTCGTTTTCTTATTCAATGTAAGCATTATATCCGAGGCGGGCCTTTATGTCAACCGTTCCGTTGTATTTCCGCAACACCCTGGGTCGTCGCCGCAAATCACTTGACAATAGTATAATGGAAACACCCTGGGTCGTTCCCTGGGTCACTTGCCAAACTAGTAATAATCCGCCGTTCCCCCTAGTCCTTTTAGTAAATGAGAATCATTCGCATTTAGGATTATTTGGACAGCCGTGAAAACGGTTCAGTTACTACAGCATTACCAATCCTCTGCTTTATCCCATTGGCCATAGTCTAGTTCGTTTATCTCACGGAATTCTGGTATATCGATAGCAAAGTCCTCTACTGTTATACTATCACCGGTACTCATTCTAATGGATGCAAGTCTAGCAGAAGCAATTCCCTCTGGTGTTCTATAGTATTCTATGGTATTCTGAGCGTGTTTTTTCTTTGTTTCTTCAGATATATCACGCATAGCATTAGCGCAGGATTGACCGCAGTATATTCCACGTTTCTTATGTGTTTTATTACAGTTTGGACAGGTTTTTTGTTTATATCTGTCGGTCATAATTTTATATACACTACGGTTTTTAGTGGCCAGTCGGTATAACGATATATTCTATTATTTCTCTGTAAGGATAGTTTCATTCTATTTTCTAGTTCATTACGTGGTTTATCATTATCATCATAAGATAAAGTAAATGGTGCAGAATGATAGGATATTTCCTCAGTATCAGAGAATGATAAATTGTCCGTCGGGTAATCGGACGGTTTCTCCTGCTGTAGATATATCGCCGACTTCATTATCCATTGACCGGTCATTTTATCTTAGTGTAAAGGATAGTCATTTCATCCCAGTTTGGTTGTATGAGAGTTATATTGTTTTTCATTAGCGCAAGAGCCATTCTATTAGATAAATGGTTAAAGGGTAATGCATGGTCATCCATTGAAAGATGGAATGGTGCTATGAATGTATGCTTATAACCAGTTGAATTACCAGTGGTCGAATGTAGTTTTTCTTTACTTAGATATATTATAGATTTCATAGGGTTAGACCGACGTAAAAAAGGACTGATATCATTAGGACTGTAATGATACCAGAGACAATGATTATTTCTAGACCTTCGTTCATAGTGAATTATAGACTTTGGTTAGTATATCGCATTTTTTGGAATCTAGGGTTAGTGCAAATAATTCGAGCACAATTTCCCTGATATCTTTACGTTTATTCCATGATCCTGTGAATAGTCCGTCCGGATCAAGTATTTTCTTGGCGCCTTTCAGCATACTGACATCATCGAGGTAAATCACTTGTCCGATTTTTTTATCAGATTGCAAGTAAAATTGATGAGTATTGACATGGTTGAGAAATTCTGAATAATTGCCAGCAACGATAAAATAAGGTTTTTTCTCTGTAGGACTAGTCGGCATGACCAATCTCCCGAAATAAATTCCTTATTTTTCTGGATTTTTCTTTATCTCTCATGGCCACGTATACAGCATGGAGGACGTGTTCTATATCTAATCGTTTACGCCATGTGCCAATGAATATACCCTCGGGATTCTCTGTACCACGAAAAGTCTCTTGGTCAAGGACAAATAATAGTCGTCTCTTATCCTCTGGATGATCTAGGGCGTTCTTTTTCACGTATTCTAGGTATTCGTTATAGTTACCAGCCACAACGTAAAAATTGACCGGTTTCACGTAGGTTGGGTCCGTCAAGGACTTGTAATCATCGATGGTCATCATTGGCAAGTGACCATGCTGGTGTGTGATTGTGCAATTTTTCTTCCTTTACTTTGTACTCATAAAATCCGAATTCATTGTCATTATCCAGATACCGAGCATATTCCTCGGCATCATCCCTGTTTTCATACACTCGCATGACGGATTCGCCCTCATACGGTATGCACTCTAGTACCACGTAAACATATTTCATTTTTTCACTCCATAGATTAGCATCATAATGTCCAGAGCACAATCATCAACGGGATCATGCTTAGTTACGTCAATTTCACTATTAAACTCAGGATGGTCAACCTTACAGTAACCATTGTTTGAACCAGTCAGAAAATCAACGGCCGTGCGGACGTCTCGCCAGCGATTATACGCAAAAACCGTATCATCACGGTTACCAGTAATCTGAAATTCCAATGCACGGTAAAGCAGTTCATCTAGGTTACCTCGAGCCCATACGTAGCATTTTTTGTCGTTTTTACTGTCAGCCCATTCACGTAGCATACCAATCGCACGTTCTGGTGATACGTCATTCGGTGATGGTTTCAATGACTTGATTTTTACATTATCACATTGTTTGGCCCACCAATTCACGGTATCACGGTCAACCTTACGTCCTAATCGTTCTATCTGATCCTTGGCGTTCAATTTGACGAAAAATGCGGATTCTTTCAATTCCTTGTAGGTTGGATTAGAATCAGGGTCAAAGTATATACATGCCAATGATAATATCACGGCATTAGAATCGACTCCTAGTGTTTCAATATCAAAGCAAAAAATGATTATACCTCCATTATAAAGTATAAATAAGGGTGTAGGTCACGGAACGGGAATTCCCACCTACTCTAACATTGTAAAGGAATGTCAGCATGATTATATATTCTATCTATCGGTTTGTCAATACAATCAACGGTAAAGTATACGTAGGGTATACCAAGAACTTTACCAAAAGATTGAACGAACATAAACAAGATTCCAAACGATTTAGTACCAAATTCTATAAAGCCATCAATAAGCATGGATGGGATAATTTTGTTTGTGATATACTCTACCAATCATTGAATGTGGATCACATAAAGGAGATGGAAGTATATTTTATTTCCGAACACAATTCATATCGTAAAGGTTATAATTCTACTCTTGGTGGCGAAGGTCATACTGGTACTGTTTCATCAGCAACCAGAAAAAAACAATCAACATCCCGTGGTGGCAGATTTATAGCAAAAGACAATTTGGGTAATACCTATCAAATTACTAAGGATGATCCTAGATACCTTTCTGGTGAATTAGTCGGCATCAACAAGGGTGTAAAGGCAAGTTTAGAAACTCGTATGAAACAATCTATTGCTCGGATGGGTAATCAGCATTTATTAGGACATAAACATACCGAGGAATCAAAACGCCGTATTGGTGAAAGTGTTAAAAGATACCACAAGAATACATAACTATACTCCAAAATGTTCTATTAATTGTTCGGCTGCAAAATGGTCGTCTAATGTATCTCTCAAAAAGCCAGCACATTCCGCAATAATCAACTCGGCGAACTTTTCATTCCATTCTCGAGGAGAAGGAAATTCTTTAGAGTTGGCCATATACCATTCACCAGCCTGTTCAGCCAGTTCTTCAATTCGTTCGTTCATAATGATACCTCGCTAATTATTTCGCCATCAAGGATTAGTTGAATACTGTGACAGTCGGTGTACATAGGACCGTCGCTGCCGCCATTGTATATGGAATCTGTCCTAACCTCAAGCCGTAAATTGTCTTTGATGTATTGTCTAATCAAGTCACTCATTTGTTCATTCATTCTTCAACTCCATATTCGGTATAAAGTTTACCCAACTCTGCTCGGACTCGTTCTGCCATGGGACGATACTTGACAGGTTGAATAGGATGATATACCCATTCCGTACCACCCCATATCTTACTACTATCCAACAACCGGTGTAAGTCAGCCAGTAATTGGAATCTAGGATCATCCCACATTTTTTCAGCATTCTCGTTCATGGTCGATACTCCAGTTTGATACAATCCTTCCAACCTTCTCGTTTAGCCCACCACATACAGTAGATGGCTTTGAATATACTTGGTCCAGCATAAATTTGCAACCAATAGTAATGGTCGGATCCTGTGGCATGATCCCATACATTCACTTCCCATTTATAACCCATCATTCAACTCCTATATTTTTGCATCTATGAAATGGCATTATCCGTCCTAGCCAGCCAATCAGTTCTCCGCATTGTTGACAACAATATGATGGAAATCTGTTCACTCTTTTTCTCCAACATAAAATACATGCCAAACAAATCCATTAGGCTCATGTACAGTACCGATATAATTACCTTTGACATCCTCAAGATCCCAACCGGTGCCTACGATATTAAATTCATGCACGACCGTTGACCGACTATCATCTACAATTGCCCAGACCATAGAGGCGCCTTGGTGATTGACATGAATAGGTTTTGCACCTTTCGGCATTTGCACATAATCAGCCAAAAGGAATTTATGGATTGTTTTCATCATTCAACTCCGAAATGTTTTAGTATTTTATCATCACACCAATTGGCATCATAATCCATTTCTTTTTTCACTACACTTGCACATTCTCTCACAATCAACTCAATAAGTTTTTCTGTCTGCTTATATGCCAAACTTTGAATATGTCCATTCTCTACAGTAAACCCAGCCTGTTCGACGAGTAGTTTAATTCGGTCGTTCATTCGTCATCCTTTGGTTTATATTTTACCCAGATATCCATTGCATCCTGCAATTCTTCTATTTGTCGCAACCTAATTTGATCCATGATACCCCATTCGGTATTATTCTTTGTCATATCCCATAATTTGTCACGATGTTTTTGAAGGACATCAAGCACCACATCATATCTTTGTTCCTCAGTCATTCTTCAACTCCGAAATGTTCTGCAATAAAATGTTTTACAGTAATTGCACCAGATGCTTCCACATCACAGTCATGGGTCACAAAACTCATCTCTGTAACTTCACACATACGCATACATTCCCGAACAATCAACTCGGCGAATCTCTCCATAAATTTGGTTTGACTTTGCCAAGATTGGTCCATTGTATCTTCCGCAGCCTTGTCCCAAAGTTCTTCAATTCGTTCGTTCATTTTTTCTTCCACGCAGAAAATGTTGGTTCATATTCTAATACCACTTCAAATATTCCAACGAAATTTTTATCAGAATCCCATACAGCAAAGTCACGAGATTCTCCATTCCAATAGTTGCCGATTTCCCATCCGTCACGATTATGGAAAAAGTCCTTGGCCATATCTTCTACTAACCAAAGCAGTTCAAATTCATCGTAACCACCATTGACAGCCACAATGTCACGGTCTGATTGAATCTCATAGGCATCCTCAATATCGGGTGTATCTTTCCAGATATTGGGTATGTAATAAAAAGTGTTCATCATCTTACTCCTTAGTTCTTATACAGTATAGCACGTTTAGGATATACCACACCAGCAGTAGCCTGCATTAACACAGGATCACCATTGATTCCATATATTACATACACATAATGTCTTTCGGAATAATATTTGCCAGTTTTCTCACGGTAACCCTCTGGTGCATAACCCATAAACTCACCGACAACCTTTTCGTTCTTATATACTTTTACCTCTTGGTCAGTCCATACAAAACTACAGCAATAGACAAAAAGGATAAAAAAGGCTTCAGCGAAAAAATAACCAATAAGAAGGTCGGGTTCTTCCAAGATCGAAGTGATGAATATACCCAATGAACAAATCAGCAACAAATAGAAACCAAAGTGAGATACTGGTTCACCGACCAAAGGATAAAATGTATACATTATTTGCTCCGTATAATCCAAGTAATTAGTACCAATGTCATCATGAACCAGAACATAATTATACCTTTTTTGCTGTGCAATTATCGTAGCGTCTTTTAATCATTTCGATCAAATCAGGATTCCTATACTCATAATTATCTGGAATTCTCAGATTAACGATAGGTTTGTCCAGATTTAAACTCATTAAT
>Ga0208784_1001330_pt1 | contig 10404 bp, 22 predicted proteins | sample DEB19_08_DNA_FD_184531 | JGI IMG/M metagenome (GOLD analysis project Ga0208784, IMG submission 184531) | Aqueous microbial communities from the Delaware River and Bay under freshwater to marine salinity gradient to study organic matter... | ecosystem: Environmental > Aquatic > Marine > Coastal ...
TCTATTCGCCTCAACTCTTTTAATTACTTCTTCGCAAGCAGTAATAAATTGATCATCATCATAATTAAAATATTGCCCTTGGTTGATTTCGGCGCCTTTTTTAAAGAAAATATTATCATAACAGTCTATTTTCTCTTGAACTGGATCTACAAGAATTGAATTTTTTTCATTTGCCCAAACTTGGTGAGCATGAGCATTGAGAATAACTGCATGTTTTCCAATTGCCACAGAAGAAAACTCAGGTATAGCCCAACCTTCTCCACTAGACATTCCAATAACAACATCAGCTGAATTCAAAAATTCGTTGTACGTTTCATTTTTTGGAATCCATTCTAAATTATTAAAATTAAAATATCTATTTCCCTCTAAGGCTTCAGTTATAATTTTAGCATTCATCTCCTTAGACAGAAAGGAATTATAGCAACAAGCTTGAAGAGAATATTTTTTGTTATTTCCAAATTTTTTCAGCCAACTTTTTATAACTTTGATTTGATTTTTACGCCTTTCAAGTTTTCCGCAAACATTGAAAGTTATTCTGCCATCATCAAAAAATTGTCTATTTAGATTTGAAAAAGTATTAGAGTCAAATCCTAATGGAATAAAATGAGTTTCTATTCCAAATTTATTAAAAATTTCTTTTGTGAATTTGCTTGTGAAAACCGTTACGTTTCCTTTTGCTACGTTTTGTTCGTATAACGTGGGAGAATCTAATTCATAAAATGAAATAAGAATTTGTTTCTTAGAAATAGACTCATGGCTTCCACTTAAATGCCATAGCTTAATAACAGGGATATCTCTTGTGTGAAACTGCTTAAATTTAAGAATACATTTATTAAGCCATTCAACAAAAAGAGGATCTTCTTTAGATGTAGATATATCTACATTTCCGTAGGGCAATAAAGAAGGGTTCAGCCCCCTTCGGTAGATCTCTCTCAGGAGAGCGAGAGAAACCTGACCGAAGGAGACTGAATTAATTGGTAGATTTAGAGAGAATTCCATCACAGGAGTCCGTCATCGTCCTCTTCAATTGCTGGTGCTGCGGCTGGCTTCTTGTAAGCTGGCTTTGGAGCAGTCTTTGTGAACGACTTTTGAGTCGCTTGCGTTTCGCTTGTGCTGCGATTTTCTAGTGAGATAGACTCGTAGATTCGGAAATCAGGTTGATTCTCTGACTTCTTATTCTTTGAAGAGAATACTACGATCTTGACCTTCTGTCCGTTGGAATTAATATAACCAGTCAAATAAGTCTGGTTCTTTCCTTCCTTCTTCCAGAGAGCGCCAAGTTCTTCTCGTTGATTCTTGTTAGTTGATGCGTTTGCAGCTTCGTTACTCATATATTTCTAATTTCTTATTTCTGATCTTGCGTTTAAGAAGACTTAATCCTTTTTTATGTAAGTTAAGAACAGTTTGAGTTGTCACGCCAAGTTCTTCGGCGATATTCTTCCACTTAACTTTATAATCGGAATATTTCCTCTTGAATACATAAGATACTCGATTGTCAGATAATTCGTTAAATGCCGTTAAAACATTATCCAAATTAATTTTCATTTGCCTTTGGCGAAATGCCTCCATCGAGATCTCAGAGTCTATAATAGGGGAAATTTCCTCGTTGTCAACGAATAACTTGTTCTTCGTGCTAGAAATTTTATTGAGGCAATTAAATCGCGCCTGATTTGCCAACCAAGTAGAAAACTTAACATTTTTTTCTGCATCAAAAGATGAAACAGAAGAAAAGAAGACAAACATTTTATCATTTAGAATTTCTTCTAAAGAAACTCCAACTTTTTTAAGACCAGTCGCATACCCATGACACACCTTGTAATAAAGATTTTCATGACGAGCTACTAGTTCTCGGAAAGAATCTTCGCAATTTTTTTCTTTGACGTTTATTATCAAAATTGAATCAGAATGTTGTTTTGTGCTATTCATTTAATATTGAGATCAAGAATAGCTTGTTCTATAAAAATGTCAAGGCTTTTTATATTCTGAACTTTAGGCCACATAACAAAATAATCAGCAGCTGAACGCACAAGAGGATAATTAACAGCTTCTTCTTGATTTGGAGGAGACATGAATTTTCCGTTCAAAGGGCTATAAGAAGATACATCAATAAGCTTTCCTTTCAGTTTAGTTTTTAACCAAAAAACTTCGTCTTCTGGGTAATAATTAAATCTGATGTCGGTTATACAGATATACTTATCTGAAGAAGAGAGGATTTTGTCTTGCAGAATTGTTGTCCAATATTTGCCTTGCGTTTCCTCTCTTCTTTGCTTCGCAAAAGAAACGATATCATCTCGCATAACGTTCTTCTCGTCTCGATTACAATTTAAAATATCAAATCCATATTTCTCCAAAAGTCTTTGGCGAAGTATAATTTTTAATTCATCTGCAATCGCATATCTAACGAACGGTAGCTTTTTGCTTAGTAAAGAGTAGAATGTATCTTTGCCGCTACCAGCAAGACCAGTTAAGCCTACTATTACTTTATCTTCGACTGCCAACTTTGATACATTTTCCATGAGTTGTGAATTAGGAAAAGCGAGCCATCTCTAATATATCTCTATATTAGTCATTTAATGAAGTTATTCAAGCTAAATCAGTTCTTCGCAGCCTATTTCGTAGGTTTTTGGCCTCCTGTGGAAGCCTAGCTAATAACTTAAATAACGATGTACCAACTTTTACCGACTGAACTTTTCTATGCTTGCGACTGCCAACTTTTCCATTGAGAGGAATTGAGGGGTCAGCTTTTTCGATCTCGTCTTGCGAACGCCGCCTTTTCCCGAAATAACGTTGGAGTTTTTAGCTCCACTTGATCGACGCCTTTCTACGGGCCTGATGTCTCTTAAGGTTTCAAACTGGGTTTCTCCCCAGCAGGCTATTAATCGGTTTTCTGCAACCTACTGCAAACATTCCTGACTGTCAACACATTTTTTCTGAAAAAAATCGATGATGTGAACCATATTCCAGATATCTTTAATTTTAATATTCGAAGGATCGCAAAAATCAGACTCTTCTTTCGCTACGTTCTCGCAAAACCAGTTAATTTTTTGAGAAATAACAAGAGACAAGTCTCCATGAATTTTAATATCCTGCTCTATCTGGTTTAATTTTTTATTTAAAAAATAAATTTTATCTCCAGACTTTTTCTCGGAAACAGAAAGAACTCCTTCTTCTTGAAATTTAGTCAATGCAGCATTGACTGGCAAGTAGTCTTCTTCTTTGTCAATGATTAGCAAAAGTTTTTGAGTATCTTTTGGATAGTGAAAATAATCATTTTCAGAAAACCAAGTAAATAATTTTAAAGAAGCATCAAAGGTAGTCATTATAATATTGTATGGATATTTTAATTAAATCTATAGGAATCGGTTATCTGACTTACATCTGGATAAACACAAACGCTTTCTATGACTATTCTAAATATCTATTAAGGAAAACTAAATTTTTTAAAGGATATGAAAATTTTTTGAAAGAAAAATCACTAGTCATGACATTTTGTGAATATCTAGCGATTAAAAAAAGCGAAAAGTTTTTAATAAAATTAATTTCATGTCCTTTGTGTTTTAGCTTTTGGGCGTCAATTATATTATTCCATTCTTTTAATTCTTTTGCGGCAGCAGGATTATCTTATCTTTTCTATAAAGTTTTAAACAAATGAAATTAAAAACAGAAAATCTATTTACATTTGTTAGGAACAACCATCAACATTTTGAATCTTTAGACGAGCGATTGAAAAATTTATTGGAGTTCGCTAAAAATTCATTCTGTACACCATGTTCACAAAACAATAAAAATTCAGCGAATTATCTCAGCGAGTTCAAAAAAATATTACAGAACGATAAAATAAGACTGTTAATACTTGACAAATCAAAAGATTTATTAGATGATGTGGTTGAACTAGAAGATTTTAGTGTAAATAACTATAGTGAAAACGATCAAAATAAATAATTTGAAAGTTAAGATCACTGGGCAAAAGCTTACAATTTTTGATCCACTGAAAGATGTATCTAATACAGAAGCGGCTTTGATAGCTAATTATTTGTATAATGAAGGGTTTTTCAAAAAAAGTAATAACATTAAAATAATAGTTAATTATGACTCAAAAAAGTAATTTTTACGAAGAAGAATTGGTAAAGATAAACAACAGCTTAGATTGGATAGAAGATAAAATTGAATTAGCTTTTGAAGAAATAGAAGATTTAGAAAGCCAGTATCCTGAGGTTGACGACGAAGGAATAAGCGCGGCTTATAAAAATTTAGATTTTCTTTTGATTCAACTAGCTTCTGAAAAAGAACATTTAGAAAAGATACATCAGCAGTATATTGAGTCAGGTTGTCCCGAGTGACACAATAAATGGCACTTTATGACCCATTTACAAGTTAAAAACGCCCAAATATAGGCGTTTAAACTTGGCATGGATCTTGCTATATTACCTTGACAAAGGAAAATTATGTTATTTACTTATAAATTCAATACTGAAGAAATCAACAACCTGTTCAAAGACTTTGAAGATGTAAAAACTTACAAAGCAGATAAAAATGGAGAACTAACAGTTCCTCTAGATGTTCCCGGTTTTAAAAAGAATGAATTGACGATTAATTTTGATAGAACAAAAACTGGTAATTTTTTAACTATTAAAGGTAAGAATAGCAGTAGAACATATGATAATAAAATTCTAATTTCAGAACTTTACGATGAAAAAAATATTAAAGCAACCCTTGAAGATGGTGTATTAAATATTAAATTAAAAATAAAAGAAAAGCAGGAAACGGGTTCCAAAATAGAAATTGATTAAAAATAACCCTCGCCACAAAGGCGGGGGTTTTGTGTATAATAATTAGTATGCCAATACCTAAACCTCGCGCCAACGAAAAAGAAGATAAATTTATCGGAGACTGTATGGGGGATTCTGTGATGAATAAGGATTTTCCTAATCAAAAACAAAGATATGCAGTTTGCAAATCTACTTTCGATAGAGCTAAAAAAGCAAAAGCTTCAGAAGAAGAAAATTCTGATATAAATTGGATTGACATCAAAGACGAGGGTTATATTCTGTATTGATGCTGCTGACAAGCAAAGTCATTACCCTCTGTTTAAATAAAAGCTGGATTCCAATTGGGACAAGATCTGTTGCAGAAGCAGTTTCAGATCTATTTTCGAAGAATTATTTGGCCGTCAACATCGAAGAAGATGACGGTGCGCCTATATTTTCTACCTATACCCTAGAAGAGTGGATGAAAATTCCAATTACTGAAAATGATTTATATATTTCTTCGATCAAGATAAAGCTCAAAGTTCCAGTAGCGATAATAACTAAAAATTTTAATAAAGTCCCACTGCTGGAAACAAAGCTTAATTATGATAGGATTGTTGAGAGGGATAATTACACTTGTCAATACTCTGGGCGTAAATTTTCCAAAGAAGAAGCGCGTATCAATGGATCTATTGATCATATTATTCCTAAATCAAGGGGCGGAAAAGATTCTTGGGAAAACTTAGTATTTTGTGATAAAGATATTAATTTAGCTAAATCAAATAAAACGCCAGAAGAAGCTGGACTTAAATTAATTAAAAAACCTTCTTCGGTAGCTTATAAACTTCCATTTCAGTTAATGTTGAAAAATATTAATCATAAAAGTTGGAAGCATTTTATAATAAATAAAAATGAATAGCAAATCAAAGGAGAGATCCTACAAGCAAATCGTAAAGCTTGTAAATGAAATAGCTGAAAATTACGATTCTGTACAAATTTTTTTAACAAAACATACAGATGTAAATAAAAATTACGAAGACACAGAATCTATTTACTATGGAGTTGGAAATAAATTTGCGATTTTTGGACAAATCAAAAGTTGGATCTTGACAGAGGAAAGGAAAATGACGAATATCGCGGACCTTAACTTCGATTCTGAAGTCTTTGGCGAAGAAGAAGGCGAGGATGAAGATGGAGAAGACGAGGGAAAATAATATGAATTATTCATTTGGAGAAAAAAGTGTTTCCACATCACTGAATGTTGAAATTAAAAAGCTATCTGAAAATGCAAAGGTTCCAACTCGCGGTACAATTTTTGCCGCAGGTTATGACTTATATGCGGCAGAGAATTTTATAATTAAGCCTCTTTCAAGACAGTTGGTTAAAACTAATATTTCAATAGGAGTACCAGAAGGTTTTTATGGAAGAATTGCTCCTCGATCAGGATTAGCTTACAAAAATGGAATTGATGTTCTTGCTGGGGTTATTGATTCTGATTATCGCGGCGATATCGGAGTTATTCTCTTCAATACAGATGTTAACAAAGACTTTGAAGTCAAAGCTGGCGACAGAATCGCGCAGTTAATTATTGAAAAATGTTTTAATGCTTCTTGGTTAGAAGTAGAGAATCTTAATGATACTCAAAGATCTTCTGGAGGATTTGGAAGCACTGGAGTTTAATTATGTCTCGACACGCAAATCTTCCGTTTCATCTTTACGTCAAGGTAAATAACAGATTTCTTGGCGAAAATATGCCAGAAGGTTATACGGAAGCTATTTGGCATTCTATTTATGGAAAACCAAATCAAATTTTAGCGTGTCATGTCTTATTAGAAACTGGGGCGCATTGGAGTGGATTGCCGCTTCATGCGCTTACCACAAAAACAAATAGCAAAATTAGTTTCAGTCATCATTTATTAATGCCTTGGGCAGTTATGGGTGATGATCTAGATCCTTTTTATGTGAAATATTTAGAAGGTATAGAGTGTGAAGTTTTTCAACCTTTTCATTCTTTTGCTAGGCATACTGGAATCATGATTGACTGGAAAGACGGATTCAGTCGATATCCTCAGGAACATAAACCATTAAATTTAATTGAACTAGAAAATGGTCAATTTTCACTTTTGCCAAATAATTTCTTGACTTTCAAGGACGCTCATTTTATAAACGAGCAGTCAAAGAAAAATTTAAAATTTTATAAGAGAAATGAAAAAGTTTATTGGGGGTTATAATGAGACTTTCTAAAATTGAATACGGATGTTATTTATCTCTTGCTGCGAGATCAAGATCTGAAGATCCACAAACACAAACAGGATGCGTCCTTTTTGATGAAAATTGGCGCGTTATTGGAACTGGTTTTAATGGTTTCGCTTCTAAATTTATTCCAACTGAAGATATTATTGAAGATCGAGATTTAAAATCAGACATTATCAGTCATGCAGAAGTAAACGCTATTATTAACTGTTCAAAAAATCCTAAATATCTTTTTTCAGTTCTTAGCCCTTGCGTTTCTTGCGCTAAAACAATTTCTGCAACAACAGTAAAAGAAGTTTATTATATCAAGCAGTATCATAAGGGTGGAAAAATTGCTGATGAAAAATTTAAGCGAATTTTTGATCTTTATAACATAAAATATAGACAGATAGATAAAAGCGAATTAGAAAAAGTAAAAATGTTTTTTACTATTGAAAATAGCTTTTTAAATCTAGCTATAGATGAAAGCTTTCAAACCTGAAAATTTACAATTACTTGAATTATGCAAAGTATTAGATACTGATTACATCGAGTATGGAGGAAAAATTACTCGTTGGCTTGATCCAGATGCTGACTATAATGATTGTAGTTGTGGTTGTAAGTATTTTATTCCTTTATACAATGAAGCAGATAAAGGATCAGACCTTGATTTCGGGGTTTGTACAAATAAAAAAAGCAAAAGATGCGGATTATTAACTTTTGAACGCCAAGCTGGTTTTGGTTGTTTTGAAGTAGAAAAACTTAAATGACTTTTAGCAGATATGATGTAAAGGTAGCCTGACGCTCTTCCAATGCGTATGTGTCAGTTCGATTCTGACTATCTGCTCCAATATTTATGTTAGTTACAAATTTAAAAATAGTCCCTAAAGGATGGGGTTTTGAAAAATGGATCGTTAATAATGAAAAATATTGCGGAAAAGTATTATATATTGTTAAAGATAAAAAATGCAGCTGGCATGTGCATAAAATAAAAGAGGAGACATTTTATCTTAGATCAGGAAAAATGATTCTTTATTATGGATTTGATCATGATAAAGCGAAAGCTTCGAGCGTAATTTTAGAAAAAGGAGATACTTTTCACATACCTATTGGATTAGTTCATCAAATGTATGCTTTACAAGATACTGAGTTATTTGAATTCAGTACTCAACATTTTGATGAAGATTCATATAGAATAGAAAAAGGTGATTAAATTTAACTGCCTGATAGTGTAATGGGAACACAGGAAACTTTGACTTTCTTATTCCAGATTCGAATTCTGGTCAGGCAACCATTTTAAAATGAAAAAGAAATACTATTTATTTTTGGATGACGTTCGCCATCCTAATCAAGTAACTTGGATAAGACTTCCTCAAAAACCGTATTTCTTAGTGAGAGATTATAAAAGTTTTGTCGATTTAATTACTCTTAAAGGTGTTCCCGAGTTTGTTACTTATGATCATGATTTAGCTGATTGTCATTACGGTCATGGCTTAAAAGGGGACGGTATACCTTATCAAACGTATACAGAAAAAACTGGCTATGATTGCGCAAAATGGCTTGTAGATTATTGCATGAAATTAAATATTAAACATCCAGATTTTAGCGTTCACAGTATGAACCCTATTGGTAAAGAAAATATTATTAACTACATTAAATCTTATAATGACTCAAGAAACTAACGGTGGAGTATTGACAGAATTAGCGAATGCGATTTACGCTATAGAAGCTAATCAAGATGCTGGTAAAATAGTTAAAGAAATAGATAAACTTGTTTATGAAGCTTATGCTAAATTTTATAAGATAAGGGAAGAAAAACAAGTGTATAGATCTATAGGGAATGATAAGCGTGGACACTGCTGCTAAAAAGATTTCGACGCCATGTATTAGAAAATGTAATTTATTAGACGATATTTGCCAAGGATGTAAGCGGTCATGGTGCCAAATCCGAGATTGGAGTTTCTATTCAGAAGAACAAAGACTTAAAATCATGGAAGAACTAAGAAAGAAAAAGATTGACAAGCCTACCATGAACTGGTAGGCTTTTTTCATGTCTGCGGGAAAAGGCGATAAACCTAGAAACTGTTTTAGCAAACAGTATAAAAGTAATTATGATGAAATAAACTGGGGTAAAAAGAAAGAAAAGAAAAACGAAATTAAACGGAGAAAATAAATTTATGTTAAAAATTAAAATTTGGATGCGTGGCACCATTGAATATAGTCGCCACACCATTCCCGGTCCTACTCCCGAACAAACTCAAGAAGAATTTGAGCAAGCTTATAATGATAGCGATGATTGTTATTGCGAAGGAGATGTTTATGAAACCTGTCCATATTTTAATTCTGACGGTAGAGACAGTATAGATGTTTATCTAGGTGGTAATGAACACATAGAGAATAACGAAGAGCCTATTTTTACAACCTCAGACTGGAGTCAATTTGAATTTGTAGAAGGCGGCGGCTGTAATTACGAAGGTCAACCTCCTGATGAATTGGGAGAAGTAAATATTTGGTGGTATCACGATATGAAATTTAATCATATCTACTACTGGGAAAACGTTACCGAATTTGATCCAAAGAAATTATCAATCCAATATGGCGTCGATCAAAACGGTAAAAGATATCTTGAAGATGTAATGTACAATGGTGAATGTCCTGATGATTATCATGATCATGGAGATACTGGATATGGTTATGACGGCATAAATTTTGTTTATCATCCTGACCAAAAATTTGCTGAAGAAGATGAAGATTGATACAATATAAACATGAATCGAAAAGATTTCTTTAAGTCTATCTTTGGAGGAGTTGTAGCTTCTGCTGTAGCTCTTTCACTTCTTAAAGCGAAAGAAAAGCCGCGAACAAAAGAAGAATTTTATCCGTTTAAATTAAACTCCGAAGGTAACCTTGGACTAGGAATTTCTAATCCAAATTATAAGTTAAATATAAATGATATAATACAAAATTAAATTTATGAGCGAATATCAAGAACTACTTACAAAGTATAAAAATGAATCCACTCATCCTAATAATGATGGTTGGACTCAGAAATTCTATAAAGAAGAGTACGAAAAATTAAAGAAAATTGGAGAAAAGAAATTTGAGCAAGTTCAATTGAAGCAAAAAATCAACGATATCGAATCTGATATTGCTAAATTAAATAAAGAACTTAATATTTTTCGGCAATTGTTAAAAAATTTATGATTAACGATAAAAACGATAATAAAGTTCAACTGATTGGTTATTATCTCAGTTATCGATGATATCGCTAGTCACATTCATAAGATATACGTGTAATATTCTGTATGGATAAGATAAGCGGAATATACAAAATAAAATGCTTAAAAAACGAAAAAATTTACATAGGCTCATCGTTTAATATAATAAAAAGAATAGACAATCACTTTAAAAAATTAAAAAACAA
>Ga0208784_1001332_pt1 | contig 10392 bp, 14 predicted proteins | sample DEB19_08_DNA_FD_184531 | JGI IMG/M metagenome (GOLD analysis project Ga0208784, IMG submission 184531) | Aqueous microbial communities from the Delaware River and Bay under freshwater to marine salinity gradient to study organic matter... | ecosystem: Environmental > Aquatic > Marine > Coastal ...
AATGTGCTGATGCTGTAGGATATTCCTTGATGATAAGTTTACCCTCTGACTTGTTTCTGATACGAGAAATTCTATCATCAAACATTTGCTTAGGAAGATTCTTTAAATCATCCATTGTGACATTCATCAAATTGGCATCAATACGTTCAGCAATACGCTCTTCCGCCATTTCCATTGTGATGTACAAGACATTTTTACCCTGGCTCATGGCGCCTGCCGCCATGTGACACATGAACAAACTCTTACCCACACCTGTACCTGCCAAGGCGATATTCAACGTCTTGTTCGGCAATCCGCCCTTTGTGATTTTATTGAACATCTCCAAGTCAAAAGGAATACGTTCCTCTGTCTTGTGATAGAATTCAAATCTATCATCCGAATCCACCAAGTAATCGTGACCCACACTATTATCAAAACTTACTGATAAAGCATCCTTAAGAATGTCAGGAATTGCCTCGGCACTAAACTTTTCATTTTTTCCATCAATGATTTGAATGGATTCCACGATGGCATTGTATACAGCTTTATCCTTACAAAACTTTTCAGTTTCGTTCAACATCCAATCTTTGTTTGTTTCTGAAGCTGTAAGTGAGATTACCACCTCAGACATACGAGAAAACTCCTCCTCAGTCAAGGTCTTGTCATTTTGTATGACAATGTTCAACGCCTCAATTGTAGGAGGAGCATTGTATTCATCAACAAATTTCTTGATATGCTGAAAAACTTTTTTCTCAGACCATTCAGAGAAATATTCATCTTTAAGAAAGGGAACCACCTTTCTTAAATAAGTTTCATCATTCAGTAGGTTGCTGAGTATCAGGGTTTCCAGTTTCATTCGTTTCCGCCTCACGGAGCATAATATCTTCAAGAATTGTGTTCAACACTTCACCTAAAGTTTTTTCTAAATCTTCCTTCACTTCTTCTAACTTAATATCTTCTGGAATAGATAACAAGTCATAATTGAAATTGATTTTTCCAAATCCACCTGAATCTTCGCCCATAAATTCTATCTTTCCGAAGTTTACACATAATCCTTTATATGGACCATCTTCAATAAGAATATAATGGTCAGAATCGGTAACATCTTTAAAGGCGATATTAGAGTGAACGGTATATTGGATTTTATGCATTATCATACTCCTCGGAAATCATTTCATCTGTAAACTCTGAAATCAGAGATGTTGTTGAAATGGCGTAATTGTTTTTAATCCATTCTTGGAATGAAGCATCCTTAAGGATGGGCATCCAGAACTCACGATTATATGTATCATTCTGACGATACTTCTTTTCTTCGCCCTTCTTTTGATACCAGCCGTTCTGAGGCTTCACAACATGACCAGATTCAAGTGCCACATCAAGAAGTCCTGACCAAGTGCTAATGCCGCCCTCGAAGGATACTTCAACTGGAATCTTACTCTTTTCACGAACAAAGCGAGACTTCTCGACATTGATGATGAAATTATATCCTGTCAATCCTTCAGCACCCTTTTCTTGTTGACGCCCAATGATGAAGATGTTATCGGCGGAATAATAGATACCAGTACCACCCGACACAATATCCTTTGGATACATTCCAATTTCCTTGTATGTGTGATTCACAACCACCATGGGAATGTCCTTGATGGTGAGATGAGGTGTACACATACGGAACAAACTCTTGAGCTGCTTGGCACGAGTCATATCCGCCACACTCTTGCCTTCAAGTGCATCTTCCACTTCCTTCTTGGATGCCAAGTTACCTACAGAATCAACAACGATGATAACATGCTCACCTCGTTCGATGTTGTTGATTTGTGACATCATATCATGCTTGAGCTGTTCAATGTCTGTGATGGGGGTATGAATCACTCGGTCAGTATCAATCCCGAAACTCTGGAAGTAACCCGCGGGAGCTCCGAATTCGGAATCATAGAACAAGATGGCAGCATCTTCATACTTCTCCAAGTAGCTCTTGGCAAGTAACATGGCAAACGCCGTCTTGAAGTGCTTACTAGGACCCGCAAACACAGTCAATCCAGGAGTCAAGCCTCCATCCAAACGACCAGACAATGCCACGTTAATCATAGGCACAGGCGTTTGAATCATATCCTTGGCGGTGAAGAACTTACTATCAGTTAATACTTCTGTTTCGCGGATTGTGGAATTCTTTCGTAGTTTGTTAATTAGGCTCATATGTTTCTCCAGTTGATATTAGAAAATCGGTTTATAATATATTCTCGTTCTTTTTGCCATACAGGATTGGGTCCTGTGTAATCTGTTCTATAATAATGTTGTGTGTCTCCAAATCCAGCAAGTGTTATTTCTTTAAATCCCGCATTAGCTGCATGCCACATGGCTAAACTCCCTGAACTAAATTCCATAGGTAGTTGCGCCAATGTGATGTTTTCAACTGCATCTTCCTGTTGTATATAGGTGATGTAATGATTGTTGTTTTCTGTACCTATTACCACACCATGTTCTGTTGGAGCGTTTGCAATAATCTTGCCTTCTAAATTTAAGAAGGGAACAATGGATGCATCAACAGGCGACCAATCAAGAAATATACAATGTCGTTGATGGGCGTATCCGGATTGATATATTTCATGTTGCATGGGAATATCAGTGGATACAACCACATTTGCAATATCATCTTTGTAAATGTGATTACATCCATATACGAAAACATCATCAGGAATCTGTAGATGTTGTCGTGCTTTCCCGTTACCTAAAATCCAAGCATTCATCAAAATAAATCATCCAAAGTTGAAACTTTATTTGTACTCCAACCCATACAATCTAAAATGGTTCTCATAGGTTCAAGAAAACTTTTCTCAAACATTGTATTATAATCAACATACTTATACAAGTCAAGCTCTTTTGGAAGACCACCATTGAAGGCGATGATGTTTTCCTTGATGGGATTTGGTTCCTTCAAGTACAAATACTTAATCTTATCCCCTTCTTTAATCATCTCATATTTCTTGTCTAACTTCTTTGCCTTAATATGATGATTATACAGCAAGGCACCTCGAACGTGAAGTGGTGTACCCTTCGTGTAAATGGTACTTCCAGAATGATACTTTTTCAAGTTGTTTGCACTTCGAGGAAATGCAATCTCCTCAGGCGTCATTTCCTTAAACTTCCGTTCCAATTCTGAAATGAATTCTTGAATTTCACCTTGTGTACTTGTCAACGCCATTTTCAGGGCATCTCGTAGATATTGACGAACACTCCCAGGTGTGCTGCTTCGAACAATTTCTAGCCCCTGAACCTTCAACTTGGGTTCCTTGTATCGAACTCCTTCACTATCATATACGTTCAAAGCATAACGCTTCTTGGCAACCCATACAGCTCGTTCGGCAATAACTTCTCGCTTGAATTCCATTTTGGACACATAACCATTTGTTCTTGCCATGATTTCTTCACACGCCTTGTCGAGAACTTCAGAAATCTTTTCCTTACACAACTTATCAATCACATCCACAATCTTGTTCTTATCCAGATGCGAGAAGTGTTTTTGAACCAGTTTATCCAATGTGATGTAACAACTATCTGTGTCGGAATAAAAAGTATACTCAACATCAGTGGTCTGGCACACCTTGTTCAGATAATCATTCAAGGCACGGCCCACGTGCTGAATGATGTATTGACCTGTGAGTGTGATGCCTTCAGCAATTCTGTCATCATAGAATCGGAAATATTGATTGGCCCAGGCGCCATATAAACTATTCAACTGAATCTTACGAGCCATTTGAATATTATTGTATTTACTAATGAGCTTCACCTGCTCAGGATCCTTAGACTTCTCATATTCCTTTTGTGCTTCAATCATCTTCTTCTTATAGAACACACGTTCACTGAAAATCTTCTCTACAATTTCTGGGAACAATCCCTGATGAGAATGTGTGTAACAATATCCATTCGCCGCCATGGCAACATTCTTGTTTTGAAGAAACGTGGCATAATCCGTTTCATTCTCCAACAATTGTTCAGGAGTGCAATCGGCTGTGAATTCCTGCTTCATTGTCTCTGGACTCATATTGTATTGCATGATGATACTAGGATACAGAGAGGCGGCGTCGAAACTCACCACCCAATCATACTTGCCAGGTGTAGGTTCCTTGACATAGGCGCCAGCAATGGTTCTGCCCTCATTATCTTTCTTTTGATGAACAATAATGTTCTTGGCCCACAAATGATTATGAAGAATGGAATCCCAGGTTCGTACTGCCGAGAAGATGTCTGTGAAGTTACACTTGGCATCATATGCCATGGTGATGACCAATTCAATCAACTTCATCTTATCTTCAAGAGCATCCACTAGCTCTACGTCAATGACGTTATACTCCACGAACGATTGCCAATCTTCCGTGTAATGTTCCTTGAATGTTTCATATCCATGTTCCAACTTCTTTCGTCCCAATTCTTGTTGAGCGATATAATCCAACTTGTAACTTTCTTGGGCTGAATATGTGAACTTCTTGTACAAGTCCAAATAGTCAAGATTGCTCACACCTTGAATATCAGCAACCGTATACTCACGCCCATTCATAGCTACAATCTGATCCTTTACAATTCGCCAAGGAGATAATTCCTTTACCTTATCTTCTCCACATACACGCTTGATGCGCGCCACAAGATAAGGCATATCAAAAAATTTCGTATTCCAACCTGTGACAACATCTGGCATAGCCGTTTGCCAGAAACGAAGAAACGTCAAGAGCAAGTCAGCTTCATCCTTACACTTGATGTATTGAAAATTGTTTTGGTTGGAAATATGCTTGATGTTGTTCACATCAAACTTTTTCACACCAAATGTTGTGATTTTCTTTGTGACGTTATCCTGTACTGAAATGAGCAATACTTCTTCAATGGGATTATCCACACTAGGAAATCCATTCTCTGAAGCAGTCTCAATGTCTATTGTAAGTATGGTAAGCTGACTAATATCATAATCAACTTCTTCGGGATAGTTTTCAGTAATGTATTGACTTGCAAAGGATGTGTTTCCAAAGATGGGAAAATTTTCTACATCCTTATATTTCTTAATGAAGTCTTTGGCATCATTGATATCTTGAAAAGATATAGGTTCAAGATTATCACCAAATAAACTTTTATGTTTAGTTTCTTTTTGTGTTTTAATAAACAACGTAGGACGAAACTCTTGTCTAGTGGCGTCCTTCTTTCCATTTCTAACTTCTCGTACAAGAATCTTATTCCCATACTGCAATACATTTGTATAGAACCTCTTCATCATTCAACCTCCATCGGGTCTTGAATGTAACATCATATAATGTAATATCGCCGTGCAACTTTGTCAAGTGTACACGGCGATATCTATCTACTGTATTTTTATGGCACTAATTGAATTTTTGTATTCGGTACAATGATGCCCTTACCGGTGATGCGCGTGTAATCAGCCTTAATTTCATCAGCGGCTTCATAGAAGAACATGATATGGTCCTTCTTGAATGTAAACTTGCGGGATGCTGCAAACACCATGTATGGTGCGAGACCCACGCTGTATTGTCCCTTTTCTGTTGGGACAATCATTATCATAAGTGGTGAATCAATATCTACGGTATCATCGTGAATTTCAACATCACCGATTAAATCTTCACCTAGGATGGTCTTGAAACAAGAAATCATAATATACTCAATTGTAGGGGTGTTAGGAGGACTACTTAATTATAAAACTTCAATCTTACGTGGCTTCTTTTCTTCTGGAATGATGCGTTCCAGCTTGATAGCTAGTACACCATCCACTAATGAAGCATCACGTACTACTACGTCATCAGCAAGTGTCCACTTACGGACAAATGTACGCTTGGCAAGACCACGATGAACATATTCCTTTTCATCAGATGATTCTGCCTTAGCTGATACGGTGAGAACACCTTCAGCTAGTTCTACATCAAGCTCACTGCGCTTGAACCCAGCCACAGCCAATTCGATGCTCCAATTTTCAGCATCGTGCTTGATGATGTTGTATGGTGGATAGTTGCTATCACTATTAATCGTTTCAATTCTTGACAAACGATCCCATAGGTTATCGAATCCGATAGCCCATGGTCCACCAAGAGATGTTGTGTTGAAAGTATAGGTACGTGTCATAATTCCTCCTTTTGAGCGAATGTGTTAGTGATACCCTGTCGGCGTATCTAAGGTTAATTTAACTCCTAACACCCCTACAATCAAGTACTTCTTTTACTTCTTTTTACCAATATTATACTTTGCTACGAGATTCCAATCTTTCTTTTCACCAAATGCCAACACTTTGATTTGTGATAATGGTGCAGTATCTTCACAATCATCGGGATTGATGATTTCCACCAAACCCCAATCTTCTAATAGATGTGCAACGGTGTTTCGACGTTGCATATCATTTTCAGACAAGTCGGCTGGTTTGCCATCAAGAGCAAACAGTTCCTTGAAATGAACAATGAAATATCTACCTTGCTTATGCAAGATGTGACAGCTTTGGTATAAAGTTTGGTCTTTCCGAGATGCCACACCTATACGAGTAAGTGTTTCTCGAACCTTGAGAAAGTCATCTTGATTAACAAGTTTAACTTCTACTGGGATATATCCCGGAATACTAGGTATGTTGATTAAATCATGTGCCATGGGTTAAACCACCTGTGTTCAAACGTTCCTTAATTGTATTTAGTTGCTCAGGTGATAGAATCTTTAGAGCTTGTATGGCTTTTTCAGTATTGTAATGATAATACTCTTTCACCACTTCAAGGTCTTCGATTTTCTCAGCTTTCAACCACTTATTAAATCTCTTTCGAGGTCTAATTGTATTTATAAGGAAATCGAACTGTAGGCGTCTTTCTACATGGGGACGACTATTCATTTCATTTGCGGGAATCACTGTATCAGCCCCGAAACTCAATGATTTGTTTACTATAAATGAGTTATATTGTTTTTCACTCCAATCATCAACAATCAATGATTCTTTTGTATAGTGTATGGCATTCACGAAATCAAAAGGATTGATTTTCGGCATTTTGTATTCTTCTACAACCCAATCCTTGATGAACTCACCATCAAGATTTCGTTCGGTCATGACTTCATCTCACATGCTGCCATAATCTCAGTAAGACAGGCAACAAGATTGATTTCAGCATCAGCCACGAACGCCGCCTTGTATTGATAATCAGCTAACAGCAATATCAATTGAGGAACTTGAACCACTTCAGGCATCAACACATCATACAACTTTCTGAATAGAACATTCGGGTCATTATCAAGATTGTTCACAACCCAAGTACGCATCTTCTTGAAGTCCTTTTCTCGAAGTGCAGCAATCAACTCCTTTAAATTGGCATCCGAGATGTTCACTAAAACACCTTCATCAATTGTTCCTGAAGATGAATATCGTTGTAGTTCATTCAAGACACGACGATAATCAGGAAAATGCTTGTTCAAGAGTTCTGCCACAACCTTCTTGTCAAACGTAATATTTTCCTGTTCAAGAATTTCTGTGAGGCGCTTAAAGAACTTTGCTGCCACAACTGGCCTATCTTCCTTACCTAACTTGAAATCAATCACCGTTGTCCGACTATGTAGTGGCGGGATGATTCTGTTCTTGTAATTACAGGTAAAGATGAACCGACAATTCTTACTGAATTCTTCAATGAATCCACGAAGTGCGGGTTGTGTGGAATTAGGATTGAGATAATCCGCTTCGTCAAGTATCACAACCTTGACCTTGCCGGCCAACGAAACAGTACTTGCAAAGTCCTTAATTTTTGTTCTCAATACATCAATACCAGACTCCTCCGAGCCGTTGATGATGATGTAATCGCACCCTAATTCTTCACACAGAGCCCGTGCAATTGTAGTCTTGCCTGTCCCAGCTGTGCCAGACAATAACATATTCGGAATGTTATCCTGGTCAACAAACTCTTGGAATGTATTTTTTAAATTTTCAGGCAGAATACAATCACTAATTCTACGTGGACGATACTTCTCAACCCAAAGAAACTGCTCACGATTTGCCTGCATGATTACACCTTCGATGATGAATCAGCCGCAATCAAATATGTTAAATCTGAACCTGTTGCCTCAAAGAAGAACACAAGCACCTTACCTGTCTTGGCAACAGCATTAGCCACACGAACATTGTATTCATCAGGCACCACCTTGAAACTATCAATTGCCATCTTGACATTGAAGGAAACATCGGCATCACCCAAAGGCTTCTTGTAGCTATGTGATGTAGAATTCTTCGGGTCATTGATGCTCAATGTCACCTTACCCTTCTCCGAGACGATATTCAACATTGTGGCAGACACAATGCTTGCCGTCTTGATGATGGTTTGAATATCATTACCAGTCATCTTGAACGTGTAAATGTCCTCAAGAGTAGGAGCATTCTCATTTGGAGCTGTGATAAGAGATTCATCGGCATAGAAATATTCAATCTCACCACCATTCTCAGAACGAATCGTCAGACTCTTATCTCCAAACTCAATGTCAGGATTCTGTGATACAGAAATAAGAGATAGAAGCTGATTCAAATCATAGATGGCAAACTGCTGCGGAAATGTCTCATCTACAACAGCACGTGCCTGAATGCTGTTCACCGCGTTTCGTGTCGCCAACTTCTTTCCTGGCTTCACAAGTAAGTTGCTGCTAATCTGTGCAAAACTCTGTAACAACGAAAGTGTCTTGTTACTAATCTTCATAAAGTTACTCCTCAATATTGTTTAAATGTTCGCCTGTATCATGAACGTGTAGTAACATAATAGCGTAGTGAATGATTTTCAAGATGTCCTTGCGATTATATCCGTTCTTTTTACCATACCGCTGTGCATACTTCATGATGTTACCTATGGTGAATCCCACCCCATGTCCATTGTCAAAAATAAATTCCGATGCTTGAAATTTGCTTCGTGAATAATGTTCACCATACGTGGCATCAATGTATGCCTTGAGTTCATTAAGGATTCTATCCTCATGAAACTTATAATTGATTTCTTCCATAATTACTCCTTGATTATCTTTTTGCCGTTTGCATGAACATCACATAATGTCCGATACCAACTACCCTCACGGAGTCCTCCTGGGGATCCACAATCTTCGCAGATTCCAAAGCTGCGTTTTCCCACTGACCTAATGACAGCTTCCAATCCATCATCCATAACATCGGTGTAAATTCGAAGTCCTCCAAACTTCTCCTTGACTTGAATCACCTTGGAATGCACCGTGTTCTTTTCCATGTAATCAAACACCTCATGAATCAATGAGGCCCAACCTCGACCCACAGATTCAAGGGCCAAGGCTCGGTCATATCCTTCATAGATTACATAGGTTGGATACCGCGGACTTTTCGGTTTCATAATTCTCTCCTATACTAATTTAAAAACGTTGCTGAAATCCAAATCCCTAAATAGCTTCCCACCACTGAGCCAGCTGCATATCCCATCCATTGATGAACATGGTCTTGCCCATGTGCAATTCTTCGAATCACAAAAAACTGAATAGAAGCAATCATAAAATCACTCATGGCGGCAGTATGATAATGCGCATCTGCTACTGCACGAAAGTTAATACACCAAATGGTATAACTCAATATTTGAATGAAAAATAATATACCAGCTTCTTTTAACTTAATCATTATTAATGGTTTCCTTTATAAATTGTATCATCCCCGGATGGATATATGCGCCTAAACTTAACACAACTCTAGCTCGATTACCTGAAACCTCTGTTGACCCATGCATCCATTCAGATGCAAGATTAATCCAAGCCTGAGTTTCTTCCATTACATACTCTTTCCCATCAATCACAGGATTGCCACCCTGCTCAGGTTTTTGCAATAGAAAATTAAATCTTGTATGAATAAATCCTTTTTCATTTCTCGGATCCTTGTGTTCATGAACGAATCCACCCGAGAAATTTATACCTATGAAATTTCCATATTTATGTTCTATTATAAAATCTTCTACACCTATTTGCCTATAGGCCCACCTAGAAAATTCTTGAATGTCCTGAGTAAGTTTCAAGTCAGGATACTTATCAGTCACACAATATTTTCTTAATGGTAAATTGTTATTAGACCTATTGACATTGAAATAGATTTCATTTCGTTCATCCAACGAAAAATCTATAATGTCATTTCTCAATGATTCAGATATTTTAACATTGAACCTAGGATTCATAACCATTAACCTCTAAAGATGGCATCCGACTTCCAATTACCATGTTCATCTACTGCCATACACCAACACAACGGAGTGTGGGTTTCTTCCCATGTGTGTCCGTTGGTACATTCATAACCTTTAGTTGTGGGGTTGAATTCATGTAAGTGCCACTTACCATCTTCATCCCAATAACGTTCCTGAGGAATCTTGTCATCATAATGAAACTTTGCAAGATAAACCTTGCTTCTCATACCTTCTG
>Ga0208784_1001334_pt1 | contig 10388 bp, 16 predicted proteins | sample DEB19_08_DNA_FD_184531 | JGI IMG/M metagenome (GOLD analysis project Ga0208784, IMG submission 184531) | Aqueous microbial communities from the Delaware River and Bay under freshwater to marine salinity gradient to study organic matter... | ecosystem: Environmental > Aquatic > Marine > Coastal ...
ACAGCATGGTTTGTGGGTTTATGAGCTCAACATAATCAGCCATCGATCACACCTGTGGCTTCCATGTGCCATCGCTAGTCAGCACATACCAATTCGGCTGACATTGTGTGGCTTTGTTTTTTTCTGTGCAACTGTAATTTGCCCATGCCTTGCCAGTTTTTGCGCTGACACCTTCACGCCAAATCATGTGACCATGTGGGCATTGTGGAGCTTCTTTGACAAGCTCACCGCCTAGCTGTGAGGCAATCTCTGTGACAGCTGTTCCCAATGTTGGCACACCAGCTTCTTGTGCAGCTTCTTGTGAATTCCATGAAGCTGCATCGCCAAATTTGGTTGTCCAATAGTCATATTCCTGTTTCACATCAGCTGTGGCAACCTTTGTGCTCATGGTTTCGACTTGCTGCATCGTCTCTTTTGTAGCCTTCTCAGTGCCACCCATGACCAAAGCCATCACACGCATCAAAGCTGATGTGACAGTATCTTCAACGAACCAGCGTTTCATGTTGGCGTTGTAAGCTGCCAAATATCCGAAAGCGTAATCAATGCCAGCTGGCTCAGATTCTTCTTGATTGCGCCATGCTTTAGCTTGCACAAGGATCGAACCCTTTTCAGCATTGAATTCGATGATGTGAGCTTCTAATCTGCCAAGCGGATATGTAGCGATCCATCGATCTGTTCGCTCTTTGTTGCCTTCATAGTTGTCGAGAAATCCCACTTACTTGACCGCCTTTCGAATTGACTTGCCGACAAGCAAGCCTTCGCGGCGACCATCTTTGAAGCCTTTTGCATATCCAACAGCTGCACCCATGATCATCAATGTGATCACGCCAATCAATCGACCCAGTGTGGCTGGATCTAATAAGTCAAGCATCATTTCATTTCTCCCGATTCTGTGAGTCAGTGTGACCCACTAGCATCAGGGTGAAGCAAAATCAGTTTTCAGGCAAATTTGGATTCGGCGTGTCATCCACAGATTTTGGCTTGTCCTTCAGCCCATTGGATGCCAACACGCTGCCCAAAGCTCCAGTGAGAAAGATTGTCAGGGTTGAGAGAAGCTCGATGAAAGCTCGATCATTGGGAGCTTGTGCTCCGACAGGCTGAGTCACAAAGATCAATGCATACAGCATCCCACCGACAGAAAACACAAAAGTGAAGCTCAAAGCCACGCCGATGAAAACAATCAGGCGAGCCTTCAGCTGCTCATTGGTGAATCTATGGCGTGACTTCATCAATCTGCCCCTCTGGAAACAAATCTTTTGTGCAGATTCCGACAGCATCACATTGCGGCGGATTGCACTCAGGTTTTTGCCAATTTTCAAATTCTTGGCATGGATAGCGTGTATAGCCTTGATAGCCACAAGCTGACAGCATTGAAAGTGACCCCACAATCAACGCTGCCAGCCGTAACCATTTCGAGATCATCTTCCCCGTGTGACCCCGAAAGCTGAATCATTCGGATTTAACCAACGCAATACGACAGGCGCAACAGCTGCGCCACCTGCCATTGCCAAAGTCTTTGGATCAGTTTCCCCTGCCATGTAAAGCGCAAGAGCTGCCGCGAAAAAGCTACGAGCCCAGCTTGCCAGTAATGGTTTTAAGTTTTCCATTTTTCTTCTCCTTTGAAGGTTTTGGTGCTGATTCTTTGACTTCGATGACAGGATATTCACCTTTGTATGGCACAAATTTTGGTCGCCCAAAACCAACCACAGGCTTTCCGGCACCGAATTCTCTTTCCTTAATCATGACCATGCCGCCATTGCGCTGATCGCCTGTGCCGCTTGTATTGCCTTCGATGGTGATCACAGACTTTGCCTTAATTCCGACCACAATGCCGATGTGGCTGATTTTGTCAATGCCGTCATGTGGGAAGTCCATGAAGGCGCAATCGCCCAGCTGTGGTGTTTCAGACCAGCGTGAAACCTCTTTGAATTTGTGAGCTCCCAAAGCTGTTGAAACCACTGAATGCAGCTTCACGCCAGCTTGTGCAGCACACCAATTGACAAATGAACCACACCAAGGCAAGCCATCAGCTTTGGTGAACTTGCCATATTTGGTCAGGTTGTCGCCTTCTTCAACAGTGCCGACTTCAGCCAATGCGACATCGATGAAATGTGCAGCTGTACCGATTGGATATGTCATGCGAGCAATGCCGCAATTTCTTCGGCTGTAAGACCAAGCTTTGAAAACACAGCTTCACGAGCTGCATTTTTTGCGGCTTGCTCAGCTGCTATTACATCAAGCTCAGCTTGCTTTTCAGCTTTAACCGCCTCAACAGCCGCAATTTCTTCGGCTGTATATGGTCGTATAGTTTGCTCGCCTGTTTCAGCATTAACAATGAGCTCGTGATATGTCATTAGTTTCCTCCATAAATATAGACAGTGCCGCCGTCAAAATTGCCGCCTGTCGAAGTAATCGTGATTGAAGTAATTGCACTAGTTCCAGCATAAAAACCTTGACCAGATTGGCTCATTCCATCTGCGCCACCTTGAGCATTGATTCCAAAATTAGAAATAAAAGGTTTCAAACCTGTAGTGTCAGCTTCTCGGATAGTTAAGCCTCCGTTCATTGTGGAGGTTTGTGTAGCACTCGTTGATCCAGTTCTGATACGAGGATCGGAGACCGATCCTGTAGAAGTAAAAACACTAGTGGAGTAACTAGCCGCGCCATATTGTCTAGCGTACAAAAATCCGTAATTATTACCTGTATCAGAATTAAAGGTGATGTCAAAATCAGAATAAGCGGCAGACGATAATCCTTGAAAAATGATCAAATAAGCTTTAGAGCTTAGGCCTGAAGCCGTTAAACTTGATGCACCCGATCCTGACAAAGTAGCTCTTAAAGCCCACGACAAAGTTCCGCTTGAAGGTGTTGCCCATTTGACACCATCAGCCTCAGCTGAATCAGCCATCAAAACTGTGCCATTTGCTCCCACGCCTTGTCTTTGAAAAGTGCCTGATCCTGTGGCAACAATCAAATCACCCTTTGTTGTCATAGCTGTTGCCATTGAATTTGTGATTGTCACATCGCCTGATGTTCCGCCACCTGAAATACCTGTGCCAGCTGTGACCCCAGTGATATCACCTGTTGTTGGCGCAACCCATGTGAAATCCATGTCAGCATTTGTTGCTTTTGAAAGAATTTGACCTGTTGTGCCACCTTTAAGGTCAGCCAATGATGTATCAACAGCCTGACCAAATACTTCGAAATCAGCTGGCAAATCTGTGACCAAATCACTCGATGTTGGCATTTGCCAGTTGAAGTTGCTTGTCGGATTGCTCATGTTTTCTCCTTATCAGGCAACAATTGTTGCAGATTCCCAGTCAAGCGATGGCGACACGCTTGACCATGTTTCAGTGATTGGTACATCATCCCAGCTCATCGCCTGAAGGCTGAAAGCTAGTGGTGAAAGATTCATGGTGATGCTGAGTTGGTTGTAACTTGCTCGAAATGTCCAACCTTCAACAAAACCCTGAAATGTGCCGCTGTTCATGTTCAATGGCAGATTGACCAAAGCCACAGGCATTCCCATGAAAACATTGATTAAGCTGTCTCGATCTGAGTTGTCCAGCTCAGGATTTGTCAGGTCATAAGTGATCGAGCTGAAAATTGGAAATGGATTGGCTCTGAGTGAAAGATAAAAATTCGCCTGTGATGTGGCATCGGCTGAATTGTGCAATGTGGTGTTGATGATCTGTGAAAGCTGACCATATAAACCAATCGAAGTTGCATCGCTGGCACTGACCTCAGCCGAAGAAGTTGCCCCATATTTGATGGTCAAATTGTTTCGAATATCGCCAGCTCTTGTTTCAATGCGAAGTCCAGCTGCGCGAGCTTGATTTGCATCAAGATCAACATATCCATTTGCTGCAAGATAACTTGTTCGATGTGTGCTGTCTGCATAGCCGATGCGACCTTGTGCATCTTCGTAAATATAACCGAGCCCTGATGTTGCCAAAGCTGAAACCAAAGAATAAACATCAGTCCGATTTGAAGCTCTTACAGCAAGCTCATAATCTCCTGGGCGATCAATTTCTCCAAGCCCAGTATTTTGTGCATTTGCCCATGTTGTTGATGGGTTATATGTTGCCCATATTGTTGATGCTGGCACTTCGCCCCATGTATCAAAAAGCACAGCTTGCAAGATTTTATATATTTGATTGCCATCAAAATCTTTTGAAAGCACACCATTGGTCAAAGCTTTTGGCAATCGCGCCAAAGCTCCCAAAGCGATGATGTTGTAAGTCTGCGAAAACATAACCGAGCCAACATCCTTGACTTCAATTGCCACATCAACCACATTGCCACCAAAGATCGGCACAAATGTTGCTGAAGTATCCTGAAGTTCAACAGAAATTGAGCTATTGATTGAAACTGGAATTGAAGTCTGATCAACATCAATCAGCTGGATATTGACATATCCTGCCGCTGCTTGTTCATAGATATTTGTCCGACCGCTTGTGATGGTCAGATTTGAAAGAATTGCGTTGGTGTAATCAGTGCCATCGATCTTCACACGCCAAATTGGCTGCCACTGTGTCATGCGATTAGTGCTCCAGCTCCACCGCCGCCGCCACGATATGTGGAATTGTTCAGTGTTTCAACGATTGTTCGCGCTGTGCCTTCTTTGTCCAAAGCTCCAACCACTGTGATGTTGTTTGTAACCATTGAAGCTGCCTCAGCTGCTCTGAATGTGCCAGCACCAAATGAACCTGTGACGACATTTGATGCCGCTGCCGCTGCCGCTGCCGCTGATGTTGTAGCTGAACTTACGCCACCGCCACCGCTTGTTGTTGTGCCGCCAGTAGCTGAAGGCACAGTGATTGATGGCAAAGTTGTGGATGTTGTGCTTGTTGTTCCCACCTTTGGAATGGTGATTGTTGGTGCTGATGCTTTTGGAATTGTTGGAATGTTGGGCAAGATTGGGATTTTGTTATATGCCTCGATCAAAGCATTGACAGCTGAAATTGCTCCATTGACCACAGCAACAATTGCACCTGCAACTTTGCCAATGATATCGATCACGCCACCGGCGATTGTGCCAACAACCTTCAAAGCTGCACCCAATACTGTGCCAATAACAGGTGCAACATAAGTTTCAATCAATGCACCAAATGCAATAAAAGCTTCTTTGTTGTTATCAATTGCCGTTTTGATTGCGTTGAATGCTGTTGTTGCACCTGCAAGGATCGGCTGAAAAACTGTTTTGATTGTGTTGCCCACTGTGGTGATGTAAGTGTTGAGCCCATTTTCTTTGTTGCCAAAAGCATCGACCAATTTATTGACAACAGGCAAAGCTGTCTCGCTAAGAAAACCGATGAATTTTTCAACAATTGGAAGCAATGCCACACCAAGCGATTCTTTAGCTTCATCAAAGGCAACCTTGATCTTTGCGATCTGTCCTTCATATGTGCCAGCATTGGTTGCAGCTGCGCCGCCGAATAAGGTTGAAAGCTCGCCAGCGATTGTGTTGAAATCTTTGCCTTTGAGCTCAGCTGCGCCATATCCGACACCGAGCTTTGCCAAAGCTGTGGTGTTGCCGTCATAAGCCTTTGCCAAAGCATTTGTGACAGTTTCCAGCGGCTTGCCTGTTGCCGCGCTTGTATCCAATGCAAGGTTGAGCAAATCTGTTGCAGCTTTGGTGTCATTGGTTGAAAGCACCAAGCGTGACAAAGCTGGGCGAAGCTGATCATCAGCAACACCTGTTGCAAGCGATGTTTTCAGGATTTGCTTCTCAATGGATGCAATTTGGGCATCGGTTGCCCCTGTGGCTGCCTTGATAGCCGTTGCAAGCTGTGTCTGAGCCTTTTCATCGGCGATTGCAGCATTGACAGCATCTACGCCGATTTTGACCGCATATGCGCCAGCTGCGGCTGCGGCAGCTACAAATGCAGCTCCGACAGCTGCGCCAACCTTGCCAACCTTGTCACCAAATGAATCGACATCTTTGCTGGCTGTTGAGAGACTTTTGTTGAGATCAGCTACATCGGCAAGAATCGAGAGCTTTAGGGTACGACTACCTGTGCCAGCCATTACCACTCCTTCACAATCTCAGAGAAGCCATTCTCCCACCTTTTCAGGATTTCAGGCTGTTCGGCTCGCAATGTTGGATATATGAACCAACCGCGAGAGCCGCGACCATATTGCCCTGACCAAATTGGGAATTGCTTGTATTTGTTCGATCCGAATTCAGCACCACCCCAAAGCTGTTGAGTTGTGCCGCCACCTGAAAGCCTTTGTGAAGCAAAGCCAAAAGATATCTCGCCAACCTTTGATGACTTTGAAACTTTTGAACCGCTGGCGATTCTGTCATCCAGCAAATTTTTGCTTTTCTCAGCTGCGCTTTGAATCTTGCCTTGCACATAAGTTGCCAAATCATTTGACACAGATTTGGCTTGTTGCACAGCTTCATCATCCATGGCTTTGAATGATTTGATGATGGCGCGAAGCTCAGCTTTGTCATAGGCAATGCCTTCAGAGGCTGCCTTATTTGCTGCCATTTTTGCGCCTTTCCAATAATTCAATAACAGTCAAAATATCCTCAGCTGTTTCGAATTGGTGTGGAGCTATCCCTGTGCTCAAAGATAGCTCCCACACAATACGGCTTAGGCTTCCGACTGGATAGCTTTTGGGCTTGCATCACCGACAATTACCTCAGCGATGGTTTCAGTCCATATTTCAATTGGCTTGACAGGCTTTCCAGCGGCTTCACGCTTCATGGCGTGATAAGCAAGAAAGACCAAATCTGAAAGACCAATTTTGTCTTGTGCTTGACTGACGATGTTGCCAGTTGATTTCTCCCATTTGATCCACTCAGGTGGAGCTGCAACAAATGTTGCAGACTCCCCTGAATTGAATTCAATTGTGATTGGTAGCTTCATTTTGTCTCCCGATTCTGTTGGTTTAGCTGAATGTCTCTGTTGGTGTTCCAACGACTGTAAATGTCAAGCTGACAGTTTGAGCATCAGGTGCTGTGCCGCCCACAGTTGGAAATTCAGGCATCACATTGAATGCGAAAACCGCGCCTGAAACAGCTGTCAATGAGACAGCCAATGTTGTGTTTGGTGCAGATTCTGTTGCTGTCCATAGTGCTTCGCACAGTGAACCTGAAGCTCCCCAGTCAGCAAGCATTTCAACAGCGAATGACCACTGATCATCGATGTGCTTGTATGCCTTGCCGTCTAGGGTTTGATATGTCTCAATCGTTGGTGAGTTGCTTAGGGTCGCGGATGTTGCCTGAGCATCATAATTTGTGGAAGCAATCGTCAAAGTGAGATCGCGACCCGTGATGATTGTGGTTGCCACTGGAGCTCCTTAGTTTGTTTGGGTGTATTGAGTTGATACTGAAATATCGGCAGCAAGAAATGATCCTGCACCGATCTGAACCACTGTTGGTCGCTGTACGACTCCGACAATGTATCCCGATGGCATTGCACCGAGAATGCTAATCACAAGCTGTTCGAGGTTATCCAGCGAACCAGCGTTGCTGTTGTAATTGACAATCGCTGTCACAATTAAATTCACCTGAACTTTTGTTGTGCTTTGATTGATTAAATTTGGCTCTAGATATGGAGAATCTGGAATCAACACGATTGCTGGGCTGATTACAGTTTCAGGCACTGAGCTATAGATCGAAGCCGCCAATGCAGAGAATGCATTCGCCAATGGTGTTCGAACAGCTGTGCCGATTGTGCTCGCTGTCATTGACAAATCGATTCGACATCAAGATATGCTGAAAGCAATGAGCTGACGCGAGCCGCGAGATTTTTACCCATGCGGTAGGGTGTTGAAGCAAAATCGACACCTTCGATTTGTCCGCCAGCTGCGATGCGAGATTGAAATACCTCAACGCTGACCACCAAAACAGCTGATTCGATTGCATCATTGTCTGCATAAAGTGTTGCAGCTGAATATCCTGAAAGTGTTGCTGTGCCAGCTGGGATTGATGTTCGCAATGTGACATCGGCATTTGTGATGGCAGCTGTGAATGAATATGGCGTGATCTTATCGGCGGCAACAGTTACAGTGGCAGAAAATGGAGCTGGAAGACCAGCTACAACAACAGACTGACCTGCAACAAAATGGTGTGCTCGTTGGGTGTAATAGTAAGCAACATTTGATTCGAGCTTGTAATCAACCACAGCAACCTGATTTGCAACGAGCAATGGCAAGATCACGCTTTCAGCTGTGTTGATGATTTCATCAAGATAAGAATCTGAATATAGAGAAGTGCTCACACCGAGAACTGTTCTCAGCTGTGAAGCTGTGACGATTGCTGGCATGAGCACTTCTCCTTTGTATTCTGCTCGGCTGAGATCGGGAGAACCCAGCCGATGATTAGTTTGTGGCTATTACGCCTTGTTGTTCTTGAATGCGCCAGCTGCGATCTTTGTTGCCAAAGCTCCATAGCCGTAATATCCAATGGTGATCTGACCTGAAGCAACAACATCAGCGCGAAGGCGATATGTGTTTCCTTCATACCATGTGTATGCATCAGGATTGACAATCAAGATTGTTCCATCTGCATCTGTTGCAGCTAGTGATGGATCGACATACAGATCAAGACCTGCAACATTGCCACGCAATGAATCTGGGCGAGCTACGCCGCCAGCGTTCATTGGTTGCTGTGCTGTGTAAATTGGGCGACCTGAATCATTCAGTGTCATCACATTTGACCACTGACCTGTTCCCATGATGATGTTCTTTGCAAAACCATTTGGGAGACCAGCTGTTGCACCATAAACTGATGCAGCTCCACGAGCTACAACACCAAGAAGCTCTGCAGCTGTTGGATATGTGGTTGTGGTTGTGCCGTCAGCTGTTGCAGCTGATACGAGAGCCGCTGAAACATAGGCATTTTCTGCCTTTGCCTTAGCTGCAGCCATATTTCGTACAAGCTCCTCAAAGAATGCTGGCGAGCTGCGGTCGAGGATTTGTGTCGAGAATGTCTGTTGCCCACTGAAGGTCTTGACATCCACAGAAATGAAAGCTGAGTTTTGATCAGTTTCTGATGGTGTGCCTTCTTCAGCTGTGACAGCAACTGTTGGTGCAACTGTGATCTTTGGAATTTCAAAAGTCATTCCAGCATCAGGCAATGCGCCACGAGAAATTGCATCGATTGATGGGCGGATCAATGTTGAAAGACCATTGACAACCTCTGAAAGCTGGCGTGTTGGTACAAGACCAGCATTGTCTGTTGTGTTGTCAGCTGCGCGAACATACTGACGAGCATCTTCATCGCCCATTGCTGCGCGAATTGTGTTTTCTACATACTTTGCAGCTGTAAATTCAAGGCGTGGCTTTGTAAATGAGCCACCCACTACAGGTGCAGCTGCCTTGATTGACTGAGTAGCTTCTACCGTCTCAACGGCTTCCGCTTGTGTGACGGTGTTGTCCACTTCGTCTCCTTCGTTTGTTGTTGGGTTTTCTGCATCCACATCGGATTCAGAAACTTCTTCGGCGACTTCTTCGCCTTCTGTTGCAGCTACGGAATCGACACGAGCATTTTTGAAAGCTGGGTTGTGTGTTAAAGCAACGCCTGTCAAAGTACCTTTTGAAATCACCAATGTGCCATCTTCAGCCCATGTGTATTCTTCGGCATCAACTTCAACAGAAAAGCCGTCACGCAATCCATCCTGTGCTTCGACCAAGCTGTCTGAACCAGCTGTTGTATTGGCAATCTTGAAAATTCCATCCATTGTTGTCTTGTCATCTGAAAGTGAAACATCGATGGCGCGACCGATCGGGCGATCTGATTGGTGCTCCAAATTAAGCTTTACTGTAGCTGGCTCAACTGATCCAATTTCGAACATGACTTTGCCGGTGGATGCATTTGCAGCAACGCCAAATTCCAAAATGCGACCTGCAATTGTTCGCGAATTTGTATCGGCTGCACTTATTTTGAATGGTGTGCTGATCTTCATGAAATCATTTCCTCTGCTCGTCTAATTTCATCGATGGTGATTGCTGCATTCCCTTCAGCATCAACAATGCCGCTGAGAATCTTGTACACATTGGCTCTTTCCATTGCGCTTCCGCGTAGGTAAGAATCCAAATCAAATTTTGCAATTTGTGATGAAGGCAAGAAATCAGGCATTGACATTCTTTCTTCAATTGCTGTCATCATTGGTCGCAAAGAAAAGTCCAGCAATGATTTTCTTGTTGTTTCGCTGTTTGAATATGTCATTGATGATCCAGTTTCAGCATCAACAAAAAATGCTGGGATGCCAATCGCCCTGGCTAATTCTGTGGCGATGTAGCTGCGAGCTGAAGCCAGCTGCAATTTTTCAGGATCAAAGCCGATTGTTTCCATTTTCACATCAGCGTTCAGAAATGCTGTGCTGCGATTACGGCGAGAAGCTCCCCATGCATCGAGCAAAGCTCTGATGCGA
>Ga0208784_1001337_pt1 | contig 10377 bp, 13 predicted proteins | sample DEB19_08_DNA_FD_184531 | JGI IMG/M metagenome (GOLD analysis project Ga0208784, IMG submission 184531) | Aqueous microbial communities from the Delaware River and Bay under freshwater to marine salinity gradient to study organic matter... | ecosystem: Environmental > Aquatic > Marine > Coastal ...
TGGTTGCGAGACCTAGTGCAAGAAAATGGATCTGACTTTTTCTAACAAGCGCACACTCAAAATCTTCCGATGAAGCTCGAAACCGTCCCGTGCGACACCCTCTCGTTCGACCCGGCAAACTTGCGCAAGCACGGGAAAAAGAACCTCGACGCAATCAAGGCGTCGCTCCGCCGATTCGGTCAGCAAAAGCCGATCGTCGTCGACGCGAAGGGAATCGTCCTTGCCGGCAACGGCACGCTCGCCGCCGCGCAGGAGCTCGGCTGGAAGGAGATCCAGATCGTCCGCACGGAACTGGCCGGGACGCAGGCGACTGCGTTCGGGATCGCGGACAACCGAAGCGCGGAGCTTGCGGAATGGGACGAGAAGCTCGGCGACGTTCTTGCCTCGCTCAAGGCCGAGGACTTCCCGCTTGAGGAGATCGGCTTCGACGCGGCGGACCTTGGCAAATTACTTCCGCCGGATTTCAAACCCGGAACCGAAGCAGACCAAGGCAAGCTCGATCAACTTGAGCCGAAGATGGTCGCATGTCCGCATTGCCGAAAGGAGTTTGACCTCCGTGAAACCGGCCAAGCCTGAACTCAAAATCGACTGGGCGACGCACGAGGCTGCGCGATTCGCCTGCGAGAACTGGCACTACAGTCGGTGTCTTCCCGCCGGAAAGCTCGTCAAGGTTGGGGCTTGGGAGGATGGGAAGTTCATCGGCGTCGTTCTTTTCGGGCGAGGAGCTTCTCCGACGCTGGGCACCAAGTTTTCACTTGGACAGGAAGAGTGCGTTGAGCTTGTGCGAATCGCGTTGCGGCAACATAAGACCGCAGTCTCACGCATCGCTGCGATTGCGATGCGGTTTCTAAAGAAGAGCAACGAGGGTCTGCGACTTGTCATTTCGTTTGCTGATCCAGACAAGGGACACCACGGTGCAATCTATCAGGCCGGGAACTGGATCTACTGCGGGAAGAGTCCGGCGACCAAGGAACTTTTCATCGACGGACGGTGGGTCCATTGGCGCGGCGGTTTTTACCAAAAGGACGCGACAACTCCGCAGCGAATAATGGAAGGCAAGCACCGCTACCTCATGCCTCTTGACGCTGAAATGCGTGACCGTATCAAGCCGCTCGCCAGACCTTATCCCAAACGCGCCGGAAGTGACACGAAGGACACGGCGGGCTTCCAGTCCGCAGAGGGCGGTTCAACCCCGACCCCGGCGCTCCAGTAAATGACCGACGACTCCGCGTCCCCCGTCGAGGTCTACGCCAAGGCGAACCTCGCGAACATCGTCAAGCGGCTCAAGGCCGGCAGGACGCTGACCGCATCGGAGCGCAAGGCGCTCGACGAGTACGAGGCGAAGCAGGCCGGCGAGGAATGGGTCAAGGATACGACGGCGCTTGCGAAGGAGCTCGGGCTCGGCCGGCGAACGATCTACGAAGCACGCGAACGATTCCCCGACGAAGCGCCGAAGAAGCACCCGGACGGTCGCAAGGAGAACATCAAGGAGTGGCGGCGCTTCTGCGCTGAGAAGTTGATCGGCCGCGACACAGCGACGAAGACGCTGGCCGACCTCAAGGCCGAACTCATGCGCGAGCAAATCGAGCTCGCTCGAGCGAAGAACCGGCGCGAGTCCGGCGACGTCATCGACCGCGAAGTGGTCGAGGAAATGCTTGGCGTCTTGGCGCAAAAGCTGGACCTGCTGCTGCGCTTGAAGCTCGAGGTCGAACTCGGGCCGCGGGTCGCCGGCAAGTCAGCCGCGGAAGCGAACGTCGAAGGCGGCGCGATCCTCGAGGAGATCCGCGAGGTTGTCGCTGGGAACATCGCGAACTTCCAAGCCGAGGCGTTGGCCGGCACGCGTGACGATGAAGGTGACGCTTGACGTCGATCAACTGGCGGAGGCGATAGCCGCGGGCGAAGCACGTCAGCGCAGCGCGGAAGCCAAGCAAAGCCGGCCGGCGTTCGCGGAGGCGTGGCCGGGGCAACTCCTCAACAATCACACGAACGCTGCGTGCGCCGAGATGGCCGTGGCGGTTGCGCTCGGGCTCAAGCCTTCGCTCGGCGTTGACGTCTATTCCGTGCCGGATCTGGACGGCACGCGGATCGAGGTCCGCTGGTCGAGGTCACGGAACCATTGCAAAATCACGCCGCGAGACGTTGCGAAAGGTCGCCTCGTGGTCGGCGTTGTAGGAGATCGGCCGGCGATGGAGATTCTCGGCTGGCTCGAGGCAAGCGACGCGCCGGAGCGAGGGACTCCGTCGAAGGAGCCGCCGCCATGCTGGTTCATTCACGAGCTCGCGTGGGAACGGTTCGACACGCTGGACGAGAGCAGATGGAAACTTACTGCGCCGAGTGATTCGGACTGTCCGAAAAATAGTTGAAAAAAGGTCTTGATAAACCGGAGCGGTTCGGTTTTCGTCTGACCTGTAATCAACAACGACCAATGAACAACAACCAGCTCAACACCATCGCCTCGATCCTCTCCAGCAACGGAGTCAACGCCACCAAGGGTTCCACCCTCTGCGCCGCGATCCTTGCCGGAGTTCATGCCGGAGCCGACCTCGAGGTCGCTTTCGATCACGTCATCGGCAAAGGCGCTTACCAGAAGTTTGCGGCCGATCTCTACGAGACGCTCCGCAACCGCTAATCCCCACGGGGCGGGCTAACCACCCGCCCCAATTTTTTTTTCAAAATACTTCTTGCAATACCCGACCGCTTCGGTTTTTGTCTGAACCGTGAACAACGACACCACCTCCCTCCTCGCGATCCGCAACGCCATCGCGACCTTCAAGAACGTCTGGGTTCCCGCCAACGGCGGCACCGAGACCGAGTTCGTCTCCCGCTCGGGACGGCGGCTCCTCTACTGCTACAACTCGGCGCTCGCTCGCCACGCCTACCTCGACCTGTCCTCGGACATGATCCTCTCCGACGATGAAGCTCTCCTCGCGCTCGGCATCTGCTGAAGCGGCCGCGGCCGGCGCGGGTCGGGAAACCGACCCGACGCTCGGCGTGCGGCTGGTCGGCAGCGATCAATACTTCCACGAGGTGCATTGCATTTGGGCGCCGCTGCCGGTCCATTGGATCGGCTGCTGGTCCCGCCGAGTTCCTGACCGCGTGCGTGATAATTTGGGCCGAGAGTTTTTTTGAAAATAGGTGTTGACGAACCCCAGCGCTTCGGTTCTCCTCATCCCGTAATCAACAACGACGATGCACAAGACCACGATCACGATCCGCGAGACGGAGCTCGGCTGGCTCAATCAGCACACCGGCCGCTACTACGCCGCGGCCGGCTCGGCTTACGCCGCGGTCCTCCGCGCTGATCGCAAAGTTCAGCAGGGAGCAATCACGGCGATCAACTGGATGCCGAGCACCTCGGCTGGTCTCGCCGCGGTCCGCACGATCGGCGCGAAGTAAGCGCCAGTAAGCCTCAAAACTTTTTTCCGAAAAGATGTTGACTAACCGAACCGCTTCGCTTTCTCTCTCCTACGTCAGCAACTAGAACCTCAACAAAACAACGACAATGACCACCACCGAAATCAACTACCTCACCAGCAGCCTTTGGGCTTCCGCGGTCGCCTCCGCAAAACATCGTCTGCCCGTGATCCTTGCCAAGCGCGAGTCGGATCGCCTAACGGTGACGATCACCGCGACCAAGATCACCCGCCGCGATGGAGAGGCTTTTCCCTTCAAGCTTTCCGTTGGCTACTGCCGGATGGGTTATTCTCCCGTGGAGGTCCGCAGTTTTTACTACCGCAGCGTCGACTGCTTTTGGATCAATCAGCTTGCCGCCGAGTGCTTCGCCGCCGCTGACGCCGTCACCGCGCTCCGCGCCGCCTGATGAAACCGCACGACTGCACCTTCGAGACCCTGCCGGCCGTCCGGCAGGTCTGCTTCGAGTGCGACGCACCGAAGACGCTTACCGACGAGGAAAAGGCCGTCGCGGCTTTCAACGAGCTTTGCGCTTTGGCTCGGCCTGCCGCCAAGAAGACGGGCGAGAAGCTCATCGCCTATCCGTCCTACATCATTTCTCCGACGGGTTCGTTTCGAGATCGGGTGTCGGAAGTGACATGGTGGGTGCGTCACGAGCTCGATCTCTACGAAGAAGGACAGGAGACGGATCTCACGGAGAAAACCGCAAAGCTCGCTCGTCAATTCCTCAAGAAGCACGCGCCACATCTCCAATCCGTTTGACCATGAACGACGCACCCAAAAACCCCGCCGCGGTCGCGCTCGGTCGCCTCGGCGGTCGGGTCAAGTCGGACCGCAAGGCCGCGGCTGCGCGGCTCAACGGCAAGCGCGGAGGACGGCCGAAGAAGACGCCGCCGGAGCCGAAGCCGGCATGAGCGAGGTCGCGAAGATCCTCGAGAAGTGGCGGCTACCGCGGCCGGACCGCTCGCCGATCTACGAGTGGGCGCGTAAGCACGTCGTATTGCCGGAGAGCTACGCGACGCCGGGACCGTTCAACGCCAAGCTGACGCCGTGGCTCCTTCCGATCTTTGACGCTCTGCAAGATCCGCTCGTGCGCCGCGTTCACTTCCGCAAGGCCGTGCAAGTCGGCGGCACGCTGGTCGCTGACGTCTGGATTCCGTGGGTAATCGTCAACGATCCGGGACCGATCTCGTGGACGATGCAGACCGAGGACATGGTCGAGCGTCACGCGAAGAGCCGGCTCAATCCGATCCTCGAGCGGTGCAAGCCGGTCTCCTCGATGCTGCCGCGGCCGGGTCCGCAGCGGACGACGACGGAGACTTACTTCGGCGGATTCTTCCTGACGCTCAACCCGGCGAACCTTTCGACGCAGCAATCGCAGTCCATCCGCTACAAAGTCAACGACGAGATCTGGCTCCCGCGCTGGCAGGAGGTCTACGGTCACGCGGTTGCTCGCGTGTCGAAGTTCGAGGAGGTCGGGAGGAGCAAGATCTACAACGTGAGTCAGGCGCCGATCATGGACGCGGAAACAGGGAACGTTGAGGACACGTCCTTCCGCTCCGGCCACGAGGGCGAGTGGTCGGTCGAATGTCCGGAGTGCAAGCGGATTCATCCGGCCGCGTTCGCGATCCGAGACGAGCGCGGCGAGATCGCCGGCGGCGTAGCATGGGACCGTAAGGCTCGACGCGACGACGAAACGTGGGACGTCGCTCGCGTGATTGAGTCGGTGCATTTCAAGTGTCCGCATTGCCAGCACCAGACCGACGACTCGGACGCGACCCGCGCAGCGTGGAAGCGCACCGGCCGATATGTGCAGCGAAACGCATGGGCTCCGCATGATGTCCGCTCCTATCGGGTCGAGGCCGTGGTCTCGCGGCCGATGCGGCTCCTCGCGGAAGAGTGGGCCGCGGCGCAGAATCATCTTGTGCGGACCGGCGACGAGACGCCGCTGATCGAGTTTCGCACCAAGCGCGAGGCGCGGCCGTGGATCGTTGAGAAAAAGACCGTTTCGATCTTCACGACCAAGAGCGGATACACGACCGCAACTTACGCCGCCGGCCAAGCGATCCCGGACGAGGCGGTCCGCTTCATGGCAATCGACCGTCAGCAAGACCATTGGTGGGTCGAGGTCGGCGCCTTCTCGACGGCGCAAGGTCCGCGGTATCGGCAGCTTTGGTTCGGCCGCATCGAGACGCGTGATCAGCTTCGGCAACTTCAGCAGCGTTACGCGGTGCCTGACGCCTGCGTCGCGCAGGACCGCGGCTACCGGCCGGCGGATGTCGACCGTGATTGCGCCGAGTTCGGCTGGCGCGGGATGCGCGGCTACGGCCGAAAGACTTGGACAATGCGGGACGAGGGCTCCGGTCAGATGGTGAACTTCCCGTTCTCCGATCCTCGCGTCTCCGATTACCGCGGCGGCGACGTCTACTACTACGACTGGAGCGGCGATTACTTCAAGGACGTGCTCTCGCTCGCGATTGAGGGCAAGGGCGACCTGAAGTGGGAAATGCCGGAGGACGTCAATCCGCTGTACCTCGAACACCTGAAAGGCGAGCACAAGGTTGAAATCCGCACCGGCGTCTGGGAGTGGCGGGAGGTCAAAAGCAACGCGCCGAACCACGGGTTGGACACGAGCGCGATGATGCTTTGCATGGCGACGATCGCCGGCTTCATCAAGTACCAGCCCCAAAGTCCGACGGTGTAAGATTCGGTTTTTACGCCATGCGTAAAGGCATGGCGACCGACAATCCGTTCCTCGGTTTGGATACCGGGACGCTCGCGACTCTCAAGACCGAGACGATCGCGGCGATCCGCGCTTGCCTGCTCAATACGAGCTACTCGCTAAACGGAAAGAGCGTGACCCGCGCCGATCTCGGCCGGCTCAACGAGATGCTCGGGCAGATTCAAGCGGCTATCGACGACGCGAACGGCGATACTGACACGGTCACTTTTGTCAGCTTTAACGGCAATTAATCATGGACGTCCCGCCGTTTGATTTCCGAAAAGTGCTGCAAGCTCGCCCGTGGTACGAGCGCGCAATCGAGACGGTCGCGCCGAGCTATGCGCTCAAGCGACTTGAAGCGCGAATCCAGCGCGAGCTTTTCAACTACAACGCAGCGGTCACGGATCGACTCTACGCTCCGCGGCAATGGGGACAGCCGAGCGAATCAACGCAGACGACCCGCGACCGCATCGTGATGATGTGGGAGGCACGCGACCTCGTGGAGAATTTCCCGCAGGCTCGCGAGATCACGCGAAAGTTCTCGCTCTATTGCACGCCGCAGGAGTTCTCTGCGATGACCGGGGACAGGGCGTACAACAATATCGTCAACGAATTCTTCCACGATTGGTGCAAACGTGCCGACGTCACCGGCCGGCATTCGTTCCGCAAGCTCGTGCAGATCGGATGCGAGGAGCGCCCGGTGGACGGCGATTTTGGCTTCGTCCTCCGGCGGCTCGACGACGAACTGAAGATCCAGATCGTGCCGGCAACGCGCATCGGCAATCCGAACGCGCTCACCGCCGAGCCGACGAACTATTATCAAGGCGTGATCGTGGACGAGTTCGGGCGTCCGGTCGCGTATCGCGTTTTCCGCGTCACTCGTGACGGAGTCTACTTCGACCCGGAGGACGTTCCGGCCGCGAACTTCTGCCATTACTTCGACCCGTTCCGCTCGGATCAGTTCCGCGGCGTGTCCGACTTCCACGCGTGCGCTCGTTCGGCGCGGATGCTTTACGGCATCCTCGAGGCCGAGAAGACCGGCGTCCGCTTCGCGTCGCAGCAGGCGGCGCTTGTTTTCTCCGACAAGGGCGCGGCGAATCCGCGGAACCTCTTCACTCCGAATCCGTCGATCCAGTTGCCGAGCGGACAGGCGCAGAAAAATGAACTCTCCGAGGTCGGCATGATCCGCTACTTCGGGACAGCCGACCGCATCGAGGTAATGCCGTCGCGCCCGTCGCAGGCTTTCGCCGGATTCGTCCAGCACTTGATGCACGAGATCGCCATCGGCATCGGCATCCCGCAAGGCGTCTTGTTCGGGACGCAGGACTTCAAGGGTCCAAGCGTGCGCGCCGAGTTCGCAGCGGCTGATCGCGTGTTCACGCGGCACCAAGGCGTGCTCGTGGACAAGGTTCTCGATCCGATCAAGAACGCGGTCATTCTCGACGCTATCGCCCGCGAGCAGATCCCGCCGCCGCCGCTGCAAGCCGGCGAGTCGATGGTGCAGGCGTTGCGTCGTGCGACCCGCGGCGAATGGCGCTTCCCGCCGAAGATCACAATCGACGTCGGACGCGAGTCGGCGGCGAACATGAACGAGAACCGGCAGGGCGCGAAGTCGTTGCAGGAGATCGCCGCCGAGCAAGGAACCGACGCTTTCGGCCGTCTCGAGCAAATCGCGATGGAGGCCGCCTACGTCAAGGAACTGGCGCAGAAGTACGAGATCCCGGAGACCGCCATCCGCATGACGACCCAGCAGTTGCCGGCGAATCCTTCGATGGCCGCGGCGCTCGGAACCGAGGTCACGCAGCAATCGGTCGATGCGGTCAACGCGACGACCGGCAAGGGAACCGTGGACAATGCGCCGGCGAACACGAGCGAAGGCGCAACGCCCGACGCTCCGGTCGAGCAGGTCAACGCTTCGGCCGATCTGATCACGGTGAACTTCGCGGAGGACTCATATGTGCCGAACGACCGGATGGCGGCGAACGCTCGCCGGGCGCTCGAGGTCCGCGCATCGAAGCCGCCGTCGCAGCGTGGAATGACCGCGGTCGGTCTTGCTCGCGCCCGCGATATCCAGAACAAGAAGCCGTTGTCGGCTGATACCGTGCGCCGGATGAAGGCGTACTTTGACCGGCACGAAGTCGACAAGCAGGGTTCGACGTGGGACGAGCAAGGGAAGGGCTGGCAGGCTTGGAACGGCTGGGGTGGTGACGCCGGCCAAACGTGGGCAAACGCCATCGTCGAGCGGCTCAACAAACAGCGCACCGAAAATAGCGCAGAGCAGCCGGAAAAGGTACAGTTCAGCGCCGCGACCGAGATCCAGCTTGCGATCAAGCAACCGCCTGCGAACGCGAACGACTGGCTGACCGCGGTTGAGCAATACCGCAAGGAACTCGACAAGCGCAGCGCCGCGCACGTTGCGCCGTTCGTGCTCGGGAAAACCGCCGCGCAACTATTCGAGGCGAAGAAGTTCGACCTGCCGACGCCGAACGCCGGCGAGACGCACGACGACTTCATGGCTCGTTGCATGGCTGATCCGGTCGCAACGGCCGAGTTCCCGGACGTGGAGCAACGCACCGCGGTCTGCATGAGGCAGCACGAGGGTCAGTTCGCGAAAGTCGGAGAACGCGGCGCAATCGTCGGCTCGGACAAGGCTCCGAAGAGCGACACGCCGAATCGAAACCCGCAGGGCGAAGGAACCGCGAAGGGCGACGCTTCAGATACCCGCGGCGCGGAAGTTCCGAAGGAGGTCGAGGAGACGCTGCAAAAGAAGGCCGACGACTTTAACGAGAAGTACAAGGACAAGCTCGGTTACGGTGTCACCATTGGACAACTCAAGACGGTCTACCAGCGCGGCGTCGGCGCGTACAATACGTCGCACTCGCCCGAGGTGAAATCGTCGCAGCAATGGGCTTTGGCGCGAGTCAATGCGTTCCTCTACCTCGTGAAGAACGGCCGACCCGAGAATCCGAAGTACACCACCGACAACGATCTTTTGCCGAGCAAGCATCCGAAGAGCGGAAAATAATTCACAATGGACACCCAGACCCAGATCGACCGGCTGATCGAACTTGCGATCATTCAGCGCAGCGAACTCAAGCAACTCGTCGAGCAGTTGCCGCAACTGCGCGAGCATCTGAATTCCGAGGTGGAAAAGGTCTTCGACGAGACCGAGCCGCAGCTGCGCGCCGAGCTTGAGGAGTGGACGACGAAGCAGACCGCGGACAAAACGGCCGCGCTGGGGGTCGCGCTCGAGACGAAGATCGCCGACCTTGCCAAGAGTCTCGAGGTGAGCACGCAGGCGCGTTACAACGCGATTATTGCGGAGCGCGAAGAGAACGCACGCCTTGCGGCGCAAGCCGAGGCCAAGATCGCCGAGCACGCCGCCAGCCTGCCGGGCGCGGTAAAGGAGATCGTCAGCGCCGAACTCGCACGCTTCCCGCGTGCCGGTGAGATCGAGCAACTGCGGAAGGAATTTGCGGAACCTCGCGGCCTAAATCCTCGCGGCAAGTGGCAAGTCGGAGAAAGCTACAACAAGCTCGATTTCGTCACGATCAACGGCGACAGCTACGCGTCGAACATCGACAACAACCGCACGCGGCCGTCGCGATCTTCGGCTGACTGGACTCTCGTTGCGGCACGCGGAACCGGAGGCGGCGGCGGTCCGACCTCGCTCTCTGAACTGACGACCGTTCCGAGTGACGGCGACGTCCTGATCGGCAGCGGCACGTCATGGGTCACGAGCAATCTGACCGCGGGCGCTGGCATCTCGATCACGGTCGGCGCGGGCGAGATCACGATCTCCGCGACCGACGGCGACATCACGCTCGATGATGGCACCGCGGCTTCGCCTTCGCTGCACTTCACGAACGACCCCGACACGGGCATTTACCGACCGGCCGCGAACACGCTCGGCATCTCGGTCAGCGGAACGCAGGTCGCATACTTCGACGAGGACGGGCTGACGATCCCGAACGCGGGCGTGGTAGCTGGAGGTTCGATTCACGCTGCGAACGGAAACGCGAACAATCCGTCGCACTCGTTCACGAGCGATCAAGACACGGGCTTTTATCGTCACGCGACGAATCAGATCGGCGTCTCGACGAGCGGGACGGCGGGACTGATCTTCACGGAAAACGCGGGCGAGCTTCTAGGCCATACCGGCGTCTCGGTGACGTTCGGTGCTGGTTCAAGCGGCGCGACGATTGCGCTCGGTCAGGGAACGAATGGAGCGGTGACGATTACTC
>Ga0208784_1001338_pt1 | contig 10369 bp, 15 predicted proteins | sample DEB19_08_DNA_FD_184531 | JGI IMG/M metagenome (GOLD analysis project Ga0208784, IMG submission 184531) | Aqueous microbial communities from the Delaware River and Bay under freshwater to marine salinity gradient to study organic matter... | ecosystem: Environmental > Aquatic > Marine > Coastal ...
TGTTTGCAGTCCTGCTGGTTTTGAATTAGACGTCGCAGTAAAACCTTCTCGTAGCATGTCTAATCTTTTTGAATATTTCTGATCATATTCTGTATAGAAATCAAATACCCAAAATGTAAAATCCGGTTCACCATCGAATGACATGCAACCGCTTGTTGTTTTTTGCATCACATTTTTATCATTAGCTGCGCCAACAATAAGTTCGCCGTCTAGTTGTTGGAACAAATAAGACGATAAATAGTTTTGAACAAAGCGATTTGGAATTGGTTTTAATGTGCGAGTTAACGGTTTCCCGTCTTTGATAATACACCGAATCCCATCAAGTTTCGCACTTGCATAGACTGGATAAACCAGCTTGTCCAAATTGCCACTTATATCAGCGGATAACATTGGTTTCATATTGGCATCCTAAAATCGTAGCGTTTACCGTGTCGATATTCGCTAATTAAAATGGGCGAAGGCTGCACTCGTAATGCTTTGCAAACTGCAACACTTCGTTGGTGTGGTAACAAAATAATTCTCTTCGCTGGTTTTTCTTCTGGTAAATCGTAGCTCATATTATTTCCCTTTCTTTGGTAAAACAATTTCGAGCGCTGGTGAACCTGGTTTAATAATTAAACACTGATCAAAAAGTTTCATTTGTTCTTCGGTCAATTCACGGTACTCCTTAATCTTTAAATCTGGTTCCCACTTAATAAGTGAATCTGGATGGATGCCGGCTTCCTCAAATTGCTGTCGCAAAGCTTGGAACGTACCAATATCAAGGGCGCGATTTAAAGTATATTTCCCTTTTAAAACATAACCCTCGCTTAACTCAAAACTATTAGTTCCTTCCTTTGGTTTTGTAAAAATACTGTTAAAAATCTTTGTTCGCAACAGTATTTCAGCAGCTTTTATTCTTTTAAGTTCAAGCTGCAAATTGTACCAAGTAGACAAGTCTTTCTCTGTTACAGCGTTTTCAGGTATGGTTGTCATAAATCCTCCAAATTAAAGTTTAACTGGCATAATTACAATGCGAACGTCATCCGTTAAATCAACGACGCCAGCTTGGTCACCATGCTGTTTAATATGGAAAAACTTGCTTGCTGTAAATGCGCTATTAATTTTTCCAATTAAGTATATTAAATTAGGATCATAATCACTACATTTTTCCCTAGCTTGCACATTAAAAACACGCATAGAAGTTTCTCTATATCTCGGTTCTTTATATGCAACAGTCAATTTTTCGTTAACAATTAACATATCTTTTTCTAACCGCAAAGATGACAGTTCACCAAGCGGTCTAACTTCTTCCAATGGGATTTGACAGTCAACGGGAATATTCATAGCGCATTTCATACGAAACGCGATGGCTCCGGTATACACGCATATAAAACCCGATCTGTAAAACGTAAGAAAGGGATTCTTATCCGCTATTTTCATGCCTGATAAAGCGATTAACTGTTGTTTGTTTAACATAGTATCCTCCAATAAGTTTATAACAGTCGTTAATATAGCAGTATCCAAAACCTGTTGCAACTATTTTTCGCTATGGGTAACTGAATAATCCGGTAACTTGAGAATTCTATAAGCTTTTCCGTGATAGTTGTACAGTTCAATCATTTTACTTTTGTCAACTTCCATAATATATCCATTACTTATGCAACTTTGCAGCGTTAAATCTAATGCAACGTTTTGTCCCATCCGGTGATTGTAGAATGCTGCTACTTTGGCCACACGTAATTGAATAAAGCTCCGCGGGACAATACTGTTTTCGCGCATGGCGACCGGTATCTTGTATCCAATTGGCACAGGTTCGTTAATGTATTTACGCAATATTGAGATTATTTTACGTTCGCGGGAACTGTCGCTCATACCAATATCACCAGATTCCAAGCGCTTGCTCATTACACCAATGTCACGGTAAACAACATCCAGAGCCCATTTAACGTGAGTTTCTTCGATACACGGAAACATAAAATTGTCCGCCACTGCTAACAAAGCGGAAACCCGTAGCACTTTTAACGCAGCCCGATTCCACATTTGCCTGTAGGACTCGTCCGTTGTTCCATTTATTTTACTATCGCATAAGTGTTCAAACTCGCTCATCAAACGTGCAGCTTGCTCACTCCTGCCGACAGGGTGTGATTGTTTTTCGTTATTGCTGCGGTCTGCATACGTGGCAAGTTTAACCAGTGCGTCGCGTAATGATTCATCGGGCGTTAGTATTTGGGATAAATTGGAAACGGGTCTGTCACCAGCGTATTCAATAATTAAGAAACGGGATAAAAACCCGTCTTCCATCATGGTATCGGTTAATGATTCATAAAACGTGTTCGGTGTAGTTTCACCAATCATGCTATAAGCAACACCGCTTATAGACGCAATATTATCGTCCTTATTACTGTACCCAATACCACCAACAATCGCTTGCGGGCCGGACTTTTGATATAAATTTGTCATTTGCGTGCGAAGTGTACTAAGCGGCCCTTCAAACTGTTCCGCGTGCGACAGACGTTTCATTCTCCGCCCCCATTCACCTGACACGTTAACAAACGAAGCATTTTTAGCGCATTCTTTTATCAAAGCTGGCCCGGATGCAAATTCCGCAAAGTTGATAAAAGTATGGAAGCGTGGCATTGAGTAGCTACAAGAGCGAATAATTGCGCTGATGCCACTGTGCATCGCTTCTTTACCAATCGCACTTCTAGCGACAAGAATAATGTATAAATTTAGACCGCTTTGCGGGATGTGCCACGCTTTGCCGCAAATACCAGCGAGCAGACCCAATGCTGCAACAATCGCCACCTCTTTGACAGGTCTTGGAGCGCTTTGATAAATAAATTGTGCAATTTTACCTCCAAAACCAGGAGGCCACGGTAAACCTTCCGCCCCAACTTTCAAAACATCCTCGGATACCGGGCTAGCCATCGAAAACGCGATAGGGGGCGCTGTAAGCGTTTTTTCGGGCTCGCCAGTACCTTGCACATGCAACGGGGTAATTAAACGCGATGCCGCGCGATCTGGTGCGGAATAACCACCTTGTAAACGTGCGACCTCAGCGAGTGCAAGCTGCCGCTCGGACAAAAGCGTATCGGCAGCGAGTGCGATAGCACTGTGGTCAACAGATTGTTCAGCAGCTTCCCTTTGTCTAATTATTTTTAATGTCAAGTTTAGATAGCGATCGTTTTTGACTGCTTTTTCCCGCTTTCCAAGTGCGCTATCCCTAAATAACCTGCGGCATTGCGCGTTTGACTCGCTGTAAAACGTAAACATTGAGAGCAAAGCTAAGTCGGCTTCAGATTGACTAGGAAATCCTAAATCCTGCCAGTTTCCTAACCAAAGCTGACAAAACTTTTCACTATTTGCAGCATTAACCGCTTTTTCTAAAACGTACCAGTCGTCCTCGTTTTCTGGAACCTCTTCTAATTCAAAATTTCCTTGAGCAGTTTTACTTTGCATTTGCGAAGCCATGCGGGTAAGCATGGCTTGGGCATCACGAATAGGTTTGTTTTGGACAATTTTACCAGTACAAATGATAAAGCGTTCTTGCGAATAGATTTCTACACCATCCCGCCGCAATCCTTTTCCAATTTTACCGCGAAGCCAGATATGTAAACCTTTACCGCTGCGCGAGCTTTCAGTGTAACTATCAAACTCGAGCATAATGCGGTAAAATAAGTCAAATTGATCTGGTGTTGTCCACAAATTAGGATCGTTCGGATAGGTTTCGAAATCCTTAACATCCAAATCTATACAAGAAAATGGATCGCTTTCCTGCAAAACAAAACCAACTCCAAGACCATAATTTTGGGCAATTTGAACAGCAGTGTTGAAATTTAACCATTGGGACGGCTCGGTGACAGACGCGCGAATAAGTGTTCCATCCGCTGCAATGCTTAACGGCGCTTTGTCACGACCTGCAATACACCATTGATTTAATTCTCTAAGTTCCGCTGGTAAATGCCCAATATGAGCATTTAACGTCATACATTTCTGCTCCGGCGGACTTTAAGAATAATTTTCCATGCATCGAGATAGGGTTGCACAGTTTCCCGCTTCCACAGGGTTAATTGACCATTATTTAGACTTATTGGGTCTGGTAGCAAACCGCGTTGACGTGCGTTCATTAACGTTGCTCGCGTAATTGCCATAGTTCCGCAAATTTCGCTGGAGGTGATATAAGTTTGATCAAATTCTTCTTGCGCTGTCATACTGTAGACTCCAAAAAAATTGTAATGTAGCACACATCTTACACTTGTTTGTGCAATTTTACAAGTTCGTCCCAAGCTGCTTTTTTCTCAGCGATAACCACAGTTAGTCTGTTGTAAGTTTCCTGCCTTTCCTTGCATGCAGCGTAATATTCTTCTCTAGCTTTTTGGATAGCTATTTTAGATTCATTGGAGTCATATTGCGCTTCGCGGTGTCTTCGAACCGCTTCTCTACGTTTACGCTTTTTTACTTGTTCTTCGTCAGTATGTAGATATATTTCAACTCTATAGTCAATCAATTCCTTGAACGTTTTAATCTGTGCGTTTGTAAAAGAATTTACAATCTTAACTTCTAACGCGATATTCATGAGCGATTTAACAAACAAGTCCGCTTCGCGATGGATGTCTGCGCCAACCGTGATTAATTTTGGATACTGTTCCACTTTCGAATGCCAGTATTGCAGCATGTCTGGTTGATAATATTCATATGGATCTAATATTGGTTGATTGTGTTGTAGATAAGTATTGTATTTGTCAATTAAAAATTCTTGAATACTTTCCGTCGTTGGTTGCGTGTCATGAATTTTTTGCAGTAGTTCAAAGTTAGGTTCGATATAAACCGGTCTTGGTAATTCTGTGTTCCAAAATGTATTAGACATTATAGCTCCTTGGTAAATTATTACGTTTGGTGTAGTACCACTAGCATTGTAATACATTTTTTGCAAAATTACTAAATTAGCATAATTAGCACCTTTTTATATAAATACAATATTACAGTGTAGGGGTTCCCCTCCTACAACTGTAATTATATATATTGTATAATAATAATAATTTATAATAATATTTATATAGTAGTAATAGGAGTAGGAGTACAACCACTGTAATAAAATTGCATTATTATATGTATGCTAATGCAGTTACAGCAGGTGACACCTATTACAGGTAGTTATGCAAGTGTAATAGGGTGAACCCGCTGTAATAGCAATATAGAACTCATGCTAATTTCGGACGCGATTGTACTAGCGCTGCAAATTGTGGTCATTAACTACAAAATATTTATAAAAATAATTCTAAAACTATTGCAATTTAGAATTATTTTTATAAATATTTTGTAGTTAATAAACAAAGAGGAGAAATAAATGGAATTTCCAATCGGTTTTAAATATAAAGACAGACATGGTAAAAATTGTGAAGTTGTAGATTATTTAATCACAAGAACTGTTAATGGTAATGTTTGGAAAGAGCGTTATTTGGTAAGGAGAACACTTTGTGGACAAGTAGTAATGGACGATAATGTTGTTGAAACATCTATTAAAATAGCAGTAGCTTTACAAAATAAACTTTAAAATTAATTTGCAATACTGTTTGGATAACAGTACAATTGTTTTCAACAATAGCTTGTAAGCAGCTTAGAATAACGGGTGCGTCCTAGATTCGAAAGCGAGGTGCAAGACACCCTTTCCGGCGAGGCAGGTGACGACATAATACACCGGACGCAACTTTAACCCAAACGCGCACCACTGCGGACACTTTGGTTGGCAAGCTGAAGAAGTGTGGTTATTGCTAATTCTTGTTATGTGCCAGCATAGCAAGGAACCCAAATGCTGGCACATTTGGGAGTTGTTTAAAGTTATGAATCAAAAGAGGATTGGCCAAAGAACTAAGAAGCATGGGCACTTAGATGTTAATCAATACGGGACTAATGTCTGTGCGAGTGCCCATGACTTGTTAGTGTTACGGCAGAGGAAAGGGTGTAACAGGTTCGATGCCTGGCCTCTGGGTACAAAATACTTGGGAGAGCAAGCCGACTCGATTAACTAACACCTAACCTGCCCGGGTAAGTGGCAGGGTTAACAAGGAAGCGGCAGCACGTTGGCGTGTAAACATGAACCTGGCCAGTTTAAGGGTAATCTGCAGTATTTAATATTGTTGATGCTACAGAAGGTGAAATTGATTTAACTAAAGACACCATCACAATGACATTTACATATCCAGAAATGCCTGATATACTTGTAACATTAAGTATAGGTGGTTTGTTTTATCAGGAAGATGACGACGAGGTGGTACATTGATTACAGCTAAAATTATTACTGACAGCATTGCTAATAATATCAGACTTACCACTATGGAGCTGAACTATCCCCGTTTCATACATAGTGAGTTTATGACCCATAGGATGTTTAGTAGGAATGCTTCTAGTAGTAGGGCAATACCTATAGAAAAAATGATCGCTTCTGTCGAAGCGTCTCCTGCTATGCCCATTCATTGGGGAAAGAATCAACCCGGTATGCAAGCAAGAGAAGAACTAGATGAGGCTAATAAAGACTTAGCTTTAACTCATTGGGAGTGGGCTTCTTATTATGCGCGCCAACAGGCAACAAATTTGAATTATATAGGATTACATAAACAAGTAGTTAACAGATTGTTGGAACCCTTCCAATATATCAAGGTAATTGTCACAGCAACAGAATGGGACAACTTCTTTAAACTTCGTTTGCATCCTGATGCACAACCAGAAATTGCATTTTTAGCAAGCAAAATGCAGGAAGCTATGGATGGGTCTACTCCAACAGAATTGGAATATGGGGAATGGCATCTACCTTATGTTGAGATTTCTAAATATAATTTAGATTTATCTGCAAATGGTATAAACAAAACATGCCTAGATTATCCAGTGGCTATTAAATGTTCTGTGGCAAGATGTGCTAGAGTGTCATACTTAAATCATGATGCTTCTGAACCAAATGTTGAAAAGGACATTGCTCTATATGATAGGTTGTTAAAAGACGGTCATCTGAGTCCTTTTGAGCATCAGGCAACCCCAATTCCTGCTATTGTCTATCAGAACAGATTTGAATATGATTTGGAATGGATACAAGGGATTACACATAAGGACAGGAATGATAATTATTGGAGTGGGAATTTTAGAGGATTTTTACAACATCGCCAAATGCTATGAGTATTTACACCAGTGAAATATTACCCAGAGGAAGAAAAATGAAAGTGATATACAATATTAAAGTAGAAAAAAAACTATTACGGAAGAAGAGCAATTGTGGTTAGTAGATAAAGATTTATTCAGTAATGAAGCATTAACTACTCATATTTTAGATAATGAAGAATTTGAGGAAGATTTACTAGATTATCTTGATGCACAAATTATTAGAATTTAATGTGGAGATAGTAAATGACTGATGAAGTGAACACTCCTGCACATTATACCCAAGGTGGGATAGAATGTATAGATGCAATTGAAGCACTCAGGCAATTTGTGTTCAGACTGGTAATGGGAATGGGAATGGCAACAATTAATTGATTAATTAATAGACTGTAAAATAATTTACAGTCTATTGGAGAATGATATGGGTGAAGCAAGACGTAGAGGTACTTTCGAAGAACGCAAAGCACAAGCAATTGCGGCGGGTAGGTTAATTTCAAGACGTAGAGAAGCATTGCGAATGAAGACACGCGAAAACAAGCGCTGAGGGCCTTAATGTTGGAAGCGTTACTGTTTTCGCAATTACCAGTTGGGAGAAAACGCTAATGTGTGAAGAATTGGTAGAATTTGGATATTCTGCTTTGTATTTGCTTGCACTTTGTCTTGGTATATGGTTAGGAAAGTGATAATATGCACAAATTACTCGACGAAATTTATTGTGAGGTTTTGGAACAGGACTGGATAAACGGTAAAGCGGACGAGCTGCACTTTGTATCTAGTTCTGCTGCTTTTCACTATATCCAATCTTTAGACGTTGGCTGCAATGCTTTACAATATAGCTCTTGTCCAATTGACCGATTGTTTGGTATAAATATCGAAATTTATAATGATTGCAACGGGCTCAAGTTGGTAGATAAAAATGGTTCAATTGTTGCTGCTTGGCATTGGTTGGCTTTAGAACAGCGTTTACAGTCACACTCGGAGGTTAAATGATGGAAACATTTTTATGGTTAATTGTCTATCTAGCTTTTGTTTTACCGGTTACAAAGTGCTTTAGAATGGGCAGTGAATTAGACCTGGACGATTGTTTTGTGTTTGCGGTATTTTGGCCAATAAGCGTTCCCGCTATTTGTTTCTTTGAAACTCTAGGATGGTTTGTTAATAAACTTGTCGCAAGATTGAAATATTTAATAGAGGATTAAATGGGTATTAATATTCGACAAAAAGGACAAAGTGGCGAACGCGAAGTTTGCGATTGGTTGAATGCTATTTTGTGGAACGTCTTGGACGAATTGGATACACCTGCTCCGAATAAACCAGTTTTCCAACGTAATCAAAATCAATCCGCTGTTGGCGGTTCCGATATAACAAATCCGTTTGGTCTGTGTATCGAAGTTAAACGGCAAGAACAACTTAACTTGAACGAATGGTGGAAACAATGTTGCATCGCGTCGAAAGAGTTTGGCGGTAGACCGATTGTTATTTTTAGGCAAAACGGGAAGCGCAAATGGCGGGTATTGTTGGAAGCGAACTTGGTTTATCACTGTGGTCAAGCGCATAGTCCTGTACGTTGTGAGATAGCTCACGAAGACTTTGAACAGTTTGCCCATTTGTGGATGTGGAAACTTTTGGAAAGTGGAAAAGTGACAATTTAATTTGCTTTGTCGGGAAGTTGCGTTATACTGTACAGTATCTAGAATGCTGTCTGTAAAATGTAACTATTGTGAGTGACAATTTTTTCAATAACTTATTTGCTCCTGCTTATATTTCGCCAAACGAAAAGGTTCTGCGCGATGTATTTGTACAGGAGTATCTTAAAGATTACGATGAGCTGCAAGCGTGCTTGCGTGTCGGCTTCCAGTTTTCTTTTGCTCAAGAATTTTCTAGAAAGTTTATGCAAGAACCTTACGTGCAGCAAAAAATCGCTGAATATCAACGTAAGGACAGCCAGACTACAGAAAGCGACAAAGCGCTAGTCTTAAACGTACTGCGCGAAGCTGCACAGCGTGGCCCATACGCTTCGCGGGTTGCTGCTGCTGCGAAACTTGCCGCAATACTCGGCTTGGATACTGCTGCGCCTGCAGACAATGAAACAGATAAATTAATCCAAGCTTTTAAAGAGTTCTCTGAAAAAGCGCCTGTTTAATGAATAAGCTTATATTTGACAGACACGCTGCTCGCTGGTATCCGCTCAAGGAGCACCCTGTTCAAATTGAGCTTGTAAATGCTGTTCCAAACGGAGTGCGGTTTCCGTTAGTACCAGCAGGGCGTCGTTCGGGTAAGACTGAGCGGTTTAAACGGTTCGTGTCACGTGAAGCGATGTCTAAACCGAATGAACAGTATTTTGCAGGAGCTCCGACACGAGGACAAGCAAAGCGGATATTCTGGAATGATTTAAAGCTGCTCACCTTTTCAGACTTTCATCCCAAAAAACCGTCTGAAACCGAACTTAAATTATTTTTGCCAAACGGTACGACTATTGAGGTTCTTGGATTAGACGAGGCGAAACGGATTGAGGGCGTTAACTGGACAGGTGGTGGAATCGATGAGATTGCTGACGTCTCTGAGGACGCTTTAAATCTTAACATTCTACCAGCTCTCAATACTGTAGACCCACGTAGACCAGAGTACCGGCCCTGGTGTTGGTTTTTAGGCGTGCCGGACGGTCTTAACCATTATTATAAAATGGTTAAAAATGCGGAAAGTGGTGCAGACCCGGATTCTAAGGTGTTCCATTGGAAATCCGCTGACATATTACCTCCGGACGTTATTGCAGCAGCAAAGAAGCGAATGAGCAAGAAACAATTCGCGCAAGAATTCGAAGCTAGTTTTGAAACTGCTACAGGTCGCATTTATGAAGATTATAATTCCGGAAATATAACCCACTCCACGTTGCAAGAACATGAGCAAATTTGCTGGTTCCATGATTTTAATTATTCACCCTTATCAAGCGGAATCGCGGTAAAGCGAAAAATTGAAGTAGATGGACTTACTGCAGAAGGTGTTTTTATCGTTGGTGAAATTATTCTAACCTCTGCTATTGCACAGCAGGCTGCGATGGAATTTGTTGAGCGGTTTAAGGATCACCGAAATAGAACTGTGGTTATATACGGCGATCCGTCTGGTCGTGCTGGCGAAAAGCATGGGCACTTGTCAGACTATTTAACAATTGAATCACATCTAAAGCAAAATGGTTGGAATCCAGAGAGGCGGGTTAAAAATTCAACACGGTCAATAAGAG
>Ga0208784_1001339_pt1 | contig 10369 bp, 26 predicted proteins | sample DEB19_08_DNA_FD_184531 | JGI IMG/M metagenome (GOLD analysis project Ga0208784, IMG submission 184531) | Aqueous microbial communities from the Delaware River and Bay under freshwater to marine salinity gradient to study organic matter... | ecosystem: Environmental > Aquatic > Marine > Coastal ...
GAACAATTTGTGAATGACTGTTATTGTGTGGATCTTCCTGCTTTTCTTGTGATTGACTGGGAAGAGAGTTTCGATTCTCTTGATTTTGTCTTCACTGACAATGGTTATGTGTTTGATACTTGTTTTTGACCTTTAATGATTTCACTTCCTAATCCTACAAGCACAATGACTGATTTTAACCGAGAGCAACTGATTTCTGATTATGTTGATCTGGTTCTTGATAATATGAGCACCAAAGATTTGATGCGAATTGTTGGAGATCAACTGGAAGAAAATCTTTCTGGTTATAGTGATGAGGAACTTCTCAGTGAAGTTCAGGAATACTATCCAGAACTACTGGAATCTCAGCAAGACCAATGATGAGATGTGCCACTTGTTCTAGTGGCACACTAAAAGAGCACAGACCCCAAAACCTGCTATATTAGAAGGGTGGAGGGAGTCACTCCCCGCCTCAAACGTCAAACTAACACAAACTACAATGACTGTTGATTTCTCTAAGGATATGATGCTCGGTATGCTCCGCAATGGTGCTACTGGTACTCAGATTCTGGATATTCTGAATGTGATTGTTCCTGAGCAAACTGAACTCACCCGCGAGCAAGTTTGTGAGGATATGGGCATTGCTGATTGTCCTGAGAATGATGATGAGATTGCACGTTATATGGCGGCAGTCTGAGTTTAATTTGGGGGGAGATTTATTCTCCCCTCTGTGGGGCAATGTAGTTCAGTGGTAGAACAAGAGATTCATACCCTCTATGTCGGTGGTTCGATTCCACCCATTGCTACTTTATTCTTTTACTCTTGATTCCAATGTTTATCACCTGTCCCGCATCTTTTGATCTTATTGATGCAGAATGGTTTGATGATTTGTATGATGCAAAAGAAGATGCGCTGAATTGGAGTTGCGATCTTGACGGTGAAAAGGTCATCGTTTATGAAGCAAAAGAAGAAAATGATGGTGCTTATAACTTCAAGAAACTCTGCGCCATTTATGCTTGATGAGAACTAAAACTCTCACGTTTAAGAAACCTGATTCAATGAAGGTTATTGTTCTTATCTTTGCGGTTGCATTTATTTTCTCTCCAGGTGTGAGAGTTGCAACTGCGAACACACTCTACACTGTTGCTGACATTATCAGCACAAATCGGTGAGTCCAGTGTAAGACAGTGCCAGTTGTAGCACTGTCCACTATATCGCCAAACCGCCCCTCAAACCTGCTATACTGAACGGAGTTCAGACAAACGCAATGGATCGCACCCAAGTTATTGCAAAGATTCAGTCCATTCTGAAACTGCAAGAGAATACTACATTTGATGGCGAAGCATCTGCTGCTGCCGCAATGATTGATAAACTGTGCAAGCAGTATGGTATCACTATCAATGAGGCAACTGAAACTCAAGTTCTTGATGAAGAGTTTCTGTCTTTCAAGCGAGTTAATGCTGCACTCACTCTGCTTCTTAATGCGATTGCAAACTTCTATGATGCAAAAGCATATCTGAAGAATGGTGATACAAAATCACTGCAAATTATTGGTAGTGAGGCACAACAAATTCAAGTGCGACTCTATTATGATTACCTTGTGCAAGTGATGGAGAAAGAAGCAGAAGTTGCACATAAAGCAGAAAAGATTCTTGCTTCTCTGCGTGGTGATACTGTTTCCCGCAGTTTCAAGATTAACTTCCGCAAGGCATTTGCTGATAAAGTTGCTCTGCGACTGAGTGAAATGAAAAAGGAAGAGAAACGAGTTCACGATGATGCAGAGGCAGTGAATAACAAACTGTCTGCAATGCGATTCGGTCGCGCCAAGAAAATGAATGGCGCAAGTGGTGCTGGTGCCTATGCTGGTTCTAATGTTGGTGCTGGTGTTTCACTGAATCGCCAAGCAACTGGTTCTGTGACCAAACAACTTTGCGGAGTTTGATGATGCAATTCCAAATCACTGATATTCGGTTTGATTGTTCTCTGAATGAGGATGGTTGGGATGAGTCCGATCAAATTGCAACTGAAGAGAAACTTGCTGAAGAATACATTGGTCAAGTGTGGGAGGCAGATGATGAAGATGATCTGATAGAAGAGATTACCTGTGCAACAGGTTGGTGTATTCTTAGTATTGATTACCGTATTATTCTGAACTGAACGAAAATGAATCTGACTGTCAACGAGTGCAAAGTGATGTGGGTTGTTGGTGCTGCTGAGCGTCTTGCAACTTTGGGTCTACTTTCTGCTGATATTCCAATGCGATTGACTGCTGAGGCAGTGGATGATTTTATTGAAATTGATGAGAATGTAGATTTGCTGTTTCCAAATGATTTTGAGATTGCAAATATCTTCCGACAAATCGCAAATTCAGAAAATGAATATGAAGTGGACAAAGAAGATACCAACCAAGTCATTCGATTGATTCTTGAGTATAAGAATAATCGGACAGAATTGGTTAAATATGCCCTGTCCCACGCAATTTCCTGATTAAAACAATGCGACCCAATCTCCAAAAAGTTGTTAATCTCTTTCAACCTGATGCCGATGGTTATTCTGATTGGGTGAGTGTTGATGATGTTCGCAATGCAGGATTGAGTTGGAGTGATAATGGCAATGTCCGAAGGGGTATTGCCTTTGGAGTATCTGAATATAATTGGGAGTTCAATCGAGTCAATAATCGTCGCATTGTTGAAATGCGACTGAGTGGATATAATCAATCTGCTGCATTTAATCAACGTATTCGCAAAGATATTGTTGAAGAACTTCGGCAACAAACCCGATCTAATTTTGCTGTTGATTGTATTGTTCCTTTGGTTGATAGTGACAAAGAAATAGATCATCGCTGGGGTAGAAAAGATGATCCCAAGTACGAATACATCAATGATGTTAACAATCAGAGTATTGATGATTTTCAACTACTTTCACACAGTCATAATCAATTCAAGCGAGAACAGTGTGTGAAATGTAAGAATACCAACCTACGATTTTCTCCACCAAACAATCAAGCATTTAAGATTGGTTGCGAAAAGTGGGAAAATGAGGTAGGATGTATGGGATGTCCTCTTGCTCAACCTGAACTGTATCGGTAAATCTTATGACATTAGACAGTGGAAAACTAATGTATTCCGCAGGGAATAATGATGAGTGCTACACGCCAGATTATGGTGTTACACCAATTCTCAAATATATTCCTAAGGATGCAGTTGTCTGGTGTCCATTTGATACTAAAGAGAGTGAGTTTGTCAAACAAATCTCAAAGCAAAATCTTGTAATTTCTACTCATATTTCAACTGGACAAGATTTTCTTACTTACACTCCAGATTTTGAGTGGGATGTAATTGTATCCAATCCACCATTTACAAATAAGCGTAAGTTCTTTGAGCGAGCATTATTCTTTGAGAAACCATTTGCATTGATTATGACCAATACTTGGTTGAATGATAGTGCTCCAAAACAGTTGTTCAAGAATAAGGATCTACAACTGTTGATGTTTGATAAGAGAATGAAATTTCATAGTCCCGATGGTAGGGATAATGATAAAATCACATTTAGCAGTAGTTATTATTGCTGGAACTTTTTACCGAAGCAGATCATAATGGAAGAACTGAAGGTAAAGTGAAGTCCTTGTGCCACTTGTACTGGTGGCACACTAAAAGAGCACAGACCCCTCTGAGGTGGTAGACTGAACGGAGTTCAGGGATGAGAAATGACTACTTTCACCGTCAACAAAAAGGGTCAAGAAATCAACTTCGAGAGTAAGTTTGATACTCTCTCGGATGCGAAATCTTATCTGTCCCACAACGTAAAGTTCAATACTTTTGTGGATGATCTTCTGTCGAAGAAGAATCCGACTGTTCCGCAACAGTCCTGGATTCACTATCTTGCCACTCAGGATCTGATTGATTCTGAAACTCCAGTTGTATTTGGTCCTTACAAGCAACTGGTGAACAAGATGTATGATGCTGGTGCATATCGCGCAACGAAGTTTCAAGTGCGACTGCCTGGTATTACTCTTTCGACGGTGAACAAAGGACAAAACATTGGTTGTGTTTATGTGTATGAGAACAATCAATATGTTGCAAAGATTACTGCAACTGGTGATCTGATTGGTAATGTTTCCGAAGATGTTATGAATCTGCTGGAAGATGCCAATGATAATCTTCTGCAACTTGCAAAGATTTATGGGCACGAAACTGGGTCTTGTTCGATTTGTGCTCGCACGTTGAGTGATCCTCTTTCTGTTCAGATGGGAATTGGTCCTATTTGTGCCAAGCGCCTGGGTTGAGTTCTTTATTTCCTTTATCAACACAAACAATGTTCGATCAACTTCAATTCATCCCGCATCATATTCCTGGTGCAATTCAAGGAAAGTATAAGTTCAGCAATGGATGGAGTATTTCTGTTGTTTCTGGACTTTATGGAAGTGGATTATATGGTGTAATTCCAGAAGGTACATATGAAGTAGCAATCTATCGCCCGAATGGTCATATGACGGAAGATGTAATTGGATGGAATACAAAAGATGAGGTAAGTGCAATGATGAAAGTTATCCACCAACTCTGATTTTTTCTACAATGCGATTTCTTGCTCTTTTTATTCTTTTCATTTCAGTTCATATTGGAATGAGTGCATATGCAACTGTCAATGAATATCAAGAACAACGTGCTGAAATGATTTGTAAATTGAATCCTGATGAATGTAAGTAATATGTGTCCCACGTTGAGTCGCATACCCCTTGTGCCACTTGTAGCACTGTCCATAACATTCCCCAAACCCCTCTCAGGCGTGGTAGACTGAACGGAGTTCAGAGGATGAGGGAATGACCACTGCTCAACGGATGGAGCGCCAATTCTTTATTCAATTCATTGAACTTATCAATGAGGTTCAGAATAACAAGACTAAACTTCCTTCACAAGCAAAGACTTACAAAAAGTCTTCCTGGGTAAAGCAAGTTCAGAATCCCCGACAGAAGAAAGATGCACTTTCTCAAGTCTGATTCTTAAATCCACAACAAACAAACAACAATGACTCTCACTAACCCACAACTGGATAAGATTGTTGAAATCTATGCTACGGCACTTGTTGATAGTATGGATGAAAAGATGCTTGAGAACTTTGTGTATGAAACGATTGTAGAAAATATGTCTACTGCAAGTGAAGAGGAAATACTGAATCAGTTGTATGCTTATTATGATGAACAGGATGCTGATAAGATTGTAGAGTCTGTTTCCTCTCTTTAATTTCACCCAAACAAACAAAATGCTGATTAAAACTGTTTTCGACATTGAAACTCAACAACCTGCTTATGCAGTATGTGATGCAAATCATCAATGTGGTTATGTCATCTATTCAATGACAAAAGCAATTAAAGCAGCACAATGTAAAGACTTCGATCAAGTTCAACAACTGTTCTCTAAATGAAAGAAATTACTTACAAGTTCACTCCTGATGAAGTTGAAGTTCTACAAGCATTGATTGAATTTCATCAAGGTTGTGAGATTCCAGAATGGTTAAATGAAGATGCTTATGATTCACTATTCGATAAGGTGATGAGTGAATGAAAAGAAAGGAAATGATTCATCTATTGAATAATGCAATAGATGGTAATGAACTGTTAATTATTCTCCAAGCAATTTACAAAATCAAATGAACGATTCAACTCTTGATCTTTTCTGTCAGCACGAAGATGAAAGGTTTGCTGATGAATATGCAATGGAAATGGAACAAAAAGCAGCACAATTAGAAGTGACTGTTGATTATTATATGATGGAGTTTATGTGAATATAATGATTTCGTTATATTAAAAAAGGTATTAAAAAACATATATGAATGTTTTGATTCGATGACAATTTGATGTTCAATAAGGTGTTTATAAGTCTTATTTGGTCTTGTAAATGTGCTTATAAATGTCTCTGAGTCATTCATTTATGACCTTATAAATGTCTCTGGGTCTTGTAAATGTGCTTATAAATGTCTCTGGGTCTTGTAAATGTGCTTATAAATGTCTCTGGGTCTTGTAAATGTGCTTATAAATGTCTCTGGGTCTTGTGATCTTGGCCCGCACTCTATCACACTTCCGCCCGTTTGTCAAGCACCCCCAGACACTCCAAAAACCGCCACAGCGTTATAAAACAATATAACGTTAATATTATATCTTAAGCACTGAGAATCCCAATACTGAAATCCCACATATCGGGTGATACTTATAGACTCTCTCAGACCCCTCTAAATGCCCCCACAGCACGTCTATCATATCACACAGCACTGATAGACGCAATACTCCCAAATCAGAGTATTGTGAGAGTTTTATAACATCAATTCATAAAACTCAAAATAACTTGTATAAATAAAACGACTATTTGATTCACAGAGCAGCTCTTGAACTTATCCTACGGGGTCATAAGGTAACAATCTGACAGAAGAAAACAGTCAAAACACAACTGAAAACGCTTATATTATCAGGCGAACAGGGTTTAACATAAGATTTCCCGATGTGCCGAATGCCCGATGAACAATATCAAACTCATTCGTGATTAGATGCTTTTCGTAGCATTTCTGAATCAGCATTAACTTATACAATCTAATTCGAAATTCATTCGTGATTAGATAAGTTTCGTATGCCAATTCATAATATCATATCACAACTGAATAAGAATGTCAATTCATTCGTGATTAGATAAGTTTCGTATAGATTCTTCTCTAATAAAACTTTATAGAATGCAACTTGAAATTCATTCGTGATTAGATAAGTTTCGTTCAGATCTTTATAGACCGACCGAAACAGTTGTTGACAGTTATCATTCATTCGTTTATAATAGTTTTAGTTTACTCCTTGATAAATTCTTTATATGAAGGGGTAGTTTTATAGTGCAAATCTTCGTGATGCGTGTTGTTGACAGGTCAGGTCATAAGTGTTAGAATAGCAGCAGTTCGTTCTAATCTCTCTACGTACTACTATGAATTCTTATCTGTCGGCACAAAAGCAGCGTTATCGTATCACGTTAGAATTGGAAGTGATGAGTGATTTTAATCCTCATCAGTTAGATTGGAATAAACTCTTTCAACTTGAATCTAATGAAAAGGTTGAGAGTTATGTAGAAGATCTCTCTATTCCTTGGTGATTCTTATTACATAGCACCATTAAAATCATATAACACACGCAAGTAGGGGCAGATTGTTTATATCTTTCGTGTGTTTTATAGTATTACAGTGTTCGTTGATATAAAGAACTGTATGATCTTTGATCTATTATAATACAATAGCACAGTTCTTTATATCGTTCGTGAGCATTTTCGTATATTTTATGGTGTTTGTTGTGTATAAAGTAGCACAATGTAGTGGCAGTTAGTATAAAGAATGACGAATAAAATACTTATTCGTCAGCAGTTTGTTATTCGTGTTAGCAGTTATTTGTTTTTATTGTTGATTGTTTATAGCGGGCGTTGCCGTTTATAAAAATCGATAAGTCCCTAACCTACAGAGGTGACAAATCGAGAGCTAATTATCAATCTCATAAAATTTTCCGGAGGTAAAAAATGGGTGTCAAATGGATTCATAAAGGTGGGTATTCGCGCCCCGATAAGAGAACTCTGAAGAAAGGCGGAAAAAAGAAATAATGAAAAAGCGCCCATATTGGAATAGGGGTCCCCACTGGGGATTCTGGAAAGTTGTCTTTGCGGGGTGGTTGATACGCTATCCGAAGAAAATGCTGAGAATCTTTGGCGTGCCGCTTGGATTTCTGATAGTATTGATATATAATGCAATGACGAAATAAAAAATTTCCGAAAAAAATTTTATGGAAAAAACAGAAAAAATATATCACATCTATGCAAAGGGTGAGTGTATCTATCACAGTTTATCAGAGGAAAAATTTTCTGAGACCTGGGAGATGTTACACAGAATGGTTGATTTGTTAGGTGCGAATATTTCAGTAACAGATTTAGAGTATGAGGAAGTTTTTACAAATAAAGCAGTAGTATTAAACTCTTCATATTAACGAAATTTGACAAAGACTAAATAGGACGATAAAATTGATCTGAAGGTTAATTTAACTTATGGCAAAAGGATTTACAGTAAAAGCAAAGGCACCACTCAGTTCCCAATCAACTCAAGAATGGGACTATGATGCAATCAAAGAACGAATGAAAGGAAAGTCAATTGTTTTTTGTTTACCTGGAAGAGGTTGTTCATTTATTTTTCTCAAAGCATTTGTACAACTTTGTTTTGATCTCGTACAGAATGGAATGAGTATTCAGATTTCTCAAGACTATTCATCGATGGTGAATTTCGCCCGTTGTAAGTGTTTGGGAGCAAATGTTCTTCGCGGACCAAAACAACTTCCTTGGGATGGAAAACTACAATATGATTATCAACTATGGATTGATAGTGATATTGTTTTTGACTCTAACAAATTCTGGCAACTCTGTGATGTTGCTCTCCCAGAGGAAGGAGAAGAGCGTGAGATTGTCGCAGGTTGGTATGCAACTGAGGATGGTCACACAACTTCTGTCGCGCACTGGTTGGAAGAAGATGATTTCCGCAAGAATGGTGGAGTAATGAATCACGAAACTGTTGAATCAATCTCCAAGCGCCGCAAACCATTTACAGTTGATTATACAGGATTTGGATGGGTTCTGATTAAGAAAGGAGTTTTTGAGAATCTTGAATATCCTTGGTTTGCTCCAAAGATGCAAGTCTTTGAATCTGGTGCAGTTCAAGATATGTGTGGCGAAGACGTTTCATTCTGTCTTGATGCAAAAGAAGAAGGCTTTGATATCTGGTGCGATCCTCGTATTCGAGTAGGACATGAGAAAACTCGTATTATCTGATGGAAAGACTTTATAATATTCTTTATAAAGGGCGTAAAATACATATGAATCTCACTGCAGAAGACTGTAGTGAGATCTTACAAGACTTCTCAGAGCGTTATTTCTCGGGAGAAGACATTGATCCAAATGATTTAGAAATGGAGGAAATTTATGGCTAAAGGTGGAAGTAGTAAGACTCTTTTTGAACCAGGAGCACCGAAGAAGACTCGTCAAGGACGTTCTGCAAGGACTCTATTGAGTGCAACATCTCGTAATGGACGTAAGAAAAAGTATCGCGGGCAAGGTAAATGAAAAAACTCCTCTTTATCTCAGAAGATAGAGAGAAATCTTTAATTCAGGAGATGATTTATAAAATTAAAGTATCAAACTTGAACATTCATCCAAGTGATACTTGTTTTTTAATGGTCTCTCCTGACTATTCTGCAATAGTAACACAACATCTCTCTCATTCATTGACTATGAATGGAGAGATTTTTCATATAGAATCAGTAAATGTACCCTTTCCTGACGAAAATGTACATGAGTATAAGGTGGAATTTGAAGAAAATTTCAAAAAATGGTCTAATAAGTGGAAAAAATTTGTTTTAATTGAAGCAGGAGTGATTCGTGGAGGTAATTATACCTGGATAATGGACATAATTAAGTCAATATCAACGGCAAATGTTCATACTATAGCATTATGTGAGAATATTCATAGCAAATTCAAGAGTGATTTTGTATCTTTGTATTATGATGACGACACAGAAGACCTTCATTTTTGGTGGGAGCAACCAAATAATCATTGGAAACCATAAAATAAATAATTTTTTCCCATTTTCGGGATAGCAACCCCGTAAAAAGTTCTGATTTTCGCTAATCAGGAGCTAAAATGGACCAAAAAATGCTAAGAGAGATTGCAAATGACAATCTAACTCCAAAAAAACACGATTTCTTGCTTCAAAATGAGATTCATTCAAAAATTCGCAATGATGATGACTATGATGACTGGGAATATGGAACAGAACCTCTTTATGAATCGCAAAAATAATGAATAAATAAGATAGATTTATAATCAAAGATGCCTCTAGAAAGGGTAAGTCAGGGATTCAAAGATATTAGTATGACATTTCAGAGTAACCCTCTGAATTCGGACCTGATTGCCCTTAAAAATGAAAGTGCAATTGCACGTTCAGTTCGTAATATTGTATTTACTCTACCAGGAGAAAAATTTTTTAATGAAAATTTTGGATCTAGAGTAACTAGATCTTTATTTGAAAATATAGATGGTATTTCTGCATCAATTATAAATGATGAAATAAGAAATTCTATTACAAATTATGAACCAAGAGTGAGATTAATTGATGTTCAAACCAATCCAGACTTTGATAACAATTCATTTGATGTTGTTATCATTTATAGAATTGTTGGTATAGATGTTCCACCTCAACAGTTACAGTTCGTCTTGCAACCTACTAGGTAAATGCCATTAGTAAACTTTTCAAATCTGGATTTTGACCAGATTAAAACATCAATAAAAGATTATTTAAGATCTAATTCTAATTTTACGGATTATGATTTTGAAG
>Ga0208784_1001342_pt1 | contig 10365 bp, 21 predicted proteins | sample DEB19_08_DNA_FD_184531 | JGI IMG/M metagenome (GOLD analysis project Ga0208784, IMG submission 184531) | Aqueous microbial communities from the Delaware River and Bay under freshwater to marine salinity gradient to study organic matter... | ecosystem: Environmental > Aquatic > Marine > Coastal ...
ACATCATACACAAATTTAAAATTTGTAGTTCCTGAATTTGTAGATGTTGAAACAAACCACAAATCATCATGGAGTGATGCATATGCTGCAGGACTATCTGTTATTGTTATTGCCATATTCTTGCCTTATTTGAATTAATATATCAGCACCCAAAGCTGTTTCAACAGCATCTTTGAAATCCTGATTAAATATTTTTTTAACTGCTCTGTCAAAATAATATGTTGCTCTTATACCATCCCTCTTAACTTTTGATGATATTGCAAAGCTAAGTTTTCTGCGACTTGTAGCCTCATCAACCATTTTACTCAGCTTTCGCCTTTTCTTTTGCACCTTACTTAAATCGAGCCTATCTGCAGACACTTTCCGTTTTGCATCTCTTAACCATCTCGCAATGGCATTAGCCATAAAATAAGATGGATTAGGAGTTTTGAAACTGTATTTTCCGCTATTCTTATTTGGTTTTGCTTTCTTTCCTCCAACACCTTTAACACCCTGATTGATAAAATCATAATACTTCATTTGTTTTGAGCCTAATGGATAACCTAAACCCAAAACGTAATTAGTACCTTCCTGATAAATCTGAGGAGCAGATACATCCGCTAAACCTCCTGATGCTATTGATCCAGACTTTTCCAGATTCTTTCTGATCGTTTCATTAAACTCTAATCCTGCAGCAAAAAGTATCTGTTCAAGTACAGGAAATTTATTTTCATCAATAATATTATATTGACCTTTAAACCTGTTCAGGAATTGCTCTCTAACAAATTGTGCTTGCTGTCTGTTCACTCTTATAAATGAGTTAAATCTGGGAAAATATCTGGCATAAAAAACCCCACCTAAAAAGGCAGGGTAAACCAACCGCTATGAAAAAAAGCTATTGTAATTGAATTAAAACTTTCTTTAATAACAAATAAGGTACTGTGCTGATATAAGTATGATTCCCAACATGAATTTCTGTGTATTCAACACCATCCCTGACATATGGTAGGATTACATCTATATTGCAGAAGTATGCCATAACCCTGTCTAAATCATCCCAATTAAACTCCATGTCTAAATCTTTTAGCATCTTAGTAGTGTCTGTATGATATAAGATTTCTATTTCCATTTATCCATTTCTTTTAAAATCTTGTTCAGCTTTTAAATATGACAAAGTATTAAGATAGTGAATTATTGGTAACTCATATGCCTCAGTTACTGTGATGTTTTCATGGTCTGCAACAGTTTTGGTACAATACTGCCATCCATAATATTGAGTAAATCTGCTACCGCCTTTTCTGGGTTCATAATCCCCTGTTTCTCCATCTCCGCTATCAAATAACCCTTTGAAACCTCCATCCAATTTCTGTATACATGATAAAAAAAAACCACAGAATGATAAACATCTACAAATTTTGCCTCAAGCATATCCTGAGCATAATCTTCATGTTTGGATGCATCGTATTTGTCAAGTTTCCAACTAAATAAACTTTTCTTCATTGGATGAATCAAAGATGCTGCTATTTTATGTAGGTTAGGTATAAGTTCCTGAGCAAATGTTTTGCTTTCAATATATCTTGCTGCATTAATTTTCCTTATATCGTAAATGCACTTATACCTGTGACCATTTACAGTTATGTAGTCAACAGGCTTACCTGATATATCATCATTTAGGAAATTCAATTTCTGCTTCTGTTTTGCAAATTCATAAACAGGTAAAGAGTCAACATCTCTTTCAGTCCATCCGTTTATTATTGCAATAAGTTTACTATCTCTTTCAATAGAGTCTTTTTCCTCTCTTGCTTTTACTATCTGCTGAAACTGAAATACGTTAATATCTTGCCAAGTCATTAATAGTGAATTTTATCGTACCATTCCATAAATGCATAATATAAACCTACAGCAACAATAGGGAAACATATCAATACTGCTGCTGTGATCCATAAAATACTAACCATGTATTTCAGTATAATCTGAAAGGTTGATTGTGACTCTTTTTCCCAAAGCTGAAAAAATTTTCTCAACAACGGATAATCTGGGTGGATTGCCATTTTCAATTCGATTTATTGAAACAAAGCTGATGCCTGATTTCTCAGCCAATTGTTTCTGGGTTAAGTTTTGCTCTTGTCTTGTTTTTCTTAATAGTTCACCGATCATATTTATACTTGTTTAATAATTTCTATTGTTGGATTTTTATAAAATCTTGCTACCTCATCAAATTTTTTTTCTGCTTCTTCTTGCGTTTCATGTAAACTATGCAAATCCCTAAATATAGAAGATTCATCTTGTATCCAAATGTAATATGTTACTGTACCTAAATAATCTGTTCTTTTTTCAAGTTGTATTCTTTGTTGCATAATAAGTGGTTTTTACAAATATAAACAAATGTTTTAATTATTTAAAAACTTTTTTAAACCATCAGCACTTTTTGTGATTGCCTCTGCTCTTTCATATAGGCTCTTAATTTGATCTTCAATCTCTCTTTTATCATAACTGCAATAGTATCCATTTGAGGTTGCTATCACAGGCAGGATGCCTTCACTCCTGATAAAGTTTGTAATCTTTCTCAGCCTTGCTCCTGTCATCTTGCATCCGTAATTGTATTTCTCATTTAACTTCTCACAAATGGAGTCTGACTTAATAGGATTGTCTTTTGTTTTGGTTGATAGTCCCTGAATGATCAAAGGCACAAATTGCTTTTCATCATCAGAAAGAGGGCAGGTTTCATTTTCAAAATTCGTAATCATAATTTTTCTATTTCTTTTTTTGTTTCCATTATATATTTTGAAACATCAATTTCATTTGGATTTGATCCTGCAACTGTACCATTCATTAATCTCCTGTACATATGGAATATTTCATCAATTGTAAATAATGAACTTTTTTTCGCATACTTTACTTTATCAAATATGTCCAAATTATCATTTTGGTAAATTGTCATGAAATGAGTCATTATTCTTTTTGCATTTTCTTTTGGTGTCATAAACAGTAATTGTCTTGAAGTAAACCAATAATGATTGCACCAATCAATAAAGCTAAAATTAAATTTAAGTTTTCCTTTTTCATAATAGTGATTTAAAAGGGCATTGCTGCCCCTGTTTATAAAAAATCATATTCCCCATTCCAACGTGAAGATGATGGATCAGGATCGTTAAAATATGCAGCATCCATAGACTTTTCTGCCTCAAACATAGAATCATAAATAGCTGCACCCCTTCTGGAATAACCATTCCAATTCCCTAACTGTTTTCCTAATTTACTCAATTCCTTTTGAGCATTTTGCATTGCATCTTCTTTTGGTACTTTGAACCATTCCTGATTCAATAACCAATTTTGATAACTAACAGGAGTGCTTAAAAACATCTGTCCTTTGTACTTTCCAAATCTTAATGTGAAGTTTTGCATATAAGTGGTTTTGTTTATACAGCAAATATAAACCTTAATTTAATACAAAGTGCAAAAAACTAAACTTTTTTTTAAAGGAAACTATATTTCCCAGAACCTGCCTTAAAGTTCATGTTATGCCATGCAAGTGCCAGAGCCATAACGCAGTCATCATGGAATCCTGAAGGAGCAGAGTATTTAACCCCTGATGCTGAATATTGATACTCAAATGCTTCTAACTCATTGACTATCAAACCATTAGGAAACCCAATCCTGCCTGTATGAATAGCTGTTTGCAGCCCTGTCATTAGTTGCTGTTTTGAAGTCTGGGTAAATTTAAAAGATTGAATGTTCATCCCTGCTCTTTGCAGGTCTTCGAATATAGGATCACCAACCCCTGTAGAATCGATTAAAATAGGCTTTTTAGGCAGTTTCTGTATCTCAGCCTTAGTACTACCCCAATCCTTTTGAAATCGGCTAAAAAAGGCTGTATTGCCCTCAGAATCCAATCCTATTATAACTGTATAGTCATATGACTTGGCAAGATCAATACCGAATACAACAGGCTCTCTATTGCTCATTGGCTTGATACAGTTCCTGATAAAGTCATTACCGAATGGATTGGCTGCGTTTTCCATTGGATTCGCCATGTACTCCTGCTCAAATACAGCCACAGGTAATTGGCTTTTAGCATCATCAATCTCTGCCCTGTCTATGTACGGATTGTCATATGTGCTATATTTAAAAGATGCCCAATCTGTTTCACCTGCTGCCCCCTTCATGTAAAGACTAAAAAAGTAATTCTGCCCTCTGGGAGTTGAAAGAAACATCGCCCAACCTTTGTAGTCAGTTAAGGTTGGTCTAATTGAGTTAAGCCATCCGTTTTCTAAATCTGAAATAAAAGCTGCCTCATCTATTATAACCCCATGAAATTTCCTACCTCGTAAACCATCTAACCTTTCACCTGTAAAGAACTCAACTGATCCACCGTTCGGGAAGTCAATCTTTAAGTCTGATTGGTTTTTGGGGTAAGGCAAGGCATTCCCTAACTTATTAAAAAATACTTTTGCAAGTTTATATGTAGGGGTTATGTATGCAAGGTTCTGACCGAAACAGGCAGTCTTTACAATCTTAATCAGGCACAGTTCACTCTTACCGAATCTTCGACCGCACATAAGCACATTAAACCTTGCTTGACTTTCAAGAATAGGCTTTTGATTAATATGTGCAGCAGAAAACTCAATTCTCATAATATTGATTTGCCTTCAACAAATACAATCTCCACCTTATTATCTGTGTTGATGTCCATTTGTTCTTTCGGCTTACCATATACCCTTGTAAGTAATGTTTCAAGTGAATAAAGGCTTCCTTTTTCTAAACTCTTTCTCATTGCATGAGCAACTGTCTTTTCAAGTACTGTTGCCTGTGGGTTATCCCATACAGCTTTTAATTCCTCAATAGTCATTGACATCATTGCCTGTATGCTATCGTTTATTTCGGATAGCTTATACCCTTGCTCTTTTAAAAGGCTTACATACTTTCTCGGTCTTCCGTTTGGATTCCCTGACTCGCCTTTATTCCATTTGTGCTTATCTATGTTTTGTGGATTAGGCATCGCTGTTTATTCGCTGTTTTTAAAATAAGGTTTACCATTTCTTTTGACCTCTAAACTCGGATCAAGTTTCATCATTCTATCTACTATTACTTGGCAGTATTTAGGATCAAGTTCCATGCAATAGCATTTACGATTCAATTGATGGGCAGCTACCATTGTTGTTCCTGAACCGCAAAAAGGCTCGTAAACATCACCATCATGGTTTCCTATTGGTCTTGCCATACATTCAACAGGCTTTTGTGTTCCATGTCCTGTTTCACTTTTTAATGGTTTATCAATTTCCCAAACTGTAGTTTGTTTTCTATCCCCTGCCCAATTCCCTTTGTTTCCTTTCTTTACTGCATACCAACATGGCTCATGCTTCCAATGATAATCACCTCTGCTGATGGCAAAATTTGATTTTACCCATATTATCTGACTTCTTATTTCAAACAAGCAATCTTCTAAAGATTTTTGAACTGTGCCACCAAACTTACCTGCATGATATACATATGCAACCTTTGAAGGACTTAATGCCCATGATTCAGTCCAGTCAGCTTTGTCATCATTTTGTACTTTACCTGTTGCCGAAGCTCCAATTTTTGAACCATCAGACCTTTCTGCTTCATTTCTCCAATTAGGATCATATACTACCCCATATGGAGGATCTGTAACCATTAAATATGGCTCTTTGCCATTTAGAAGTTTATTTACATCATCTGCATTTGTGCTATCCCCACATAATAACCTATGTTCACCGATCTCAAATAAATCACCCAAAACAATATCTGTCTTTATTTCATCAGGGACTTCAAAATCATCTTCCTGTGCTTCTGCATGTATAGGTTTAAAATCAGGTATGTCTAATCCCCATTCTGTTAATTGTTTATCATCCCACTCGTTTGCTATACTTTCCCAATCCCACTCACCAAATCCTACATTATCTTTTATGATAAATTCTTTCTGCTGTTCCTCTGTTAAACTCGAAGCCTTTATAATAGGCAGTTCTTTTAATCCTGCTTCCTTACAAGCCTTTAAACGCATATTACCGCCCAATACGACCATATCATCATTAACTACGATAGGTCTTATATTAAGCATCTGTGGAAACTCCTGAATGCTTTTAACAAGCTTTTTGAACTTGTCATCCTTTATGATTCTTGGATTGTTTGGGTTAGGTTTAATTTCCCCTACCCTGACCACGATAATTTCGTTCTTTTCTGTCATGCTTATTGAATGATTTTTGTGCTTTGCCTTTTTTACGTTTACCAAAGGTAACTTTTATTTTATCTGCTGATCCTTTTTTCATCTTACATCAATTGATAAATCTTTGACCATTCTGTCGGTAGTGAAACTTGTTTGTGTACTCTGTACCCTAATTTAAAAAACATATCATCCCACTCTTTTTGTTCTTTTACGTTTATATGTCCCCACATTTCATCATTCTCTGTCTTTTGACTTGTACTGCTAAACAGAATCCATATTGGATTAATCTGCTCGAATATCAAAGCAATCTGATTGTCTGTCATATGCTCTGCTGTTTCAATAAACATCAATATATCTGTTTTTGGCAGTTTGCTTACAATTTTTAATTCAGGTAAATGTATTTTTAAATAATCTTTGTGAGCCTTAAATTTCTCGAATGCATAAACCTCGAACCCATGTTCAATTGCTGCCTTTGAATATGCTCCAACTCCACAGCCATAATCCAGAATCTTTGAGCCATATCCATTGAGTTGAGCAACTGTATTTCTTGCTAAATCCATGAATGCAGGATTTTCTAAACTAACCCCCATTTTCAATTCAATATCCAAAAACTCTTTATCAGTATATTTTGCCATAAATATCTATAAACCTCCTGTGGGTTTCTTTTAATAACTCTGTATATTCTTTTTTATCCCCATACTTTTCATGGCACATCCTACAGACTGCCATCAGATTTTCGATCTTGTCTTTATCTTTGCTGCCACCCATACCCCTGCAATCAATATGGTGAATGTCAACAGCTTTATTACCGCATACTTCACAGCCAATGAAATCATCAACTCCATAACCAAAATATTTCATGTATATCTGTGTATGTTTTTTCATAATGTACCATCTTGCATTGGGATGTCCTCTTTGTCATCTATCTTTCTGTACTTTTCATGCCAAACAGTATTTGTCAAAATTATACTTTTATTTACAATTTCATCTTCTGTGTCAGCAGGATAAAGTAAATGCAGACATTCATGGAGCAGTATCTCTAATGCCTTTTTCCCTTTTAAAGTTGCATCCAACTCAACAAAACCAGAACTGTCTGAGAATCCCCAGACTTTATGTTTGCCAAGTTTTCGATATTTAACTTTAATTCTGTTCACTTTTCATTTCCAATAAATCTGGTCTTTCTAATTCTGACAAATCTATTTTATGATTACCTCTAACTCTTGCAAGTGCCCTCCTGTAAATTTCCTCTTTTCTGTACAACTCCTGCACTTTCTTAATCAGATATACTTCCTGTTCCTCTATACTCATTTTATTTATTTTTTTAGGTATCATCATTTATCAGTTTTTCTGTGGAATTTAAAACAGGTTTTACATTGATATACAATTTTCTTAATTCCTGATGCTGTTGTTTTCCTCTGCTGAATTATTAGATCATCTGATCCACATTCAGGGCAGCTTCCTCTGTCAGCACCAAATATAACTCCATAATGACTTTTAGGTTCAATATGGTTATTCAGATGCTTAAAAACCTTTTCTAAAAGTACCACATCCTGTTTGCAATACTTTAACATTTTACCCATTGCAATACTATCGTTATCCAGAAGTATTGATTTCCACAGATCAAACTCAGTCTTTATCTTTTTACCAATGCCTAAATAACTCGCAATGTAATTAAGCCTATTGGAGTTAAATCTAAATTTTGACCTTGCAATTTTCAAAGTATCAATAGTTGTATACGTTGGAAACATATCAATACCATGAAATAAACATCTCGTTCTAATCCATGCCAAATCAAATTTATCTCCGTTATGCCCAACTAATTCAGTTGCCTGATTAGCTACCTCAATGAACTGCTGCAGCATTTTTTTATCAATCTGCTTCCTGTCCCAATTCAATCCATAAACTTCCTTTTCATCTTCCCACTTATAACAAATACAAATGATTGCTCTTTCTTTTATAATGTTAGAGTAATCAATCTGTTGCTTATAACCTGCTGACCAAAACAAACCCAAATTGGGTGAAGTTTCTATATCAAAAAATAATCGCCTACGTTTTGTCGGCATATGGAATGTATTTTGTTTTGCCATTCTCTTTAATGGCTCTCAAAATCTGTTTCCTCTGCTGCCCATTTGATTTGTAACTAACATGAACCCAATCAGGTTCTATATTATTTCCAAATTCGTAAATCAACTGATCGAAATTAAGCTTTTCTTTTATAAAATTAAAAATTTCTTTATTTGTAATTTTTGTGCCTTCCATATCAATGTCAATCGCTTCGCCTGTACTGTGCTGTGAATTGGTTGCACCACCGATAGCTGCATTCAATGATTGACTTCTATATCCTGAACTTATACGTATAGGCTGTCTGAAATTTGCACGTATAGGCTCGAAAACATTTTCAGCTAACTTTTTAAGGTTAGCAATGTGCTGTTCAGTTGGCATATTTGAAATGCCCCTTCTCTTGGCTGATTCTGATCTGATGACCTCAGCCAATTCAAGGTGTTCACTCAGTTTCATTTCTTAAATATTTTTTCTGCTGTTGTAAGTCCTAAATATCCTGCACCAATGAAGGCAATTGAAGTAACCAAAACATCCCCACCTCTGTGAAACAATTCAGCACAAAGACTGACTGTGCAGAGAAATCCGCACAATCGCTTCATGCTTAATCTGTTATTATCTTCAGTAAAGAATTCCCTCATTTCTTTTTCTCGCTTCTAATTTTGTAAACGTTATATACAATAGTTGTTATACCCACACCAATAGTCACTATGTTGCCCATCTCAGATAAAGTAACGTTTGCAAATATGTTTGTCAGGATTGTGGCAAAGCACATTCCAATACTATTTTTGTCCATCTTTTATTTCTTGTAATTTTTTTTGTGCCCATTCGATTCCTGCCTGACCGCCCCAAGCATCAACAGCCAAACCTCCACAGCCTTTTGTATACGGAACATCCTTGTACTGCAAATGCCTTGCAAAGGCTGCCATTCTCGCTATCGTGTCCCTCGTGATATTTTCTTTGCGTGACAATTGGTAAGCTCTTGCTTTTCCTGTTTGAGTTAGACAAGAACCCCAACCATTTTTTTCTGCCCAAGCAACTGCCCTTTTTGCTGCATTTACCGCTGCCTGTGGATAGTCATTGTAACTGTCTGCCATTGCAACCCGAATGGCTGCCCATGCTCTGTGTGCCTTTTCTTCGGTATCATATATACATGAACCTGAACCTATTCTGTATTTTCCGTTTGAGCATTTTATAACAGGCATTTAGATCAGTTTACTATAAATGCTGTTTCTTTTAATATTTATCTCTTTGAAATTGTAATTCTTTTGGCAGTATTCAAAAAGCTGCTGCCCCAACTCCACTCGCATCTGTGGATCGTTTAACAAATTCTTTATATGCTTATACCAATCAGATTGTTTTTTAACGTACAAAACAGGCAGATTTTTATAAGGATCAACATCAGAAACTATAGCAGGATTTTTCTTTGCTGCAGTTTCCAAAACCTTGAGATTGCTTTTCATTCCGTTAAACTTTGACTCGACCAAAGGAATCAAACTTACGTCACTGTCTGCATAGGCAGCCATATATCTATCAATTGGAGCATACCTATAAATATGTGTGTCAAGTTTCCTACCTGCTGAGAAATAATAGCACATATAATTCCAGACTTCCCCTTCGCTTTCATTATACCCTGCAATGACCATTTTTACATTATCACCAATTAATCTCTTTACAGGTTCTTTAATGATCTTTAAATCCTTTTCATGTGTTCCTGATCCTGACCAAAACAATCTAAGTTTATCAGATTCGATTTTATTGTCCAGAAACTGCTCCTCTCCATAGGGTAAAGCATTGGGCAAAATCTGTACATTCTGATTGTATTGATAAATACCATCTGCAAGTCTTTCATGAGTGCAGGTACATAGGTCTGCAATTTTTATGTATTGTATTATTTTATCAGTTATATTATTTGCTTCGTATCTATTGTAAAGAATATGAGTTGGATCAAGTTGCCAATAATCATCATTGTCAACCACTAATTTAAAACCATATTTATTTCGCCAATCAATTATCTGCTGAATGCTTATATCAGCCAAGAACCTATTCATAACGAATATATCGAATCCCTGACTAACTATTTCCTCACTTAGTGTGTCAGTTACCAAACAATAATCTTTCTGCATATGCACCAAAGGCAGCAT
>Ga0208784_1001344_pt1 | contig 10358 bp, 15 predicted proteins | sample DEB19_08_DNA_FD_184531 | JGI IMG/M metagenome (GOLD analysis project Ga0208784, IMG submission 184531) | Aqueous microbial communities from the Delaware River and Bay under freshwater to marine salinity gradient to study organic matter... | ecosystem: Environmental > Aquatic > Marine > Coastal ...
AGCCAAGCTGGCTGAGCGGCATGGTGCGGGGGTGAAGGGCGACGAGGTTATCAACGCGCTGGGTAAGGGGCGGCTGGACTTTACGCCCGAAGAACTGGCCCGGTATGCCGAGTATTGCATCAACGACACAGAGTTAACTTATAAACTCTTCATGAAAATGGTGGATGGTTTCCCCGCAGTAGAGCTGCGGCTGATCGACCTGACCATCCGTATGTTTACGGAACCCACGCTGCGCTTGGACAAGCAGGTGTTGCAGGCTCATCTTGAAGAGGTGCAGGCCAAGAAGGAAGCCCTCATGTCGAAGCTGAACTACGACAAGGCTGACCTGATGAGCAACCCGAAGCTGGCAGAACTGCTAGAGTTTCATGGTGTTGTGCCACCGATGAAGGTAAGTCCGACGACTGGCAAGGAGACCTATGCCTTTGCCAAGAACGATGAGGCATTCAAGGAGTTGCTGGAGCATGACAACCCGCAGGTTCAAGCGATTGTGGCGGCGCGGCTGGGCGTTAAGTCTACACTGGAGGAGACGCGCACGGAGCGGTTTATCAATATTGCTGATCGTGGGCCCCTGCCGATCCCGCTGCGATACTACGCAGCCCACACCGGACGATGGGGCGGGGACGATAAAGTAAATATGCAGAACCTGCCGCGTGGTTCGGCACTCAAGAAGGCTGTGAAGCCACCAGAAGGCTATGTGTTCATCGACTGCGACAGCAGCCAGATCGAAGCGCGCACCTTGGCTTGGCTGGCAGGACAGGACGACCTTGTCGCTGCGTTCGATGCAGGCGAGGACGTGTATAAAATCATGGCCTCGGCCATCTATGGCAAGCCTATCGAAGAGATCAGCAAGGACGAGCGGTTCGTAGGCAAGACGACCATCCTTGGGGCAGGCTATGGCATGGGCCCCGCCAAGTTTCAGGCGCAGCTAAAGACCTTCGGCGTCGAGATGGACCTAGAGGAATGCAAGCGGATTATTCGGGTGTATCGTGAGACCTACCCCATGATCCCCAAGCTGTGGCGTGAGGCAGGCGATGCACTAGAAGCCATGGCGAACAACCAGACTGCACCCTTGGGATTGGCTGGGGTGCTGACGGTGTGCGGTGCAGACGGTATCCGCTTACCCAATGGCCTCTCGATTAAGTATCCGAACCTTCGCTACCTCATGAACGAGGGCAAGTCGGAGATGGTCTACGACACCAAGCGTGGCAAGGCTGTCATTCCCAACCGCATCTACGGGGGCAAGTGCGTCGAGAACGTGTGTCAGGCGCTGGCCCGCATCGTGATCGGTGAGCAGATGCTGATGGTTGCCAAGAACCTGCGCGTGGTGATGACTGTCCACGATGCCGTAGGGGCAATCGCACTGGAGAAAGAAGCTACGCAGGCACGGGATTATGTCGAGGCGTGCATGAGAATACGCCCCAAGTGGGCCACTAACCTACCACTAAACTGTGAAAGCAAGATGGGGGCAAGCTATGGCGGATGACCCAGACGCATGGCCCGACCCATGGCCCGAACCCGTGATTTACGAAGAGTGGAAAGCGGAACACCTGCGAATGCTGCGAGAGAGTAAGCATTTCCCATCCGTGATCCGGCCACGAGATGAAGTGGTGTGGAACGCACGGAGAGAAGAGTTTAAGGACAACCCAAATCTACGCAAATGGGCGATATGGAAGCAGTATAAAGCTGGAGGGGTTACCCTACGTGATGTCGGTGATGATTTTGGAATAGGTCGAGAACGGGTGCGCCAGATCGTCGCTAAGTGTGACCGACTGTTACGCACCGCCTTGGGCCGAGTGATCCTTGCTCTTCCGACGATTGATGAGGTGAGGGACGGAACGCTGGGCGTAGAGTTTGTGTTCCGTAACGAACTGACCTTCACGGATTACGAGGACCAGAAAGGATGGGAGCAACTTGAACCAGACGTTACAGGAAGCGCCTACAAGGCTTTAATGCCTGAGTGGAGGGAGGAATGGGGACGACAAGATACGTCAGAACCCAAACCCAGACCGGCGTATACGTTTTACAAAGTGGTAATTCCAAAGGAGCAGACAGATGCAACAGAAACAGATGACGGATGAGACATTAATCCAAGACTTGGACTTATCAGTCCGAACCACCAACTGCCTATATACTATATACAGGGAAGCCAACGGATGGGAGCCTTACGAACCGCAAGGCTCATTGCCTCCACCAAAGATTGGAGACTTTCGACACCTTAAAGACTTCGACTTGCTACGGCTTCCGAATTTTGGGCGTAAGTCACTAAATGAATGGAAGGATATTCTGTGGCAGGTCGATAATCCGGATGTGCCCTACACCCAAGAAGAAAAGGCTTTGCGCTCTTTGGCGAAGCACTTCCGGGAACTGAGCCGACTACACAGCCAGATGGCTGAAACTAACGCACACATAGCAACTCTTATTGGGTCGGGGAGATACGCATGACCGATTATAAATTCACCCAAGACTGGTTCTCATGGGCTCCGCCCGTCTGGGAGCAACTCAAACCGCTACTGCCTAGTGAGCCGGGGGCTCGGGCTTTCCTTGAGGTCGGTTCGTTCGAAGGCCGTAGCACTGTCTGGACCATTGAGAACATGATGGAGAGCGGCGACTGGATTGACTGCATCGACACGTGGGACGGTGGCGAAGAGCATAGCAACGGCGAGATGGATGGCGCTGAAGATCGGTTCGACCACAATATAGAGGCGGCCATTACCCTTTCGTTTATAAAGGAATACTACGAGCCGACAGAACTTTCGCGTGTCACCCGCCACGGGCTAACTCGAGAGGGCAAGCGCGTGAACGTGTACAAATATAAGTGCCGTTCTAGCAGATACCTTGCCTCAAAACTTAGCCACTACTTTGATTGCGAGAACCTGTTCGACTTCATCTATATCGACGGAAGCCACATCGCACGTGATGTGCTGACCGATGCGTGCATGGCTTGGCCCTTGCTCAAACAGGGCGGCATCATGGTGTTTGATGACTATCTGTGGGGCGAACCACGCGACATCCTGCATCGTCCGAAGCCAGCAATCGACGCATTCGTTAACATCTTCGCTGAAGAAGTGGACATGGTCCACATGGGTTATCAACTGATCGTGAGGAAGAAATAATGGGTAAGGGTAAGAAAGCTAAGACCGCAGCAAGCCAAGTGAAGATCACGCCGAAGCGTGCGCCCTATCGCTGCACTTGCAACACGTGCGGCATGAGTTGGATTGGTGGGCTGACCTACCACTGCGACCACAACAACTACGTGGAGACGGACATCTAATGCCACTGCTAGATCGTAAAATGCGTAAATGGACACCAGAAATGGAACGCGAACTGGTGAACCTGTGGGATTACGGTGTTCATAGGAACGAGATAGCCGAGCGTATGGGTCTAACTGTCGCAGCAGTTGAAGGCCGCTACTACGTGCTGAAGAAACGGAAAGAGCAAGCAAATGTCTGATGAAATCAAAGTAACGCCGAACGATCCGGCATATAAAATCCCAACGATGATGATCGCCACCCCCATGTATGGTGGGATGTGTACTGGGGCCTATGTGCAGGGCTTGCTCTTCACGATGGCAAAGATGCGCGAAGTGGGCGTAAACTGCTTCTGGTGCCAGATCACCAACGAGAGCCTCATCACCCGTGCCCGCAACGAACTGGTGCGTATCTTCCTTGAGAAGGAGATCGACTACCTTCTGTTCATCGACGCCGACATTGGCTTCGACCAGAACGCTGTGGCTATGCTGCTGGCAGGGGACAAAGACATCGCTTGCGGCATCTACCCCAAGAAGGAAGTGAACTGGGATAGCGTCAAGAAGGCAGCACGTGCGGGCAAGGACGACTTGCAGGACCATGCGGGCGCATTCGTGTTCAACATGATCGGCAACGAGCACCAAGAGACAGACGAGGATGGCTTCATCGAGGTGCGGCATGGCGGCACGGGCTTCATGCTTATCAAGCGTCAAGTGTTCCTTGACCTGATGCCTCATGTCCCAACTTATCGGGTGTCATCCTTCCGTGACCCTGACAGCGGCGAGTATATCAAGCCGCTCACTCATGAATTTTTCGCAACAAGTATCGACGATAGCGGAGCGTTGCTGTCGGAGGATTATCACTTCTGCGAACTATGGCGGAAGCACGGCGGCAAAATCCATGCCCACCCGTTCATCCGTCTCACCCACACCGGCACGTACACCTACGATGGTGACATCCTCAAGTCCGGTGGAAACCTGAAGTAAGGAGCAAATGAAATGGCAAGGAAAGCAAACAAAGCAGCAGAAATCCTAGAGTTGTTGAACGCAGGTGTCCCCTCTGGGAAAATCGTTAAGCGTCTGAAGGCCAGCCCCAGCTACGTCTGGAAGCTGAAGAAAGAGATGGCGCATAAGCAGGAAGAAGTCGCTAAGGAAGAGATCAAGGCACCCCTTAACCCGGTGGAGAAAGTCCTCACCAGCCGTTCCAACGCTGACGAAGACCCCCTTGGTAAGCTCTTAGATCAGCGCGCAGGCCAGTACGGTAGCTTCATGGCAAGTGCGAACGTCGCCATCCGGCTCAAGGGTGTCATGCACAACGCGATTGCGCAGCAGGACTTGCACCTCGCACCTGACCAATTGCTGGCGCTCGATATGATCGCAGTAAAGATTAGCCGCCTTCTGACGGGTAACCCGTCACACAAAGATAGCTGGGTAGATATCGCTGGCTATGCAAAGCTGGTCGCTGACCGGCTCCAAGGAACCGTAAGATAGGAGGGAATTATGGGTATCTTTAATCCATGGGGTGAAGTGCGTGAACTGAAAGCCAAGCTGGCTGAAGCTGAGAAAACCTACGTGAAGCTGACCAAGCAGATCGAGAAGCTGGAGTTCGCCAACAAGGAAAACTCACGCGAAATCAACATGCTTGAGAATGAATTGAAGGCGACCAAAGCTGCCTTGGTGGAAGCCAGCAAGAATGATACACGTGACGACAAAGGCCGATTCACGAAAGCTAAAAAATAATGCCAGCATGGTCGTACAGCAGTATCAAAACCTTCGAGCAGTGCCCGAAGAAATACTTCCACCTCAAAGTGGCAAAGGACGTCAAGGACGAGCCCGGAGAGGCGGCAGAATACGGTACTGCTGTACACCTTGCAGCAGAAGAGTTCATCCGGGATGGCAAACCTGTCCCTGAGAAGTTCAGTTTCATGCGCCCGATACTTGAGCCATTGGCAGCCAAGCCGGGGGAAAAGCACACCGAGTTACGGCTCGGCGTCAAGCGTGACTTGACAGGTTACGAGCCCTGCTCCTTCTTCGCCAAGGATGTCTGGTATCGTGGCATCGTGGACTTGCTGATCCTCGACGGTAACAAAGGCTGGATGGTCGATTACAAGACCGGCAAGAGCGCCAAGTACGCAGACATGAAGCAGCTAGACCTGATGGCTGGGGCCTTGTTCATCAAGTACCCAGAGCTTCAAACCATCAAGTCGGCACTGGCCTACGTGGTTAGCCAAGAGTTTCCGAAGAAGACCCACAAGCGCGAGCATCTCGATAAGTATATGTCCGTGTTTGAAGATCAGCTTTACCTGCTCGACGCGGCTATGGATAATGGTGTATTTAACCCCAAGTCGAGCCCGCTTTGTGGTTGGTGTCCCGTCACCGCCTGCGAGCATTGGAAGCCGAGGAGGAAGTGATGCCACGCAATTACAAGCGCGAGTACGAGACTTACCAAGGTAAGCCCGAACAGATTAAGAACCGCGCTATGCGCAATGCAGCCCGTGCCAAGATGGTGAAGGCTGGCAAAGCCAAGAAGGGTGACGGCAAGGATGTCGGCCATGTGGTAGCCCTCGACAAGGGTGGCAGCAACAAGTCCGGCCTGCGTATGGTTAGCAAATCGGCCAACCGTTCGTTTGATCGGGACGCTAAGAAAAACTTGATTTCAGAGACCAGTCCGAGAGAGCGTAAGAAAAAATAATCGTACCAAGGAGCAAACTGGTGCAGATCGTTGAAAACAAAGCGTTGCTGGTCAACGCACAGGACCCGTGTCTCATCACGGATAACATCCACAAAAGCACGGAAGTGCGCGAAGGCGTCCTTGTCAAATGGGGACACAATGAAGCCGAAATCCTAGCGCAACTAGGATTTGCTGACACACCGTCGCCCATGCTCAAGAGCTATGAATGGACGGGTAAGTTCGAGCCGTTCAAGCACCAGAAGACCACCGCATCCTTCCTCTCGCTGCGCCGCAAGGCGTTCTGCTTTAACGAGCAGGGGACAGGCAAGACCGCCAGCGTTATCTGGGCAGCCGACTATCTGATGAAGCGTGGCCTTGTGAAGCGCGTCCTCGTGCTGTGTCCGCTCTCGATTATGAAGTCCGCGTGGCAGCAGGACCTGTTTAAGTTTGCCATGCACCGCTCGTGCAGCGTGGCTTATGGTGACGCCAAGGCGCGCAAGAAGATTATCGCTGCCAACGCTGAGTTCGTCATCCTGAACTTCGATGGACTGGCTGTGGTGCGTGACGAGATTGCCAACGGTGGGTTCGACCTGATCGTGGTAGACGAGGCCAACGCCTACAAGAACCCCACGACAAACCGCTGGAAAATCCTCAATCGCTTGGTGCGTGACACCGATCCCCGGCTCTGGATGCTGACGGGTACGCCTGCTGCGCAGTCACCAGTTGACGCCTACGGCTTGGCCCGCATGATGGACCTGCCGGGTTGCCCCCGTTACTACACGGTTTTCCGTGACACAGTGATGCGCAAGGTGACCCAATTTAAGTGGGAGCCCAAGGCCAACGCCCAAGCTGTGGTGCATAAGGTTCTCCAGCCTGCGATCCGCTTCGAGAAGAAGGATTGTTTGGACCTACCGACAGTCACGCACATCGAGCGCGAGGCACCGCTCACCCCGCAGCAAAAGAAGTATTACGCCCAACTTAAGAACCAGTTATTGTTCGAAGCCAGTGGCGAGGAAGTCAGCGCGATCAACGCGGCAACCAAGCTCAACAAGCTGCTCCAGATCAGCGGAGGCGCGGTCTACACGGATACTGGTGAGGTGTTAGAGTTCGACGTGTCGAACCGGCTGAACGCCGTACTGGAGGTCGTCGAGGAAGCCAGTCACAAGGTGCTGGTCTTCGTACCCTTCACGCACACCATCGAGCTTCTGCGCGCCCGCATGGAGAAGGAAGGCATCACGTGTGACGTAATTAACGGGAAGGTGCCAGTCAATCGGCGCAGTGATATCGTTGATCGGTTCCAGCGTGAGCCGAACCCACGCGTCCTTCTGATCCAGCCCAAGGCAGCCAGCCATGGTCTGACGCTCACAGCGGCTGATACTATCATCTGGTACGCCCCCACAACTAGTGTTGAAACCTATTTGCAAGCCAACGCACGCATTGATCGCGCAGGCCAAAAGAACGCCATGACGGTGGTCCACATCAAGGGAAGTCCCGTAGAAGAGCGGCTTTACGCCATGTTGCAGGGCAACATCGACAACCATCAAAAAATTATTGACTTGTACCGACAAGAACTTGACAATGTATAGGCACCTACATAACGTAGGGCCATAACAAAGGAGCAAACCAATGTCAGACAAACTACCCGTAGAGAAACTTGTGTCCGCGTATCGCAAGCTGCGCGCTGCGATTGCCGAGGAAGAGGAAGCCTTTGAAGCTAAGGTTGCCGACCTCAAGGAGAAGCTGGACTACGTGTCCAACGAACTGCTGGAGTTCTGCCGTGAGCAGAACGTGGATAGCGTGAAAACGCCCGCAGGGACCGTATCTCGCCGCGTGCAGAGCCGTTACTGGACCACTGACTGGGACCAGATGTACGACTTCATCGAGAAGAACAACGCACCGTTCCTGCTTGAGAAGCGCATCCACAACGGTAACATGAAACAGTTTCTGGAGGAGAACCCGGACGCTCTTCCAGTCGGCCTACAGGTCGATAACAAGTACGTAGTCCACGTCCGCAAACCCACAGAAAAGTAAGGAGCAAACGATGAATGACGAATTAGATGAGTTGTTTCGTAGCGATTATTCGCCAACGTCTAACATCATGCTGCGCAAATACGCACTTGAGAAGGCGATCAACACGCTGACGAGGCAGCCTACAACCCACACCCCGCAGGACATCGTGCATGTCGCGGAAATCTTTTACCAGTTCCTCAAAGGAGAGACCAAGTGAGTAACCTGACTATTTTCGAGCAGCCCGCAGAGGGCAACTTTGTACGCCGCGAGTCGCGTCGTCTGGACCGCGTTGGCGGTGGCGGTTCTACCATGCGCCGTATCAAGCTCAGCAACGCACGCACCTTCAAGCGTGTCGTGAACGGTGAAGAGATCGGTAAGGCCGTCGAGAAGCAGCTTGACGTTATCATCGTCGATTGGCTGGCTGACGCGAGCCGCAAGTTTTACGCTGGTGCGTACGACAAGGACGCCAAGGCCACGCTGCCTGATTGCTGGTCGAACCTCGGTGACAAGCCAGAACCGGGCGCACGTAACCCGCAGTCCGATAGCTGCATCTCATGCCCGCAGAACATCAAGGGCTCTGGCACCAACGGTAGGGGTAAGGCTTGCCGCTACGAGCGCCGTCTCGCTGTGCTGGTGGCAGGTGATCCGTCGGGTCAGGTCTATCAGATCGCCATCCCGGCTGCGTCGCTCTTTGGTACCAACAACGGCAACGTCTATGGCTTTGAGGGCTATGTTAAGTTCCTGACTGCCAACAACGAAGCGCCCGACACGGTGGTTACCAGCATCATCTATGACGCTGACGCCGATACGGTGAAGGTTGGCTTCAAGGCGACACGTCATCTGACTGCGCAGGAATCTGCCCTTGTGGACGCTGCACAGGACGACCCGAACACCGAGAAGTATATCATGCTGACAGCGGCTGCCATGGATGGTGCCAAGGCGCTTCCGGCTCCGGTTGAGCAACCATTGATTGCTGCGGCTCCCACCGAAGCTCCGGTCAATCCGTTCGGTGATGACGATGAAGACGAAGTTGAAGAGGCTCCGGTCAAGCGCGTCGTTAAGAAGGAAACGGTTACTGCCGCGCCGAAGCCCGAGCTTAAGGAAGCTCTGGGTGAATGGCTTGACGATGATGAGGACTAAGTAATGCAAGGTTACACCATCCGTGTAGCCAAGGCGATTGAAGCCGCTGACGGTAGCCTCCTAGGTGTGAAGCTCGGACGTTTGTGTATCGACCACGATATCGGCGTCGCTAAGATAGCTAAATACCTAGGGGTGACCCGCCCAACGGTCTACAGTTGGTTTACTGGCAAGTCGGAGCCGCAGGGGTCTTATGAAGATGCTGTGGCCCGGCTGGTCTATGAAATAACCGACGCCAACAAATAAGCCTTGGTAAAGTAGTAGTTTTTAGCGGGCGCTGCCCGCAACGGAGAGCATTTCCATGGAGCAAACTGACCTCTTGGACCTCGTACAGCCATCCGATGGGTGGTTCTGTATCGTAGGTATTAAGGGGCCGGGTGACGTTCGACAGGAGTTAGTTTCTACAAGGGAAGAGGTTGACGCACTGGCAGAGCAATATGTCGCAGATAGACGTAACGTCTTCTTCGGCCTAGCCAAGTTCGCAACGAGGGAGAACCGCACCAAGGAGAATGTCCGGGCGCTCAAGGCGTTCTGGCTCGACATTGACTGCGGAGAAACCAAAGCAGAGGTCAACCCTGACACGGGACGACCTGACGGGTACATCGACCAAGCTACCGCTATACAGGCGCTCAAGGAGTTCTGCACCACTGTTGGCCTACCAAAGCCGACGCTAGTGAACTCAGGGGGCGGGCTACACGTATACTGGCCGCTTACGGAGGAGATCACACGGGCTGAATGGGAACCCGTGGCAGAGCGATTCCAAGAGGTATGCCGCACGCAGAACTTCCATGTGGACGACAAGGTTTTTGAGGTTGCGCGTGTTTTGCGCATCCCGGGGACCTATAACTTCAAAGGAGCAACGCCACGTCCGGTCCACATCATGACCGTCGGCAAGACCACAACACTAGAAGATTTCCGGCGCATTCTGGGCGTCAAGGATAAGCCCAAGCGGTCTATCTTTGATGAGAACTACGAGCCAACCCCACGGGAACTGGCGCGTCAGAACGGCATTGGCTTCAGCTTCAAGCGCATCATGAGCCGTACAGCTAACGGTGAGGGATGTAACCAGCTTGCTTATGCGTACCAGAACCGGGCTGATATCAGCTACTACGAGTGGTTCTACGCGCTGTCTGTGGCTGCCATGTGCGAAGACGCGGACAAAGCTGTCCATATGATGTCGGATGGGCATCCTGATTACGACCCTGACACGGTTGATAAGAAGGTAGCTACCATCCGCAAGGCGACTAGCTGTGCCAAGTTTAAGAGTGTGAACCCGGGACTTTGCGAGGGCTGCCC
>Ga0208784_1001345_pt1 | contig 10356 bp, 8 predicted proteins | sample DEB19_08_DNA_FD_184531 | JGI IMG/M metagenome (GOLD analysis project Ga0208784, IMG submission 184531) | Aqueous microbial communities from the Delaware River and Bay under freshwater to marine salinity gradient to study organic matter... | ecosystem: Environmental > Aquatic > Marine > Coastal ...
TTTGTGGACACTTGATAAGGTGGCACATAATAAAAAATCTCTCCCATTTGGAAGAGATTTGATATTTAATATACTTTTATTTCTTGATAATTTGAATTTGTCTGTTCATTTATCTTTTTTTTAATCGAATATCTTTTATCATTGTTAATATAAACTTGTCTGGCTAAGTTTATAAATTCTTCTTCAAACTCTTTATTTTTTTCACACTGTCTTATACGATCTTCAATATTCCATAAAGTTTGATTAACTTCTAAAAGATCTTCAATATACTCATTATCATATACTTTAAAATCTTTTGCAATTTTAATTAGATCTTGAAGTTCTTTTTGGACAAATGCACTATCACTATTTTGAGATTTTATTTGGAGAATTGTGATCTTATCCAACAATTCTCCAAAAGAAATAGGAACTAAAGGAAAGTTCACTTAATATCAAACCCTTTAGATTCTTCTTTTTTTACCTCTTTTTCTTTTTTAGGTTGATGAGCAGAAGGAATAGCACATGAAGGAATTTCTACAGATTTATCTTTGGTCTTACCAATTCTTTTTACAATTTCCTTATATGCAGCGTTAATTTCATCATCAGTAAACTGATTTCTTTGCTCATTCAGTTTGTCTGAGAGGTGAGAATGTAGACCAGAAACTCTCATTGGTGCTGAATAGTACTTAACACCATCTCTCTTAATAATGTGGAATGAGTTTGGATATGTCATGTTTACTTCATGAGTTCCAGCAACAACAACAGATGCTGGAGTTCCTACTGCTTTAGCCATAAAATAATCTGCTTCACCGATAATAGCAGCCCATGATCTCAATGAAGGATCTGGTTGAAGATTCAAAATACTTTCATGTCCAAAATTAGAAGAAGACATATTGATAATGACATAATCTTTTGAGAGTTTATCTACCAACATTTTAGTCATGTAGTGATTAATAGATCTCATTGATTTGTCATAAATACCAACCTCAGTTTGGAATGCAGTACTTCCAAACGGTTGAATTACAACAACTTTTTTATTATTATTTTGTCTACGAATATTGTTGACAATTTGTTTTGCTTCAATAAGTTCATCAAGAGTTAGTTTTAATTGCATTTCAGGAAGATCAGAGTGATCATCTGTTTCATTAATTAAAACATCAAATGCCTCCCTAAGTCCTATTTCGTTTCTGTAAAACTTAGGAAGTTTATATGGTTCGGGAGAAATAACTCGGTCAGCATTCCAATAGTAATTTTCAAAAATTCCTTTAGATTCTGGATTAAAAGTTCTTTCTTGAAGTTCTGAAAATCCCCATGTCATAATGTCCCATCCAGGAATCATGACATACCAATCTTCATTCTCATGCAGTTTTGCATATTTTAAGAGAGCTGGAATAGCAGATATCACTCTGCCAACTCCACCGTCGATGTTAATAATAGTTCTCATTTTCTTACAATAAAATTACCGATAGCAAGATAATCAATGTCCATATTTTTGAATGAACGTATAGCGTCAATTGGAGATTCTACGATTGGTTCACCATTATCGTTGAATGATGTATTTAGTAGAACTGGAATACCCTCGATTTCATTAAATTTGTGAAGAAGTCTTGTTATTTGTGGACTTAATTCTTCGTTTACAGTTTGAATTCTACAAGTTTTGTCTTCATGAGTAATCGCCCCAATCTTCTCAATTATATCATCTTTTACGGTCAATGAATAGAGCATATATGGGGAATTAAAATCCTCGACAAAATAATCCTGCAAATATTCTTCAAGCATTACACCAGCAAAAGGTCTCCAATATTCTCTATGCTTTACTCTATGATTCATTACATCCTTATTTTCTTTTGGTCCTGGATGCATCAATAATGATCTAGAACCCAATGCTCTTGGTCCAAATTCAGATCTATTTTGGAACCATCCAACTATCTTATTTGAAGACAGTTGAAGTGCAATATATTCACAAAGATCATCAAAATTATTATACTTTTCATAGATAATTTCTTCTTCTTTTAAAGCACTTTCAATTTCTTCGTCAGAATACTCTTTACCTAAGAGTGCAATGTTTTGAGGCATTTCGACTGGTTGATTGTTTTTAAATTGACCAAAACAAGCAGCACCAAAATGAAGTCCAACATCATTTGGACATGAAGGAATATGAATTCCTTTGAAAAGACCACTTTGTTTAAGAATGCTGTTGCCAAGAACATTTAAAAATGATCCGCCAGACAAACAAATATTATCTTCAAGATATGAATTTTTCTTAAGATCTGACACATAATCAAGTAAAGCAAGTTCAAAATTCTTTTGAAGAATATATGCTTTCTCATCTGCATTTTTAAATCTAAATGCAGATGATGGATCAGTGGAAAAAGTTACATATGGCACATCATCATATGCAAGTTCTTTGGATGTTTGATATAGTTTATGTTCATCTTTAAATTCCATATGACTTCCATATGCTGAAAGTCCCATAATTTTTCCATCCCAAGTTTCACGATATTTTTCATCATATCCATCAATATTTCTTTGAATTTTTTCACAGTAAATATGATGAGACAGTGAATGATAAAATCCACCAAAATCATTAGATCCATTAATCCCATTAAAGAATCTAAATATACCCTTTTTCTTATTAAAGTATCCAATGGAATTTGTCTCAGCCATTAAGGATTTATCTAATCTATATGAAAATGTAAGAGAACCGGCGCCATCAAGAGTTAAAAATGATCCTTCATTGAAAGGAGAGGAAAATACTGCCGCAGCAGCATGACTTAAGTGATGAGATACTAACTTAATTTCTGCATTTGGGAATTTATCCTTAACAATCTTCTCAATAGTTCCTTCATACCATTTCTTATAGAACATGGTAACACACATTGAAGGAATGCATACTAAAGTAACATCCTTTTCAGAAATATTTGCTTCTGCCAAACAATAATCTATAGATTTTTGTGGAAAGTTTCCATCATGCTTTTTGCGAGTGAGTCTTTCTTCAGAAATAGAGCAAATATGCTTTCCATTTACAAATAAGGTTGCTCCTGCATCATGGCACCAGGTTGGTTCCCCAAATTCGTTAAATGATCTATCTGCCCTCCAGTCAAAAGATCCATAAATTCCAAGTGTAATCATACAGTTTCCTCTCTTAGTTTAATAGTCTTAGATTTTTTACTTTCTAGTTACAATATAGTCGCCAATCACCAAATAGTCAATATCAATGTTCAAAAAAGTCTTAATTGCATCCGATGGAGTTTCGCAAATTGGTTGCCCATTATCATTGAAAGAAGTATTAAGAAGTGCTGGAATTCCAGAAACTTTATGATAACTTCTTAACAAACTAGTTAGTTTGGGATCTAAAGTTTCATTTGTGGTTTGAATTCTACATGTATTATCCTTATGAGTAATTGCTGCCAGACTCTTAATTTTATTTTCCTTCACTGTATGAGAATAAAGCATATATGGTGTTGAAAAATTTTCATTGAAATATTTTTTGTGGAATTCTTCTAGAATAACACCAGCAAAAGGTCTCCAATGTTCTCTATGCTTTACTCTTTCATTTAAAATTTCTTTATTGTCTTTGTTTTTTGTATTCATCAGTATTGAACGAGAACCTAATGCCCTTGGACCCATTTCTGATCTACCTTGGAACCATCCAATGATTTTATTTTCATTTAAATATTCCGATACAATATCACATAGTTCATCAAAATTTTCATATTTCTCATAATTAATTTTATTATTACTTTTCAAAGACTTTAATATCTGCTCATCACTATATTCTTTTCCAAGAAGTGCAATATTTTCTGGAAGATTGATTTGTTGTTTATTTGAATAAACACCATAACATGCGGCACCAAAATGCAACCCAGAATCATTAGTAAATGGTGGAATATGAATATTTTTTACAATTTTGTTTTCTTTAAGAACTGTATTTAAAAGGACATTTAAGAAAACTCCACCAGCAAGACAAAGGTTATTCTCAAGATATCCTCTTTCTTTTAAGGTTTTAAAATATTCTAATCCAGCCTCTTCAAAAGTTTTTTGTAAAAGAGCTGCCTGATCATTTGCATTCAAATATTTGTATTGACTAAAGAAAAATCCAATCTCATCTTCTGGAAAAGAATTAAAGATGATTGCAGGAAGACCTTCCCAAGTTGATGTATATTCTTGGTCATAATCTTCTATTTTCTTTCTCGAACCATAAGCAGAAAGACCCATCACTTTTCCTGGGAATGTTTCACGATATTTTGGATCATGAAATTCAATTTTTTTCTCTGTTTTTTTACAATAAATGTGATGAGACCAACTTTGATAGTAATGTCCAAAATTATTAACACCACCAGGAGATAAAAAGAATCTAAAAATATTTTTCTTTTTGTTAAAATATCCAATAGATGAATCTTCTGCAAGTTTGGTTCTTCCTCTATTGTCCATAAGTATAGATCCAGCACCATCTAAAGTTACGAAAGAACCTTCATTAAAGTCGCAACTAAAAATAGTGGAATATGCATGACTTACATGGTGAGAAATAAATTCTAATTTAGCATTTGGGAACTTTTCTTCAAGAAACGACTGTATTTTTCCATCTTTATGCATCTTATAAAATGTCATATTTGCCATTGAGGGCACGACAATCAAATCAATATCATCTTCACTTAGATTTGCATAAGATAAGCAATAATCTATAGATTTTTGTGGATAATCTCCATCATACTTAATTTTACTCAGTCGCTCTTCAGATATTGAACAGATATGATTTCCATTTACAAAAAGAGTTGCTCCAGAATCATGTAACCAGTCCTCTCTAGAATTCCACCCAAAAGCACCATAAATTCCAAGAATATTCATCTATAATCTCCTATGATTTAAAGTCGTATAAGTCTATATCGATTCCTTTTCCTTGAAAGTAACCAAATTTTTTAAATTCTTTGTATGTCATAAACATATCATCATAATTATTTTTTCCTTCTTTTCCCCAATCACCTGTAAGCATATGTTTGATTTTTAATCCAGAGTGATATTCATTGAGAGCTGGATTATACTCTTTCTTAGGAAGAATTTGAATTGATTCTTTATTTTCATAAGAATCATAAACTTCACTCAATAAATAAGGTCCAGTCAATTCTTTAACATATGAAGAAACAATTAAATTTATTTCTTCATTTGGAGATGAACGTAACCTTTTCGATAGTTCTGGAGTAGTCTTAAACTTTTCGATAGACTTTTCCATACATAATCTAAAAAAATCTGCACCCTCAACAGAACACATTAATGCATTCTGTGCTATCTCATCATTAGCTAGTCCTTCTAATAAAACTACCTCTCCTATAAGATCTTTATAAAAATTTTGATAACAAAAAACATCCATATCAACATAAATTCCTCCATATTGATGAAGAATAGAATTTCTCACAAAATCAACTTGAAGAATATGTAAGGGAAAGGATTTATAATCTTCATAGTATTCTGGGTATTTTTCTTCAACCAACTTATCAATATCTTCATCATTCCACATAACATATTCAAATTCACTTGGATCAAATTGTTCTTTCCAAGATTCATAACATTTATCCCAAATCGGATTCCATTTTTCTGGATCAGAAGGTGCAGTTTGATGAATAATTTTAGGTATAATCATTAATGAACATCTCCAGCATAATGAGCTCTATTTCCATCAGCTAAAACATAATGGAAAAATATTTGATGATAATAACTATCATCTTCTAATTTTTTGAATCTTCTAATTCTACTCTCAAAATTGGAATATCTAGATGGCATTGGATGTCTCCAATGTGGCCTTTCACAACCTTTGTAAATCATTCCATCCCCAGGATTTAAACACACAGATGCATCTTTTCCAACCTCTAGTATTTGAGATTTTGATTCATCATTATAAGTATCTGGAGTCTTAATCCAAATTGGCCAACATTTCTTCAAATTAGTACTTACATTTACAGTCACTGAGATTTCACAAGCATCTCTATCCATATGCCTGTTTAATGGTTGTCCGGGGAAATAAAATCTATCATAATAATAAGTATTGAAGAGTTTTTTACCAATTGCTTCTTCAATCTTAATTCTAATTTTACTATGAGCTTCTTTATATGTGGGATAATAATATCTAGAGACTGATCCAGGTACTTGTTCTTCCATTGGATGAACTTCAAATTTATCAAGTTTACCATAATAATGATACCTTCCTCTAACAGCAGGAACTTCGCAGTAAAGTTCTTTAGGATCATATAAATTACGAATTATCAAATATCCATTTTTATCAAATTCTTCACTATTTGTCTTTGAAGACAATGCATTTACTCTTTCTTGAAAGTCCATTTGAGCTTTCATATTCATAAAATTTTGAATTTGTTGCATTTCAAAATTTTTTCTCATCATTTTTTGATGATTCATTTTTTGTAAAATATTAAACATAATATCACCTCACTTCCAACGTGGACCGACACACCAACCTACAATAGATTTTCTAACACCATTCGTTACGGGTCTAACTCTATGCATTGATCTAGAATCAAAAATTATTAAAGTTCCTCTATGTCTTGGTGCAATGTAAGATCTACCTGTTTCATCTAGTAATTGGAATTGTCCCCCTTCATAAGAATCTGCCTCTGACAATTGAAGAGAAAATGACAATTTGCGAATACTTTCACAATTTGTTGCGACAAAATCATTCGCAATCGTATTAGGATCAGACCTATTATTTCCTCCAGACTGAGGTTTTATATATCCAGAAAGTCCCATATCATTATGCCACTTATAATGTTCTCCTGGACCATAAACAGTATATTGCAACTGCTCCCCATCAACTCCAGTCAAATCGTATAGGAAATTTTCTTTATTTGCTTTTTCGACATAATGCCACAAAAATCCGGATACCCAATGAGTCGTGGGTATCCAAGAATTTTTTGCATTTCTAACATCAGTGTCTAATCCATTATTATATCCTCCACCAATTCTGGAAGAATCTAATAATGGATCAAAATATCTCTCAACATCTTCTTCAATTGAATCAATAACTTTTTGTGGTAAATTTGTATAATACCAAATACTTTGAAATGCCAATGCAATACACTCCCTATGATTAAATCATCAATATTATATAGTAGAGATATTATAAAGGTAATTGTTGGTTAATTTACTGAATTTCTGCCTGAACCCATAGTCCCCCAATAAAATCAAACTTCCATTCGTATCCATCTTCAGGAGTTTCTGATGGAGCAGATGGAACTGGTAATTGTTCCCAAGAATACTCATTAAGATGCCAATAATTACCTTCATCTGGATCTTCTATTGGTCTTGGATCAGGAACTCTAATTTCTACCCAATTTACAATAGAGTCGTTCCAAATATAATCATACCCCTGTCTTTCTGATGGTTTTGGTACGGGCGCTTCCCATTCATAATCATTTGTATTTAAAACCCAAGTTTCACAACCAAGAGGTTTAGGTCTTACAAAAACATCATGCTCTTCATTATAAGTTCCGCCAATTAGTGCAAATCTTTTTCTAAAATTAGAGTTATATGAAGTTTTAACCCATCTTTCATTTTTTCCACTGCAGGAATTTAAAAAATCAATTCCTTTTTGTTCATCTTCATTTCCATTTTCATCCAAAAGTACTTCATCAATAACTTTAACTACATTTATAACTCTATTGTTTTCTCCTAAGAGTGCAAAATGAGCCATTGAATTTTCCTCCTTAATTATTTGTTAAATGTAATAGTACCATTACCTTGCCAATAATATACTCTATATGCAGGAGGTGAAGGGACTGCAGTATTTCCTGTAACTGTTGCTGCAGGATAATTTGTTGGATAGACAATATAAACTGCTCCACTTCCTCCACTTCCTCCAGTAGCTACCGGTGTTGGAGATGGTCCAATACATCTCATGTAACATACAGTAGGGCAGGATGGGTAAAGAGCAACGTTAGTTGAGAAGTAATCATCTCCAAAATCAATACAACCAAGGGGATCAGTTCTAACTACCCCACATGGAACGGTGGAATTATATTGATATCTAAATACGATTGATGTTCCTATTCCACCAACATTAATTCCTCCTCCACCGCCGCCGCCCCATCCGGCAGTTCCATTTTCAGCAGCAGTCCAACAAGCAGCATCAACAACAGGAGCAACTGGAGCACAAAGTAAAGGTATAAATGGACAACTAGTTGCAGCGTCGGCACAGGAGCAGTTGCCGTTGGTCGCTATACCAACTGATAATAAACTAGGGGTAAAAAGTCTTCCTCTAACTATACATGGACCACTGCAAGGCGCAATTACTGAATAATATGAAGGAGTAACACATGCTCTAATTCCACTTACACTGCAATTGAGATTGTTTAAATTCACTATGTTAAAACAAGGATTATTACTAACTTCATACCAAGAAGGATATAAATTATTTAATGGGGGGCACATACTTGTAAAGTTCAAATATCCCATACATCTAGGTCCATTAAATAATCCAGGTCCATGATCTACTACGCTATAACAATCAGTTAATAGCATTGCAGTGCGAATGCATGTATTTGAAACAGGGCAGAATTGAGCTCTTGCACCTTTTGCATTATATCTTTCTATATTAGTATTACCACAAAACTCGCAGATGGCACAGTTTGGATATAACCCACCAAGAGGAGTGCAAGAAGCAAATGATGGGCAAGAAGGAGTATGGAATGCCATGTTGGGGAAACATGCATTCATTAATCCTTCAGAATAGAAACAAACCAAATTAAATATACCACAAGAACACGCATGACCAGTAGACCAAGCTTGCATACAGTTGCAACCAAATGCACCTTTTGCTTGAGGGAAACTAGTACAAGGATAGTATCCTACTCCATATCCAGACTGTCCACCAAAACCAAAAAATGAATTACAGCAGGTTGCGGGATGACATATTTTTTTGAAAATTGCATTGAAAAATGTTTCACATGTAGATGCTTCACCTCCATACCAAGGTTGAAGATAACAGCCTTGATTTAGATAACAAGGACCACATATGCTAGACCCCGCACCATAACTAAAAGAACCACAATCATATAATTGTGGACTATTATATGGAGAGAGAGGACTTGAAGCTCCAGATTCACCCTCAAATTGTATGCAGTGCCCAAAACCACCAGAAACTTTATCGTAATAAGTAAGTGGATTGGTAGTGTCAGAATAATTTAGACATGGAATGTTTCTTCTACCCGAATTAACATACGTATCTGTACTATTACAAGTATAGTATGGATAAATAGGATTTGGAGAATAAATTCTACCTAACTGCGGGCAAGCAAAAGTAGTATCTGCTCCCCAAGATCCAGCAAACTCGCTTATTTCGTAATTTTCATATTTACCTCTTCCAAATCTTCCAGGAGTTCCTGCTCCTCCGCCACCTCCTGGATAATATGCTCCAATACTACTACCTCCACTATTTCCCTGTCCTGCAGTACCTAGTGATCCGCCATAATTGGCTCCACCTCCGCCACCTGAACCGCCTGATGTAGATGGACCATTGCCACCATAGTAACTACTTCCACCGCCTCCACCGCCAAGCGCTACAATATTTACACCAGTACCTGTAATGCTAGAATCAGTTCCTTTAGCTCCGGCAATTTGAGCAGTTCCTGCTGGTCCTCCAGCACCACCACTACCTACGGTAATAGTATAAGTCCCTGCCGGTAGGGTATAGTTTGTGGCTGCTAAGTATCCGCCAGCACCTCCTCCACCTCCCATATCCGATCCACCACCTCCACCGCCTCCAACTACTAAGTATCTTACTGTTAGGGGTACATTACTAACAAAAGTACCAGAGGTGTAAAATGCATGTATTCTATCTGTGCCACTGGTAGTAATAGTGCCGCCGCTTGGAGCATCTGCTACGGTTAAGGCAATAGTATTGCTAGCTCTGCCATATAAATCAATTACTTGTATAGTACCTGCTGTACCAGCTGCTTGTGCAGTTACTGCGCTAGGTACTGAGAAATTAGCTATATTAATTGTATTAGTAATTGTAACAGCTGAATCTATTGTTGCACTAGGAAACACAAATCTAACTGTGGCGGGGCCAAGCATAAAGTTGCCGCCACTAATATTTATTGTGTTTGTAGTATTTTTATATATAGCATTAGTTACACCGGCTAAGTATGGGTAGCCCATATTATTATTTGTTCGCAAGTTACCAATAGTATCATAAACACCATCTAGTGTAAATACTTCATTTGATGCTAGCGTTACCCGTTGAGCTACTCTAATTGAACCGTTATTATCATACTTTAAGTTTACTGATACTGCAGCAGAGTCTCGATTCATTATTGTAATTGACTTAATTATACGACGATAGCCACTTGGTGGAGCACTACAAATAACAAC
>Ga0208784_1001348_pt1 | contig 10336 bp, 6 predicted proteins | sample DEB19_08_DNA_FD_184531 | JGI IMG/M metagenome (GOLD analysis project Ga0208784, IMG submission 184531) | Aqueous microbial communities from the Delaware River and Bay under freshwater to marine salinity gradient to study organic matter... | ecosystem: Environmental > Aquatic > Marine > Coastal ...
ATGGCATATTCATTCAAAGTGGACGTTCCTCCAGGAGAAGAAGGCGTATTCTTAACTTCTGCTGAAGTTTATATTGAATCAATGCATCCAACTCTTGGATTCTGGGTAGAAATCAGAGAAATGATTGCTGGTGGAATAACTCGTAACCAAGTGCCTTATTCTGAGGTATGGTTGAAGAGAGACGATGCTCGTATTAATCTTAATCCTTTTGATAATTTGGTGGCTAATCCAGCTTCTTTGACTTCTACAGTCATCGACTTCCCATCTCCAGTATTTTTATATAATAATACAGAATATGCATTTGTTATTCATACTGAAGGACTGAATCCTGATACATATTTCTATATTTCTAGACTTGGAGAGACAGATCTTTTAACTGGAAGTCAGGTTACTTCTCGTAAACTAACAGGAACTCTTTATACAACAAACAACAATCTAAATTATGATATTGTTCCTGATGTTGATTTGACTATCAAATTTAACAGAGCACAGTTCACTATCGGAAGTGTTGGTTCAGCAATTCTGGGTAATAAACCAACAGAATTCTTACAGCTGAAATCTGGTGCTGATAATTTTGCTAGAATAGGTGACTCTGTTGTATCTTCTGATAGATTAACTGTTAATAATGCTACAGGCGGGTCTAATAGTATTTCTGTTGGAGATATTTTGACAGGATCTACGTCAGGAAAAGTGGGTAATGTCGTTGGTATTGTTTCTGGTAGCTATTATACTGATGGATTTGGTTTTGTTAATACTGAAGTTATAACAGTAGCAAATTCTCTTGGTGGAAATAAATTTATCAATTCAGCTATTACAACTGTTAATAACGCTACAGGAATTTTAAGAAGTTATAATTCTACCAACAACATTATGATAATTGACGATTCTAGCGGAACCTTCTTTGCTAATGGTAAGATAAAGACAGTTATTAGTAACAACACAGCTGTTATTAATGCTTTTAGTAGTTTCCCATATTCTACCACTAACATTAAACCAGCATATCTAGTATTTAATGCTACTACTTGCACTTTTGAAGAAAGAGGAACTTATTCTGCTAACAGCACTCATACAGAGTATCAACCTGCTTTCCCAGATAATTCTTCTGATTTTGATGAAGAGGTAACTCTTCTTTCTAGAGTCAATGAAATATCAACTTATGGCGCTTCTGGCCAAAATAGCTCTAGTGCAAGCTTGAGAGCATCTTTAAGAACAGATACAGAATATCTTTCTCCTGTTATTGACCTTTCTAGAGGGCATGCTGTTTATGTGCACAATATTGTAAATAATAGCGATCCATCTACCAATGCATTAATGATCTATAACATAGTTAATATTTCACCAAAGAATATATTAGCTAATACTGCAGGATTTAGTAATACAGATGATACTCTATTAATAAGCAGTGCGAATTCTTTCTATACAGTAGGAGACAAAGTTTATTATAGTGTTCCTTCTGGAAATACACCAATTTCTCCTCTAACGGGTAATACGTATTATTACATATCTTTAGCTAATGCAACCGCTATTCAACTAGCTAATACTCTAGGTGGTTCTAGTATTGATATTGTAGACACACGTGGAGCTATTGGTGGTGAAATTCATACTTTGACATATACTATTCAAGTTAATGATATGATAATTTCTGCTACTGACACTGCAGTTAATGCTTCAGTAATTTCTATTATAGATGATGAATATCTATTATCAAACACTGGTAGTATTTTTACTTATGGTGAAACCATAACAGTAGCAAATTCTTCAGGTGGTGATAAGTTTATGACTGCTACTATTGGTCCTATTCAGACTTCTGAATCCGGAGTAGCTGGCGGAAATCTTATTAATAAATACATCAGTAAGAATATAACTTTAGCCAACGGTCAAGACGCCGAAGACTTAAATGTTTATTTGACTGTTTATAAGCCTGTTAATACTGATGTCAAAGTTTGGGTTAAATTAAAAAATGGCGAAGATAGTGAAACTTTATCACAGAAAGAATGGATAGAATTGGTTTATAACGATAATTTTAATTCATCATCAATAAATAAAGGTGATTTTGTTGATTTGCTTTATAGTATACCGGATGCATACATGAATAATGGAATTTTTGAATATCTGTCTGATGGCGTTACTTATTCTACTTTTAAACAGTATGCTGTTAAAATTGGATTGTTTGCGTCTAACTCTGCTCGTGTTCCTAGAGTCACTGACTTAAGAACCATAGCTTTACAGAAGTAAGAAAATGAGTTTAAAGAAAACTGATGTAGAAGGTCTTTACCGAGATATCGAAACTAGAGCGGTGTTGAATATCGACAATTCCGCTCTAGAAGCGTACAAGAAAAGAAAAAGAGCAAATGAAGAATTTGTTCAGTATAAGAAAAAAATAGAACAGATTGATAATGATATTAATGAGATTAAAAACATTCTAAAATCAATTGTAGAGAAAATTTAAATGGCTGTAGAAATCGCGAATACAGAAATAACTCAAACGTTTGACTATTGGAGAAATAGAACAAACGAACTTGCCTGGACGATGAGCAAGGTTGTTCTGACGACTGATGGCTCTCTGGCTCCATCAAGTCTAATAGGGAATTCTGTAGCAACTGGCAATACCACTATAACTGGCACTTTTTTTGCGAATCAATTTACTTCTAATTCTAGAGTAACAGTTAAAGATTCTATATTTGTCAATACAGCATCAGAAGTTAATGGCGCTATCACTAGTAGTTTTGCTATAATTAATACAACTACTATATCTATCGGTAATGTTACTAGTAACTCAGTTCTTACAAACACTAGTCTAACTACAAGAAACATTTTTCTTGGTTCTAATGTAGTAGTAAACACTTCAGTAATCTTAGTAGGCGATTCTTCTGCTAATAACAGAATTTCTCAAAACAATGTTATATTACAGTCTAATGACATTGTTAATAGCGTATCAAACGCCGCTTTATTAAGAATATCTAATAATTCTATAAATTCTACTTTAACTTATAATTCTCTGGTTTTAGGCAATACAACAGTAAATTCTAATATTATATCTGTAGGATCCGGCGTATTTACTGCAAACGATACAAGTTTAAACGCTAATGGGCTTGTAGTTAATTCTTCTGGCGCTTTTGTTACTAATTCTACCGGAGTAGTTAATGCTGCTGTTCACCAGGTAGGCACATCGTTTACAGCTAATTCTACATTAGTAAACACAGCTGCTATAAATGTTGTTGGTCAAACTAATACTGCTACATTATTTGTTACTACTAGTGCAAACATTGCATCTTCAAATGTGATAGCTAACACCTCTGGTTTATTTGTTGCTAATTCTACTGGTGTTGTTAACGCCTCTGTTCACTCAGTAGGAACTGCTTTTACTGCTAATTCTACCTTGGTAAACGCTGCAGCAGTAAATATAGTTGGGCAGACTAATACATCTACTCTGTTCGTATCAACTTCTGCAAATATAGCATCCTCTAATGTAATAGCGAATACTTCTGGTTTGTTTGTAGCTAATTCTACTGGTGTTGTTAACGCAGCTACTATGCAAGTTGGAACTGCTTTTACTGCAAATTCTATTCTTGTTAATGCAGCGGCTATTAATATCGTAGGTCAAACAAACACAGCCACGCTATTTACTACTACTTCAGCCAATCTAGCATCATCTAACGTTTTTGTTAACACTTCTGGTGTATTTGTTACTAATTCTACTGGTGTTGTTAATGCTGCTGTTCATCAGGTAGGAACTTCTTTTACTGCTAATTCTACTTTGGTAAATGCTGCAGCAGTAAATATCATCGGTCAAACTAATACTGCTACTTTATTTACCACTACCTCAGCTAATCTAGCATCGTCTAATGTTTTTGTTAATAGTGCAGGTATATTTGTTACCAATTCTACTGGCGTAGTTAATGCTGCTGTTCATCAGGTAGGAACAGACTTTATTGTTAACAGCACTGGAGCATATCATACTGGTATCGTCAATGCTGCTAACTTTACTACCACTGGAACAGTTAATACAGCAACTGTATTTGCTACTGGTCTTGTTAATGCTGCTAACTTTACTACCACTGGAACAGTTAATACTAGCACTGTATATGCTACTGGTTTAATAAACGCTACTTCCTATAATTCTGGTAATGTTACCACAGGAACAGGCGGTTCTGTTCAGAATACTACTGCTCTGTTTATTGGTAATAACACTATCAATACTGTTATCAGTTCCGCTGGTTTCAATATTAACGCTGTTACTATTGCTAACTCTTCTGGAGTTTATACAGGAGTTGTAAATGCAACTACTCATTCTTCTGGTGCTGGATTCACTGCTAATTCGACAGTAGTTAACGCTGTTTCTTATTATTCTGGAACAACTCTGATTGGTAATACTACCGGTCCTTATGGTAAGGCAGAATCTGGTCTTAATGTTAACAGCGCACTAACTTCAAATAATTCAACATATTTGAATGGTCAGTTAGCTTCTTATTATTTAAATGCAACTAATATTACATCAGGAACTCTTCCATGGGCTCAAGCTCCAACAGGAACAGTAAACACTAGTGGATCTTTTACTCTATCTGGTAATAATACATTAGCTGGAACAAATACTGTTATTAGTTCTAATGTTAATATTACTGGCGCTTTTGTTAATGTTGGAACTCTAGTAAATACTGCTGCTATTAATGTAAGAGGCCAAACAAACACTAACACGCTATTTGTTAACAGCGTGGCCAATCTTACTGGTAACTCTACCATTTCTGGTAACTGGGCAAACGTTACTGGTGATCTTTTCGTTCGTGGTAATTTGACAGTCAATGGTTCTTTGACTTATACTGCTAATTCTTCTGGTGATATTATCCCAGTAAGCAATAGTTTCTCTCTTGGTAACACATTAAATAGATGGGGTATTTATTCAGTCGGAATTGATAATGTAGGTAATACTACATCAAATAACGTTAATGTTACATTAACAGTAAATGCTGCTAACCATACAGTAGGTTCAGATTTTATTGCTAACTCTACGGGTATATACCACACTGGTCTTGTTAATGCTGCTTCTTATAGAGCAGGTAATGTTACCACAGGAACTGGTGGTTCAGTTCAGAATGTAACCACAATGTTTATCGGTAATGCCACTATCAATACTGTTATTACTTCTGCTGGTTTGAATATCAATGCTGTTACTATCGCTAACGCTTCTGGTCTTTATACTGATACTGTAAATGCAGCTATAGTAAAAACTGGCGGTGGATTTAATGCAGTAGCTAATGGTGTTTACATAGACTCTGATGATATGTGGCTTGGTAATAGTTCAGTATCAGCCACTGTCAATTCTACATTCTATAGTAAAACTGCTAATAATACGTCATTCGTAGGTTCTGTTTCCGCTGTAAACGTCGTTTCTAACGCTCAGTTGTCTGCTAACCTATCAAATTACGCTGCTCTAGCAGGAGCTACTTTTACAGGCGCTGTTCAAGTTTCAAATAATGTAACTATTACCGGTAACTTGATTGTTTCAGGAACAACAGTAACAGTAAACACCCAAACTCTTGATGTTAAAGATCTTAATATTACAGTAGCTAAAGGTGTTGGAACTGCTGCTCTTGCCGACGGTGCAGGGTTGACAGTAGATACTGCTGGTATTGGATGGTATTATCATAATTCTTCAAATACTTGGCAGTCTAATGTAGGTATAACTCCTTCTTCTAACAATTCTTATGCTCTAGGAACTACTGGGTTAAGATGGTCTGCATTATTTACTAATAATATTACAGCTACGACCATAACCGCAACAAACGTTTCATCTACTGATGTTTATGGAACTATAAAAACTGCTACTCAGGGCACTATTGATCACAATAGTCTAGCTAATTATGACGCTAACAAGCATATTGATCATACTACTGTATCGATATCTCCAGGTAATGGTCTAACAGGTGGCGGGACTATTGCTGCTACCAGAACACTTTCCGCTGTTGCTGCTAATGGTATATCTGTTACCGCTTCTGGAATTAACGTTTTCGTAGGAAATAATCAGCTAGTATCTAATGCATCTGGAGTTTGGTTAGACCAAACTAAGGTTGATCACAATAGTTTATCTAACTACGATGCTAATAGACATATTGATCACACCACAGTTTCTGTAACTGCTGGTAACGGTCTAACAGGCGGCGGAACTATTGCTGCTACTAGAACTCTGACTGCTGTTGGAGCCAATGGTATCTCTGTTACTGCTGCTGGCATTAACGTCTTAGGAAATACTGGAATTGTTTCTAACTCTTCTGGTATATTTGCTAATGCAACCTATATTCAGTCACTAGTAAACGTTTCTAATGGTTCTGTAACAACTTCCGGAACTGCTGCTCAAGATATTGATAATTTTGCTAAAGCTAGTTATTTCGGTGCAGAATACCTGATTAGCGTTTCTGACAATAATGCCAATAATAAATATATTACGAAAACCTTAGTTATGCATGATGGTTCAACGGCGCAAATAACAGAATATGGATCTATAACATCTAATAATTCTGTTGGTGTGTTCTCAGCGACTCAGAACACTACTCATATAGTGTTACAATTTACACCATCATTAACTGCGACAACGGTAAAATATACTAAAACGGTAGTCTAATGGCAACAAAATCAAATCTAGTTATAGATCAAGGATCCACATATTCTGTGGTATTAGACCTGACAGATGAAAATGGAGACGCTATAGACCTTGTTGGATATACTGCTAATTCTCAAATAAGGAAATGGTATACATCTTCTACTCCTGCAGCGACATTTACAACTTCTATTAATGCTTCTTCTGGAGAATTACAGCTATCTTTGACAGCCAACCAGACAAGTAACTTAGTGGCCGGTAGATACGTATATGATGTGGAACTAGATAATAATGGCGTTATTTCTAGAATAGTAGAAGGTATAGTAACGGTCACTCCACAGGTTACGAAATGAGCTCAATTAACGTTGTAGTAGGTAGAAAGAAAAATATACAGATTTCGGCTAACGCTACAGGCGGGAGTGTTAGCACTAATAGAAATCCTGTTACTTTAAAATCTACTATAACTCCTACAACGAGATTAGATAACTTGAACGATGTGGTAGCTACAGGAGAAGTCTCCGGCGCAGTTCCGGTCTATGATGCTGCAACAGACAAATATGTGGTTCAAAAACTTGATTTAAACAATGTTACTGGCGATTTAGATGGTGGAACCTTCTAAAACTATTTTTTATAAATAAGAAAAAAGATTCCAACAGGAGCGAATTTAAATGGCTAATAACAGAATTCAAATTAAAAGAAGTCCATCTACGGCTACACCATCTTCGTTGCAAGCAGGCGAACTAGCTTTTTCCAACGTTACCGGTGGGTCTGGTGTCCTTTTTATTGGTTCTACTGATGGTGGCACAGTTGTTCCTATAGCTGGTGTTAGAAACCCTGGAACTCTTACTGCCAATCAAGCTCTTGTTGCAAACGCTACTTCAGGTATCGATAAAGTAATCGTAGCCAATCTTGTTCCTACAAATATCTGGGCCAATGGAGCTTCTGGCGCCGCTGGTGATGTTCTTACATCTAATAGTACAGGAGTTTATTGGAAGGCTCCTTCAGCTGGTGTTGCTGGTTCTAACTCTCAAGTTCAGTTTAATGACAGCGGAACTCTTGCTGGCGACGCTGGTTTAACATATAATAAAATAACTGGTACGTTATCAACTAATAACGTATTTGCTACTAGTGTTGTTAACGCCGCTACTGTCCAAGTAGGGACTTCTGTTGTTGCAAATTCATCAAGACTTGTTATCGGAACTGCTGTTGGGCTTCAGGTCAATGGCACTATAGGTACAGCAGGTCAAATTCTCTATTCTAATGGTACGACTGGTTATTGGGCTGCTCCACCAACAGGTGATATTACTGGAGTAACTGCAGGTAGTGGTCTTACTGGCGGCGGAGCATCAGGAGATGTTACTCTAAGTGTTAATGCTACATATATTGGCACCCTATCTGCTAACAATGCAACTTATTTAAACGGTCAACCAGCCTCTTATTATACTAACGCTTCTAATATTACAACAGGAACTCTTCCATACGCACAGATTCCTGCTAATATCGTTAATACTACTGGATCGTTTACTTTATCTGGTGTTACGACTTTTAATGCTAATATTGTTCTTGGTTCTTCTGGGTTGTCAGCTAATGGTGGTTTTGGTACAGCTGGTCAAGTTCTACATTCTAATGGAACTGCTACTTATTGGTCTACAGACGATCAGGGAGTAACTTCTGTTGCTACTGGCAATGGTATGACGGGTGGTACAATTACTTCTACAGGAACAGTATCAGTTCTTGCTAATAATGGTATCGTAGCAAACTCAACTGGCGTTTTCGCTGCTGCAGCAAACGGTATTTCTGTTACTGCCGCTGGTATTAATGTCCTTGCTGGTAATAACCAGCTAGTATCTAATGCTACTGGTGTTTGGATCGATCAAACTAAGATAGATCACAACAGCCTAACAAATTATGACGCTAATAGACACATCGACCACACTGCTGTATCTATCACAGCAGGCAATGGTCTTACTGGTGGTGGCACCATTGCTGCTACTAGAACTCTGACTGCTGTTGGTGCTAATGGTATCTCTGTTACTGCTTCTGGAATTAACGTTCTTGCAGGTAACTCTGGTGTTATTTCTAATGCTTCTGGTGTATTCGTAAATGCTGCTACTTTCTCTATAGCAACATCTCAGCTTTCAGGAGACGTTGCGCTAGGAACTCAAACATCTGGTAACTATGTTGCAACCGTTGCTGCCGGCAACGGTATGGTGGTTGCCGGAAGTGGTAGCGAAACAGCTGCAGTCACCGTAAGCGTTCTAGCAAACACTGGTGTTGTTGCTAACTCTACCGGTATCTTTATTGGTCAGCCTGTTTCTACTTCAAGTAATGTTACATTCGCTAACGTAGTTACTACTCTTCTTACAGTTAACGGTAACACTAATCTCGGTGACGCTGCAGCTGATAAGATCAATACCTTTGGATCTTTCTCTAATGGTCTAATACCAGACGCCAACGTCAGCTATAATATCGGTACTAATGCTCTTCGTTGGAATGAAATCCATGCTTCTAATGTGCACTCAGTAGTAGGTTATTTTGATAATAACCTTAATGTTGGTGGTGACCTTATCATAACTGGTAACCTTGTTACTCAAAACGTTCAGTCAGTTATTATCTCCGATCCTATGATCTATCTAGCTGGTAATAACTATACCAGCGATTTGGTTGATATCGGTTTTTCTGCTAACTATTACGACGGTTCTACTCAGAGACATACTGGTTTCTTCCGTGATGCTACTGATGGTATCTGGAAACTATTCGCTAACTCAACTCAAGAGCTTTCAGGCAACAATGTTGTTAACACTGCAGCTATAGGTTACACTACTGCCACTCTTGTTACCTACCTAACTTCTGGTGGTCTTGTAACAAATGCAACTTCTGTTTATGTAACTGCTAACTCTACAGTAAACGTAAATATTTCTGCTAATGTAATATCTCTCTCTGGTAGAGCAAATAATGATCTACTATTCGCGAATTCTACAGGCGGTATTACTGGTCTTGCTCTAAATACTACTGGTGGATACGTTCTACAGACAAACGGAACAGCTATTGTTTACGACTACTTAGATGGTGGAACGTTCTAATCGTATCATCTTTACAAAGGTAATTATACTATGGATCCTGAAATTGTCAATATCTATATTGAGAGATTATTAAATGAAGTAGCGGAGGGTGCTAAATCTCGCATCCTCCTCGAAACTAGATTAAAATATGCTGAGTCTATAAACAATAATCTTTCTGTAAGAATAAAAGAATTAGAAGAACAGATCGAAAAGCAAAACAAAAGAAAACAAAAAGAAGTAAATACTTCTGATACTTTTTAAAACTTCGGTATATACCGAACTGTATGAGGAAGCCATATGGCAAACAACAGAGTTCAAGTAAAACGTACGTCTACAGCCGGTCGAACGCCTAACACCACTGGTTCATACGCCACAAATTCTCAATATATTTCAGCGGGCGAACTAGCCCTTAATATGGCGGATGGAATTTTATATTCCTCTAATGGTTCCGCTGTAATAGCTATTGGCGCTAATAATGTAAACGTTAACGTTTCTAATACTTTAACAACATACGCTTTAAGAGCCGGTGGTTCTTTAGGAACAGTTGGTCAGATACTAGTATCTAACGGAACTGCAATTAACTGGGAAACTTATCCCTCAACTAATGAACTTTTTGTATCAAAAGCTGGTTCTGACACAAATAGCGGAACTAACAATAAACCATTTCTTACAGTCAAAGCCG
>Ga0208784_1001350_pt1 | contig 10335 bp, 11 predicted proteins | sample DEB19_08_DNA_FD_184531 | JGI IMG/M metagenome (GOLD analysis project Ga0208784, IMG submission 184531) | Aqueous microbial communities from the Delaware River and Bay under freshwater to marine salinity gradient to study organic matter... | ecosystem: Environmental > Aquatic > Marine > Coastal ...
TGGTTGACCGCGTTATCTAGCTCTGCGCGATCAATCTTTGAAACGATATCGAAACTGCTATCAGCCATGTCGGCAAGGGTACAAAAGAAAAACCCGCACCACTAATTACAAGTGGTGCGGGTTTAACTACTTATGCTTACGTTTTGTTACTGTGCCTTACCAAGAATGCGGTTTAGCTTGGTGCCGCAGACTGAGCAAATGCCCTGTGCCATGCGACGACCAGAGTCAGAAACCTTTACGGTTCCTTCGAAATCACGCTTCTCTTTGCACTTCACGCAGTAAGCGTCACCTTTATATGTCTCTGCCATATTAACCATCTCCAATCGACGCACCCGGGGTGGACCCCCTCGGCGCTCAGATAAAAGATTACCCTCACGCAAGCGTAAATCCACGCTCATTTTGCTAACAATTGCCACTTATTTGCCTGATTATTTGCCCGATTTGAGCCTAAAGAGCCCTTCAATTACCCTAAGCCTTAGCACTCGAGGCTCGAGAGTGATAATTGGAGCCCGAGGATCAATAAACGCATAAGGAGAAGAGCAATGGCAAAGCAGATTGCCTTTAATGAAGAGGCACGCCGCGGATTAGAGCGCGGAATGAATGTATTAGCTGATGCAGTGAAGGTAACCCTTGGACCTCGCGGACGTAACGTCGTGCTTGAGAAGAAGTGGGGCGCCCCAACAATCACCAATGATGGCGTTTCAATCGCCAAGGAGATCGAACTTGATGATCCTTACGAAAAAGTTGGCGCAGAGCTAGTTAAAGAAGTTGCTAAGAAGACCGACGATGTAGCTGGTGACGGCACCACAACTGCAACAGTGCTTGCACAAGCGCTAGTTCGCGAAGGACTTCGTAACGTTGCAGCTGGTTCAAATCCAATGGGTATCAAGCGCGGTATCGAAAAGGCTGTAGCAGCAGTTACAGATGAACTTTTAAAGATGGCAAAGAATGTCGAAACCAAAGATCAGATTGCAGCTACTGCATCTATCTCTGCAGCTGACACCACAATCGGCGAAATGATTGCTGAAGCAATGGATAAGGTCGGCAAAGAAGGCGTTATCACTGTTGAAGAGTCAAATACATTTGGTCTTGAACTCGAATTAACAGAAGGTATGCGCTTTGATAAAGGTTATATCTCTCCATACTTTGTAACTGATACCGATCGCATGGAAGCAGTTCTAGAAGATGCATATGTTTTGATTGCAAATTCAAAGATTTCAAATATCAAAGACATGCTCCCAATCCTTGAAAAAGTAATGCAGACAGGTAAGCCACTTGCAATCATTGCTGAAGATGTTGAAGCAGAAGCGCTCGCAACACTTGTCGTAAATAAGATTCGCGGCAACTTCCGTTCAGCGGCAGTTAAAGCACCTGGCTTTGGTGATCGCCGTAAGGCAATGTTGCAAGATATTGCGATTCTTACCGGCGCAACAGTAATTTCAGAAGAAGTTGGCCTAAAGCTTGATGCTGCAGGAATTGAACTTCTAGGTCGCGCACGTAAAGTTGTGATCTCTAAAGATGAAACCACAATCGTTGAAGGCGCTGGCGACGAGGCACAGATTAAGGGCCGCGTAACTCAAATTCGCCAAGAGATTGAAAAGTCTGATTCAGATTACGATCGCGAGAAGTTACAGGAACGTCTAGCGAAACTTGCTGGCGGCGTTGCAGTTATCAAGGCTGGCGCAGCTACCGAAGTTGAATTGAAAGAGCGCAAGCACCGCATCGAAGATGCAGTTCGTAACGCGAAAGCTGCAGTAGAAGAAGGCATCGTTGCTGGTGGTGGCGTTGCACTAATTCAAGCTGGTGCAAAAGTTTTCCCTAACTTGAAGTTAGAAGGCGAAGAAGCAGTTGGTGCAAAGATTGTTGAAGCAGCAATCGAAGCTCCACTAAAGCAAATTGCAGCTAACGCAGGTCTTGAAGGTGGAGTTATCGTTGAGAAAGTTCGCCATCTTGAACCAGGCCACGGATTAAATGCCGCAACTGGTGAATATGTTGACATGATTAAGGCTGGAATTATTGATCCAGCAAAGGTAACTCGTTCAGCGCTACAGAACGCAGCATCAATTGCAGCGCTCTTCCTAACAACTGAAGCAGTTATCGCAGATAAGCCAGAGAAGACACCAGCAATGCCTGCAGGCGCTGGTGGCGACATGGACTTTTAATCTAAACTAATTACATGTCATTTAATGCAACTGATTTAGCTCTTAGCGCTGCGCAGGAAACTGCCGGCGCTAAAGAGCTGGTCGGTGCATTTGTAAGCGTTGATTATGACGATGAAGATCGTTTAGCAAATTATCTCTTCGAATCAAATCTTCCAGGATATAACGGCTGGCGTTGGTCAGTAACAATTACAAAATTAGATGAGCAATCTCCCGCAACTATTTGTGATGTCGTTGCAATTCCTGGGCCAGATTCTTTACTTGCACCAAAGTGGATTCCATATGCAGATCGCTTACAACCAGGAGATGTTGGTGTTGGCGATATTGTTCCAAGCCAACCTGATGATGCGCGCTTAGTTCCAGGTTTTGCAGCTCTGCCACAAGACGAAGAACTTGATCCGACACAACTTTGGGAATTAGGTCTTGGTCGATTGCGCGTACTTTCAATTGAAGGACGTGACCAGGCAGCAAATCGTTGGTATGAAGGTGAACGCGGTCCAAATTCTGCAATTGCAAAGAGCGCGCCAAAACCTTGTGGTTCATGTGGTTTCTTCTTACCTATCGCAGGCTCTCTACGCGGCGCTTTTGGCGTATGCGCAAATGCAATCTCTCCCGAAGATGCGAAGGTAGTTTCCGTAGATCACGGATGCGGCGCTCATTCGGAAGCTACTGTATAAATTACCTCGTCCGCTTTAGGTTAGAATTTCCCTCTCAATTCGCACATCAAAGGAGCTCGCTATGCCAACAGGTAAAGTGAAGTGGTTTAGCCTCGAAAAGGGCTTTGGATTCATTGAATCCGATGAAGGCGAAGATGTTTATTTAGCAGCAACTTCATTGCCAGAAGGCGTCACCACAGTTAAGCCAGGTACCAAGCTTGAGTTTGGCGTTGCTGATGGTCGCCGTGGTCCGCAAGCGCTGTCAGTGCGCGTTATCGAAGCGCCGACTTCATTGGCTGCATCTTCACGCGCTGCGACTGATGATCTTGCATCAATTATTGAAGACTCAATCAAAATTCTAGATCGAGTTGGAAACAATATTCGCCGTGGCAAATACCCAACTGCTGTTGAAGCAGAGCGTTTGGGTAAAGTGCTTCGCGGTATCGCACAGCAAATCGAAAATAACGCGTAATTATGTTTGAGTACGTCAAAAAAGTTTGGCGTAAATTGCCGCACCCGCTCCGTTGGCTTACTGCGGCAACAGTTGGGGCAACTCTTGTGGTTACTGGTTTAATTTTCTTAGTGCTACCTGGCCCAGGTATTCCATTGATTATTGCTGGCCTTGCCGTTTTGGCAACAGAATTTGCATGGGCGGAAGTTTTATTAAACCGCACTAAACATCATGTAAATCGTGCAGTTGATAAAGTCAAAAAGAAAAAATCTTAAAGACCGCTTCGGCGATCACGTCGAATTGTGTATCGAATCCCAACAAATCCAAGTGCGGCGCCAGTTACACAGGTCCAGATGAATTTTGCCTCTGCATTTAACAAAATTCCCATGATTGCCGCCACAACCCAAGCGCAGATACCTGCAATTATTAGCGCTACCATCTTGGTTCTCATGAGAGCAGTGTATTCTGCGATAGATGTTTTCTAAGATTTCTGCCGACGGAAATTGGAGAGCCCTGCGCCATCGCAACTATCGAATTCTTTACGGTGCTTCGGTATTAACCAATATAGGGACCTGGGCGCAGAGAATTGCGCAGGATTGGTTAGTTTTAGAGTTAACAAATAACAACGGAACCTATCTTGGAATAGTTACCGCGCTTCAATTCTTACCGGTAATGCTTTTGAGCATGCAAGGTGGAGTTTTGGCCGATAAAGTCGATAAGCGAAAAGCCTTGATAATCACTAATTTTGGCAGCGGTATTACAGCACTGATTTTAGGTGCGCTAGTTGTCGGAAAAGTTGCAACTATAGATCATGTTTACATTTTGGCAATTTTACTGGGAATTTTTAGCGCCATTGATGCGCCAATTCGTTCAAGTTTTATAGTTGAAGTAGTTGGTCATAAAGATCTAACAAATGCAATGGGTTTAAATAGCGCAAATTTTCACTTCGGCAGATTAATTGGTCCAGCTATATCTGGGTTTTTGATTGCCGCTTTTGGTACCGGACCTTCTTTTCTCATAAATGGTTTTTCATTTCTGGTAGTTACATTTTCGTTCATGGCACTTCGAAGTTCAGAACTACATATTGAAGAGAAATCAAGTAGCGATGGCACGTTGAAAGAGGCTTTCAATTATCTAAAGAAGCGACCAGATTTACAGATAATTATGATTACCGTCTTTTTTGCATCTAATTTTGGATTAAATATGCAGATCTTCAATGCGCTAATGGCTACTAAAGAATTTCATAAAGGTGCAGCATCTTACGGAGTTCTTGGAACTCTGGTTGGATTGGGAACTTTAACTGGAGCACTGATAGCGGCCCGAAAAGATCGCACTAAAAATACGAAATTTGTGCCACTAGCTGCAATTAATTTTGGTATTTGGATTACCTGCCTATCAATGGCTCCGACTTTCACTATATACGCGTTAATTCTTCCAATTTCTGGAATCAGCGCTATCACTACAATGATTTCGGCAAATACATTTGTGCAAGCAAATAGCGATATTGCGATTCGTGGTCGCATTATGGGAATTTATATGTTTATTTTCATGGGCGGTACTCCAATTGGCTCTCCATTGATTGGATTTTGCGCTGAGAATTTTGGAATCCGTTGGACCATGTTCGGATGCGGTTTAATCACAGCTTTTGCCGCTTTAATGAGTTTCGCGAAATACCGTAATAAAGCAGTGATTCCTGATGATATTAGCGTTGCTGCGGTACTTCGGAGCTAACTAATCTGATTGCCAAATATGAAATTGCTATGTAAATAGGCACAATCAAATAAGCTTTCGAAATTCCAATATGGTCACCAACAAACGCTAATAAGAATGGAGCTGAAGCAATCGCAATTCCAGCAGCGTAAGCAGAGATTCCCATTGCTAAGTCTGGACGACCTTCACTTAATCGAATCAAGCGGACCGAGCTCATTGAGAATTGACCGCTAATTCCTAAACCAATAACAAATAGTAGAAAAATTGATAGCGCCAAATTATGGGATAACCAAAATGCCATAAAGCCGAATATTTGAATAGTTAGGAATGTAGTAATTCTTTGATCAACAGTTAGTTTCTTTAACCATACTGGACCGAACCATCGTCCAATTCCCATACCTGTACCAACGGTTGCGATACAAATTGTAGAAATTGCAGCTCCAGCACCAGTGCGATCCATAATTAAAGTTGCAGCCCAAAAAGTTGTGGCAAATTCTGAAGATATCGACGCGTAAAAACCAATCCAAGCAATCCAGTAATCACGACTTAACTTTCCAATTTGTTTTGGTGCATCATGGTCATGAGAGTCTTTAATCTTGTTATGCCCTAAATAATAAACAATCAGCGCCATCGGAACGCAAGCCAATAATCCTAACCGCCAAGAAATATCATAAAAAGCTAGAGTTCCAACTACAACTGTTCCAACCACGTATCCAGCGGAATTCACACCATTCATCTGCGAGATGGAAAGATCTGAATTTGTCGGATAGTGATGAGTCAGCTGAGTTACTGCATTATTGATAGTGATAGTAAAACCTATGCTTAGAAATAATGTTGCAGGTAGAGTGATTGCTACCGAATTTCCAGTGGCGAAAATTGGCACTCCAATTGCAAAGATGGTTAATCCAAGCCAAGCCGAATTTTTCCGGCCAAATTTATGCACCAAACTTGTCTGCAGCATCCCTGCAATTATTGAAGCCAAGCCCATCATCGTGCCATGCAGGCCAGCAACCGTTAGAGAGGTATGTTGTTCTTGGCGAAGCAGTGGTTGCGCTGGACCAAAACCGCCCAAGAAGAAGTTAAGAATGGTTACTTGGCTAGTGATTATCCAAAATGTTGCATCACGTTTTAATTTATTCAATTAAAGGCTCTCAACAACAAATTCAATTGATTTTGTTAGGGCCTCAATATCTGTTGGATCAATAGCTGGGAACATGCCAATTCGAAGTTGGTTCTTACCTAGCTTGCGATAAGGCTCGGTATCGACAATTCCATTGGCACGTAAAGTAGCTGCAACTTTCGCCGCATCAATTGAATCATCAAAATTAATAGTGGCAACTACATTTGAACGCATCGCAGGATCGGTAACAAAAGGCGTGGTGTATGAAGTTTTTTCCGCCCAGCCGTACATTATTTCAGCGGACTTCGCGCTGCGACCAGCTGCAAAACTCAGTCCGCCATTGCTGTTGAACCATTCAATTTGATCAGCTAGCAAAATTAGAGTTGCTAGAGCAGGAGTGTTATACGTTTGATCTAATTTGGAATTTTCAATCGCGATAGTTAAATCAAAGAAAGCAGGAATCCAACGACCAGACGCTTTGATCTTTGCTGCGCGCTCGAGGGCAGCAGGACTCATTAGTGATAGCCAAAGTCCACCGTCAGATGCGAATGATTTCTGCGGTGCAAAGTAGTAAGCGTCGAATTCTTTTGCTTCCACATTTAAACCACCCGCTGCCGATGTTGCGTCCACTAGAACTAGTGCACCGTCAGTGCCTGCAGGACGTTTGATAGGCATTGATACACCAGTAGAAGTTTCGTTATGTGTTAACGCATAAACATCTATGCCGTTTTCCGCTACTGCAACTGGGTGCGAACCTGGTTCGGCTTTAATCACTGTGGGATCTTCAATAAATGGATTCTCTTTAGCAGCTTGCGCGAATTTAGAAGAAAATTCACCAAAATGAAGGTGCTGCGACTTCTTCTCAATGAGTCCTGATGTCGCAATATCCCAGAATGCTGTCGACCCGCCATTACCGAGAACGACTTCGTATCCTTCAGGAAGATTGAAAAGTGAATTTAAACCGGTACGTACCCGGTTTACAACGTTCTTTACTGGCTTTTGTCGATGCGAAGTACCAAGAATAGTCTGCGATTTGATTAATGAGTCAAGAGCTTCTGGACGAATCTTTGATGGCCCACAACCAAATCGACCGTCTTTAGGTTTCAAGTTATCTGGAATCTTGATATCGCTCATGTGCAAACTTTACGGGTAGAAACGTTGCGCTTTCCAATCGCCGCTTATTTCGCCCGAAATGTGAGACCTATCAAATCTAATTCGGTCATGTAAGCGCGAATATCTTCCTTGCCAAAATTCAATTGAGAATGGTCTGACCAGGTATCCACCCCAATGTGGTGGAGTGGGAACGTGGCTTCCTTCAGGCCATTTCTCAGAGGCGCCTTTGAATCTATTTTCTAGCTCTTCTCTTGAATTTAATATCGAAGATTGTTGTGAAGCCCAAGCACCAATTTGAGAAGACCAAGGCCTTGTTTGAAAATATGCATCTGATTCTTCTTGCGAAACTTTCTCTGCCAGACCTTGCACAATCACTTGTCTCTCCATTGGATACCATGGAAATAGAAGTGAAACTTGGTTATAGATTTCAATCGCTTGCGCTTTTCGAGAATTGTAATTTGTAAAGAATGTGAAACCAGAGTCAGAGACATCTTTTAAAAGTACAGTGCGACTTGTAATTAATTCTTCGGCGCCAGAAGTTGATAACACCATGGCATTGGGTTCAACAATGGTTGGCGCCTCCGCCGCTTCTTTGAGCCAGATTTTGAAGGCTGCAATTGGTTGATCAGGCAGGGCTAACTCTCGCTCGCTGTAAGAGCGGCGCATCGATTGGATTTCTTCGCGGTTCATGTATCAAAGGTCACTTTACTCCCGCAGGGACTTGGTTTTTACCGCATAAAAACAGGGGCAGAATTGCCCCATGAGCGAAGATTTCAAGCCTGGCCTCGAAGGCGTCATTGCATTTGAATCAGAAATTGCCGAACCAGATAAAGAAGGCAGTGCACTTCGATACCGCGGTGTTGATATTGAAGATTTAGTTGGTCGTGTTTCATTTGGAAATGTTTGGGGCCTACTAGTTGATGATCAATTTAATCCTGGTCTACCACGCGCTGAAAAATTTCCACTTCCGGTTCATTCGGGTGACGTTCGTGTAGATGTGCAATCTGCAATTGCAATGCTGGCACCAGCTTGGGGTTTTAAGCCGCTTCTGGATATAACGGATGAAGAAGCTCGCGATAATTTAGCTCGCGCATCAGTAATGGTGCTTTCTTATGTTGCACAATCCGCACGTGGATATGCAATGCCAGCAGTTCCTGAATCAGAAATTGATAAAGCACATACCGTTACAGAACGAATGATGATTCGTTGGCGCGGTGAACCAGATCCAAAGCATGTTCGTGCAGTCGATGCTTACTTTGTATCTGCTGCAGAGCATGGAATGAATGCATCTACATTTACTGCACGTGTTATCGCATCAACTGGAGCAGATGTAGCTGCATCTTTGTCAGGAGCGATTGGCGCAATGTCAGGCCCTCTTCATGGTGGCGCACCTTCTCGTGTGCTCCATATGATTGAAGAAGTAGAAAAGCGCGGCGATGCTCGTGCTTACGTAAAAGAATTACTTGATAAGAATGAACGTTTAATGGGCTTTGGACATCGTGTATATCGCGCACAGGATCCTCGTTCACGCACTCTCCGTCGTACTTGCGAAGAGTTAAATGCACCTCGTTATGAAGTTGCAAAGGCTCTTGAAGAGGCGGCGTTGACAGAGTTGCGCGAACGTCGTCCCGATCGCGTATTAGAAACTAACGTTGAATTCTGGGCCGCGGTACTTCTTGATTTTGCAGAAGTACCACCTCATATGTTCACACCAATGTTTACATCAGCGCGTACCGCTGGTTGGTCTGCTCATATCTTGGAACAGAAGCGCACTGGTCGCTTAATTCGCCCTTCAGCACGTTATATCGGAAAAGGCCCACGTAAGCCTGAAGAGGTAACTGGCTGGGACGACTCTGTAGATCAGCTTCATAAGTAATTGCTGCTCTCTATATAAGTACTATCGGCTCATGTTCTTAGAGCCACATCATGATGGAAGCGAACTTTATGTAAGCAACTCTGCACCTAAATTAGGTCAGAAAGTTACCTTTAAAGTTCGAATTCCAAACTCCTACAAATTTACCGATGCGGTCATGCGTTACTACCATGACGGTGAACCTAGAACTGCTCACCTAAAAAAGTTAAAAAAGGCACGTACTGAATCTTGGTGGGGCGTCACAATTCCAATCATCAATTATGAAACTAGATATCGTTTCTTATTTGCAGGAAATGGGAAATACGACTGGCTCTCAGCGGCTGGGCTTTCCAATCATGATGTGCATTCAAATACTGATTTTCAATTAATTGCTAGACCAGAGTATCCAAAGTGGTTAAAGAGCTCTGTCTTTTATCAAATTTTTCCAGATCGCTTTGCAAAGACTTCAGAAAAGAAGCTACCAGATTGGGCGGTTGCTCGAGAATGGAATTTATTACCACGCGATAAAAGTGAGAACACTGGGATTGAAGTTTATGGCGGTGATTTAAAAGGTGTGGAAGAGCATTTAGATCACATAACCGAACTTGGCGCTAATGGAATTTATTTCACACCTTTTTTCCCAGCGCGTTCAAATCATAGATACGATGCAAGTAGCTTTGATGAGATAGATCCAATACTTGGTGGCAACGAAGCCTGGTTTAGTTTGGTGAAAACTGCCAACAAGAAGAAAATCAGATTAGTGGGGGATATAACCTCCAATCATTGCGGAGCTGGACATTATTGGTTAGAAAAAGCGAAGAAAGATAAGAAGAGCAAAGAAGCGGGCTACTTCTATTGGACTAAGAAATATAAATGGGGTTATGAAGGTTGGTGGGGACTTGAGTCTCTGCCAAAGTTAAATTACGCCTCGAAAGAGCTGCGTAAAGCAATGTATGAAGCGCCAAATTCAATTATCCGAAAGTGGTTATCGCCTAAATGGGGTATGGCTGGTTGGCGCGTAGATGTCGGCAATATGACGGGTAAATATGGCGACGTTGATATGCATGATGAAGTTATGTATGGAATTCGTCAGGCTGTAGAAGAAACCAAAGCCGATGCTTGGTTAGTTGCAGAGAATGCAGATTTCGTAGCAAATGATTTGGCTGGTGCAGGTTGGCATGGAACTATGAATTACCAAGGTTTCTCGCGTCCACTTTCATCCTGGATGAATGAAAATGCAAAGTTAAGCGGCGGATTTCAAGGGTTGCCAATTG
>Ga0208784_1001351_pt1 | contig 10334 bp, 20 predicted proteins | sample DEB19_08_DNA_FD_184531 | JGI IMG/M metagenome (GOLD analysis project Ga0208784, IMG submission 184531) | Aqueous microbial communities from the Delaware River and Bay under freshwater to marine salinity gradient to study organic matter... | ecosystem: Environmental > Aquatic > Marine > Coastal ...
GCCCGTTGCTTGTCAGTGAACGCACCAGACAGGTCAAACCATTTGATGTCCACAATGTCCACGCCAGCATCAGCCATCAGCTTCATAGAGTCACGAACAAGTTGAGTGGTCATGTGTTCTTCTCCTTGAGTTTGGCTTCGACAATATCAACGCCAACCAAACCCAGCGCTTTAAAATATTGCTTCTCCGCATCAGTCAGCCCAACCCAAGGCTTCTTATAGTCTTGGATGTCATCGTCATCTTCAGCGGCTCTCTGGCACATCCCTTGGCATTCCCCTGTGGGAAAGTTGCATAGGTAGTACTCACAATGAGGCTGAACCTTAATCATGGTGCTTTCCCAAAATAGACTTTGGTCTTGTTATTTGCCAAAAATTTGTAGGTAATAGTCCAGCCCTGTTCCTTCAAATCAGACAATCTGCGGTGAGGTGTCACAGAAGGAAGACCCCTGGCAATTTCAACGCTTGTGCAGCCAGATTTTCTGGTTAGCATGGCTTTTAGCCTATCCAACTGGGTTTTGGGTTTTTTACTGAAGAACATAAGTAACTCCTTATATAAGCTCTTCTCTGACCAATACATCCACCATTCCTATGCTTCCGTAGACCTTGGTGGCGTGGATGCTGACCACCTGGGTATCATCTTGATAAATTACCCCATTCAGGGCGTCTAAAAAGCACTTGACGATGTTGTCAATGTCTGGCTTCTTGGTTGGCCTCTCAGAGTTCGTTAAACAGGCTTCCCTGCGTTTTTTTGAGTAGGATGCAGGTACGGGTAGGCTGATGTAGAAATAACACGCTACAGGCGTTTCTAGAGGCTCTGAAGACCCCATGGCGTTTTTAGCGGCTTTTTTGATGATTTCTTCGTAATCCGTGGTCTTTTTGGGGGTGTAAGTACTCACAAAGTTGCCTCTACGGGCAAATTTAGGTCTTCCCTTGCCAACAGGATTGGCTTCAACCTTAAAAACTACCTGAAAAGTCATTCGATCAATCCTGCCCTAAATTGCCTGACATAGTTGTGGATACGCTTTACACCATCAGAATCAAACCACTTGGAAGATCCCAAAATTAGCTTTTTCATGTTTTCTGCGTCTTGATTTAGGGTGTAAGTGGTCCAGATTTCCCTGGCTCTGGCCTTTTCAAGTTGATTGTTAGGCTTGAGTTTATAGGGTCTATAGCCGTTTGCCATAGGTGTTTACCCTTAAAAAGGGGTTTCCACATGGGGATAGTTGGGGAAAAACATGGGTTTGTCGGTTGCTTTGGCAATGTATTGCTGGGCATCCTTCAAAAACCACAGCTTGATGGTTGGCTCACCTTCACCAGATCCTTCATAGTTTCTTTGCTTCCTACAAAGCAAGTAGTGATCCGGCTCATCCATCCTCTCAGCGTAAACACCGTTCAATTTCAGGTCATCTTCCTTAGGTTTGTTCCTCCAGACCAGCATCACATTATCAACTTGATCGGTAATGGCTCCTGACCCCTTGTTGTCATGCTTGTCAGGCACTGCGTTCTCATTGGCAGGCTTTCTAAGGTGGTGAACAAGGTGAATGTGGATCTCATAGTCCCTAGCAATAGCCGTCAATTCATCCACAAAACGCTTCTGACCATTGAAATCGTCCTCACCTCGAACACACTTAGCCAAGTTGTCCACAAACACATGAGTTATGTTGAGTACCTTAGCACAATATCGAACCATGCCTGCTACGATGTCTTGGTTAGCAGTCCCCATTTGGTCATAAAGCCACAGCTTGTCATGCGTCCAATCGCCAAAATCGTTGTACAGGTTCTGGATAGCCAGTTTTCCTTCCTCAGTCTGAAATTCTTGGGAAAGTGGGTTTAGACCTGCCCACATCCGGGCCATACGCTGCAGGGTCATCAAGGGCTTCATCTCGAAACTGGCAACGCAAACCTTCTCATTCTGTCCAATCAGGGATAAAGCTACCTGAGAGGTAATCAGAGACTTCCCATGACCGTTCTGACCAGACCACAGAGTGACTTCACCGGCCCTGAACTCAAAGTTGTCTTTAGTGCCTTCCCAAGGCAAAAAGGCTATTTTTTCGGTCTGCCTGGAATACAGGCGGTCTTTTAGGTCGGCTATGTAGGAATTTGCGGATTTAACCTTGGTCTTGGCATCCAACTCTTCTTGGTAAGCAGCAAAGTCAATCGTGTTATCAATCACATTCACAAAAGTCTCCTACGGTTTTGGTCTTCAATGGCCACAGACTTCTTGGCAACCCATTCGGCTTTGAAAGATTGCCAATTTCTGACAATCACCTCATGCAAAGCAGCCTCCATTGACCATCCAGCCATCTTTGCTTGCTGAGAAATGTCTGCAATCACACGCTCTGTGACCAATGCTTTCTTGGTCCTACGATGCTTCAAAAAGTCATCCCAAGTCGAATCTTTCACGCCTTCAGGCTTTACAACCTTCTGTCTCTTCTCTGTCTCTGTCTCTGTCTCTGGTGCATCAGACTGATATCTTGGTGATATCGGCTTGATATCATCTTGTTCCAACCAATGTGAAAGCTTCGTAAGTGCTTGATTTAATTGACTTTCTTTGATTCGCAACCTGAAGGCAAGTTTTCTAGGCTCAGGAAGATTCCCAGAATGGCTTTCATCTTCGGAAGCAATCAACCATAGCCCGATTAGGACTTTGGCTGCTTCAGGATCAAGGTCATGCCAATCTGGATCATCCAAGAGTTCACGGTAGAGTTTTATCCAAGGTGGCGTTCTATCCTTGAAATGCTGGAACTTGTGCCAGTTCTTAATTTTTATCATTGAAATCTCCAAAAAAAACCCCTGAAGCAGGCAGTGCGAGTACCTACGACAGGGGTAAGAGCCAAGGAGGGGGATGGCTTAGGCATGTGAGTCTCGCACACTCAATGCCCAAATCAGCTAGTCTTCTTGGAAAAAGTCCTTGTTGAACATCTTATCAAATTCGTCCCTTTCTTCTTGGACAGCAATCAAATTCCTATTTAAAAGAGGGACATTTTCTGACTTTACTTCAAAACCACCCATGGGATCAATTTCAAGTCCGGTTCTAGCTACTGCCCGATAGAGGTCATTTAAGTTCATTGCATCGCTCCTAGGTAAAGTTGGTCAACAGGCTTCAACAATCGTCCACTAGCAATCTCTATAGAAGTAGCCAAGACAGCTATGACTGCTGCTTCGAGGTCATCCTGATCGACATACTGCTCCAGGCTATCTGTGGCAGAGGCAATCAGTTGGTAGGCTAGTTCGTATTCGAGGTGTTGGTGGCTCATGGGGCAAAAGAATAGACGATAAAAAAGAACTTGTCTATCAGGGTTTCCCCTAATGGAAAAGCTCAAAAAAAGTGTATAAAGTACATCCTACCTCGACTTGAGGTACTTTAAAGGACATCAAATGGAAATCAATAGAAAGCATGTCATGACACCTAAACAAGAGCTGGCCCATGCCTTTTACTTGGCCTGGACATCAAGTTCTGTTAAGTCTTTCAACCTAGCAACAGACGAAATCACTCGATTGAGCAAAGTTGTCCCCCCAGAAGAAATCTTTGAATGCAAGCTAGACGCTCACAAAATCCTCAAGATGCGTGACTCTATCGTGCAAGACAAGATGTCCGACTCTACTACTTTTTGTTGCTATTGCGGCATAGAGCAAGGTGAGCGTTGGCACTGCTGTGGCGAGAATCATTTTGAACGATTCAGCGAAATGTATGAAGACAGTCAAAATGAGATTGTGGAAATGGAGCTAGAAGACCTAATCCGTCATGAGGGCATAGCATGACCTCAAAATATTTAAGTGATTTGCTACGTGCCGCTCACATGAGAGCAGGCAAAAAGTTTGGCGTTACCTTCTACAACATTGGATGGGTTGAAAGTTATCCATCTTATGTAAGCAAAGTTTCTGACCACAGAATTCTGCACACAGAAAAGATCAAAAAAGGCAAATACAAACACACACTGGAGTTTAATGATGCGTACCAAAACCTATCGTGAGCAACTTTTTGTTGAGTTGAGCAAAACTAACCCTTTGGTCTGCTACTACTGTGGATCTGTTAAGGGCAACAGTCTGTCTTGTTGTGGTGAAGTCCACTTTGTCAAGTTTCGTGACTTGGAAGCAGGCGGTCAACAAAATGCGGTTCAACATCAGGTTCAAGAATGGGAAGATTGGAGTGCAAGGCAATGAAACACATTCATCTAGGCAAAGAAAAGTCACGGGGCTACATTGGGGTGGAAAGCACCACCATGTACTTTGATGGCATTGAAAAGCAACCGGCAGTGTTTATGACAATGGCAAGTGCAGGGCAAGGAACTTTTAGCGCTACTTTGTTCCTCAACCAAAATGAAGTTCTTCAATTGATAAATGCCTTGCAACAAACTCTGTACACCCGTACACCATCAACTTATGGATTGGAGGCAGCATGAGCATTGAAAAGTTATTGTCATTGAATGTCAATGAACACATTGAGAAGAAAAACAATCTGTCCTACTTGTCATGGGCATGGGCCTGGGCAGAGGTCCTAAAGGCAGATCCTGCAGCGACATGGACCCTACAGACCTTCGAGGAGCATGGTCAGCATGGCTCCAAGCGTACAGTGCCTTACATGTCTATCAATGGTACGGCTATGGTCAGCGTTACTGTGACCATGTTTGGCAAACCAATGACATGTCATCTTCCGGTGATGGACTATCGCAACAAGGCTATTCAAGATCCTGATGCATTTGCGGTTAACACTGCCATCATGCGTTGCATGACCAAGGCAGTATCAATGCATGGTCTTGGGCTGTACATCTATGCCGGTGAAGATCTTCCTGAAGTTGCAGAAGTGCCACGAAAGGGTGATGCTCCGATTGTCACTCCTAGAGGTGGCATTGGTGAAGACCTGCTTAAAGAAGAGAAGGAATTTCTGCGTGAACTCGCAGATAGCGTTGAAGCAATGCATAAAACTGGTAATACAGCCAATGCATTGTCAATGCTAGAAGAGCAAGAGTTGGAGAGTGACCAAAAGGTTTATCTCTTCAACTTCCTGCAAGCCAGCACTCGCAGTGCATTAAAGAAACAAAAGGAAATCCAAGTAGAAGAAATGCGAATAAAAGAAATGGAAGAAATTGAAAAAATGCAATTAAAGGAAATCTAAAATGGAATTCGATCCTACAAACCGTGGAACTCTTTTCAAAAACGAAAAGAAAGAAGAAGAAAAGCAACCAGACATGAATGGCACACTCAATGTTGGTGGCGTTGAATACTGGATATCTGGGTGGAAAAAGGTAAGCAAAGCAGGATCAGGCTACATCAGCCTATCAATCCGTCCAAAGCAAGAGCAGACCAGACAATCTAGTCAATCTACCCGGAAATGGGTTGAAGAGTACGACAAAGCAGAAATGGCTCAGAAGCCTGGGCTAAAGAAAAAACCTGACCCACTGGATTTCTGATGGCTACATACGCAATCCTAGAACTGGAAATAATCCGCTGGGCAGAAGCTCGGCAGATTATTCCAAATAGCACCCCCCAGGCTCAATTTATGAAGGCCATTGCGGAAATGGGAGAGCTATCAGATGCTCTCACCAAAAACAAAATGGAAGACATTAAAGACGGCGTGGGTGATGTCATGGTTTGCCTGATCAACATGTGCGCTTTGCTAGACATTGATCTAGTGAAGTGCATGGAGTTGGCCTACAACCAGATTAAAGACAGAAAAGGGACCATGCTTCCTTCAGGTGTCTTCCTGAAAGAATGAAGATCCTAAATGTATTATGGGACTGCCTAGCAATGCTAGGCTTTGTCTTTACAGGACTATGCGTAATGTTCTATTACGCTTTTATCTCATAGGTGGAACTGCTCCACCTGCTTTAATAATTTCTTGCGTTAACATCAGTCTGCGATCTGGATCGCGTTCTGTTGCAAGTTGTTCGCTGAGTTCCCTAATGTAGACTGGATTGCCAGCAGTAACATATGCTCTACCAAGGCTCCCAATCTCTTCAGGGTTACGCAGCATAATATCTGGCGATATTCCAATATCTTTTATAGCCTTGGATGCTTTTTCCATGGCAGCTTTGGCGTCTTTTGTTTGACTCAATCCAAGAAGACCAAGAACAGACAACATTCCAGGCAATCCAGCGCCTAATTGAGCTTTGCCTTTAGGCATCAAAGTGCCTTTTTGACCGCCTACTTCAACAGGAATTACGCCCTTGCTTTCACCAGTTGGTGTAACTTTGGACCGCATTATTCCTTTTGGCTGCTCAGGCAAAGGCTTACCTTCTGCTTTTAATTGTTCTCTACTAGGAATGTTGTAGGCAACTTTGATATCTTTAATCAAGTTCCTAGCTTCTTCAATGGATGCAGGAAGCGGTCTGTTACCAACTTGGAATTCTTTGGTAAACAATTCTTGTCCAAGACCTTGGCGCAAAGTGTCAACAACTCCACCGCCTGGGTAAAAAGCATATCCAGCAGGAACATCTTGTGGCGCTCCATAAGTGGTTTTAAATCTTCCACCTTCAGCACCCTGACCAACAATCAATTCCCTGCCCGTACCTGTTTTTACTATTTCTGGTGCTGGTGTTTTATCCACCATAGCAGCAACATCTGCTTGTACTGCCTTTGTTGCGTTTTGACCAGTTGCTACTGCCTCAGTAAGCGCACCCATGGGCGGTTGTGTACCCGCTGCAGGAGCAGTAGGAGCTTGTACAGTAGGCGGTACATTGATATTTACAGGTGCTTGAGGAGAAATTCCTCTATCAGGATGAATCCTAAAAACGGATGGCGTAGGAGCGTTTACATCAATTTGTGGTTGACCCATAGCCTGCCTAGCCATTGCTTGAGCTTGTTCAAGCGTCCTTGCCTGATTTGTCATTTGAGGCGTTTTTGACGCATTTACTACATCATCTAAATTGCTAAATGATGGTTTTGGTTCAAATGTTGGATCAAATTTGTTTTCTCCCGTCAAATAATCAGGAGATGTTTTTTTGATTGCTTCCGATCTGCCACTTTTTTTCCCTAAAGCATAAGTTGCGGTAGCAACTGCCGTTAAAGCGCCAATTCCCGCAATTACACCAGCAGGAGACTGTAAATAAGAAACTGGCGATTTAGCCTCTTTTGTTTTTGCAGCTAATTCTTTTTCTTGCTTTGCAATTTGTTCATCAACGTTAGGATTTGTTGCTACTTGATCTGTGCTTTCTATAGGATCAAGATCGTCTTCTGTTCCAATGTATTTAGCCATTTTTTACTCCTTACCAATGTAATGATCCATCTGGAGCCTTGTAAACAGTTTGGCCTGTTTTCTTATCTTTTTTATATGGAACAGAACCTTCTGGAATAGAAGAAACGGGAGGTTTAGCAATTGTGGATTTATTAACAGCAGGCGGTTTAACTGCTGATGTTTTGCTAGGTGTTTCTTGTCTAACTTCTGGGGCAGACATGATAATTGCGTTCATTTTGTCTTTTGTCTGCTTAATAGCTGACTGATAAAAATCAGTTTTTGCGTATCCTTTTTCAGCTTCATAAGGTGAAGGTATTAAATTTCCTTCAGATGCGGCTTGCTTTAACCCTCTAGCATATTCACCAAAATTTGCTGTAAGAGTTGGAATTAAGCTTAATTGTTCTGCTTGAGCTTGCAATCGTGATTTTTGGTCTACGCTTGAAAGTTGTCCTGGCAAATATAAATAAGCAGGAAGCCCATGATTTTTTGTCATTTCTAACAAACTATTTCCAAGATCATTAGATGTTTTAAAAAAATCCATTACTTGAGCTTGTTGCTCTGGTGGAAGTTTGTAAGTTTTTAAATAAGTAGCTAATTGTTCTTGTGTCTGTTTAAATTGAGAACTCAATTCATTTTGACCACTAATTGTATTTGATGCTTGAGCAAGATCAGAAATAGATTTGCTAATTCCATCTTTTGTGCTGACAGCACGGGTTCCATCTACTGACCATTTCCATGGACCTTGATCTTTTCCAAGTCCTAAAGCAGATGCTATTTGATCAGAGATTTGCAATCCTTTATTTTCAGTTGCATTTCTTTGAATCATTTCAAGTCCAGTAGAACTTCTACTTGCACTTGATGCTGATCCTATTGCTCTAGTACCAAACTCAAGTAATTTAGATTGAACTTCAGACGGAAGTTCTTTAAACCAAGATTGGGATCCTATATTTTTTATCCGATCAATGGTTGGAACAATAGCTTGACCATATGCTGACCAAGCATTGTTTTGTTTTTGACTTGCATTCCAAGCATCATTGTTTATTTTTGCTGTATCTTTTGCGGTGATGTATGCAAGAGTATTTTCAAATGAAGAATAAACTCCAACTTGCCTCTTAACCATATCTTGTGGCGTTAACAGTTTTCCAGTTTTAAAATCTGTTGCACTAATTAAATCGCCTACTTCATTTGTTACCAGCTGAACTTGTTCACCTTTATTATCCAATATGGTTTTTTTGATTTCCATGCCACCAGTTAAGGCACGATATGCTGCTTCTTTTTGACCTAAAAGAAGAGCCAATAAAGCACTTCCATATTTTGGATTGTCTTTAGTTGAATAAAATATTTTTGCAGCTTCTACTCTTCCTTCTGGTGTTTGAATGCCACCAGCTTTTTCAACAGGATCATTGATTTTTCTAAAATCAGCTGCTCCTTGTGCATATAAGGTTGCCGCATGACTAGCAGCATCTCCAATAGGAGTTCCTTTAGCTTTAACAGAAAGCTCAAATGCCTTTACAGGATCACGATTAATCCTTGCTTGATCAAATTCTTGCTCATAGTTATCTGTTGTTTGTTGAATTAAATTTTTTGTTGCAGGTGCTTGAACAGAAACAGTAGGAACATAAGGTTGAGATTTGACATCAACTGGTTCTAATGTTGCAAGATCATTTGCCATGATTTTTCCTTTAAGCAAACATAGATAGTATTAATGATTTTTTTAAATCATCAATGTCTTCAAATTGATTTTCTGTTTTTGAAGCATCAGAAATAGGAGATTTTGAAAAGGCATTATCAATATCTGGATGATATTGTTGACTTGGATTAAGATTGTTATTTTGTCCAGGCGCAGCAGGAACAACAGGCGCAACAGGAGCAACTACTTCACCTTGTTGAGATTGATTTGGATAAGGTGATATACCGATAGATGATGGCGATGTTGCTGATGGGGTTGCCGGAGGTGGAGCGCTTCCTGGAAGGGATTTGTTGTAATCCCATTGACCAATTTTATTTTTTGATACACCTAGTTTATCTAAAAAATCAATTACTCCAATTTTATCAAGTCCTAAACCAAGCAATGCTTTTCCTGCTCCTTCAAATATTGCGGGATTGTTTTGCCACCGCATAAACTCCATGCCAAGAGGAATTTCTTTGTCTGCCATGATTGCACCTTATATTCTGAATCCAGAACTCTTACCAGAGGTAGAAGAACCCTGAGTACCAGCAAAATTGGGGGTTGTATTGGCTTGAGGCACACCAAAGACAACAGAAGCATATTTGCCATAAATGTCTTGAGGTGTTTGTGCGTATCCAATACGGGAAGCAGCGGCTTGTTGAGCGGCTTGTAGACTTTGCTGACCAGTACCCAAAAGGGTTGTAGCGGCTTGTTGGCGTTGTCCTGCCACATTTGCAGCAGTCTGAGCGGCAATGTTTCCTAAACGGGCCTGGGCAAGGCTTGCCAAGTTTTGACTAGCCAAACCCTGACGGGCAGATCCTAGACCACCAGCACCACCAAACAAAGTGGCTTGTTGAGCCATTTGTTCACGGACATCTTCCGTAGCAGGTTGTAGTGCAGCTTGAATCTGTTGACGCTCATATTGAGGTCCAAACAGGTTTTGTAGTCCCTGTATACCCTGGACATAAGACTGCGCCCCTCCAGATTCTTGTAAAGCACCGGCTCTTTGACTAACATCCATCGCTGTTTGAGCCGCTTGCACAGACGGAGGAACAACTTGTCCATAAACCTGCTGCGCTCCACCAACTGTTTGCTGGTAAGCAGGAAAGGCAGTTTCAGTAAGAAACTTAGTTTGCGCCCCAAGCAGCTCTCGCTGCTCTGGAGTCATTTGTACGGTGGTAGAGCTTTGCCCTTTTCCCATTCCCATGATTAGTATCCCTTTCCTTTCCCAGATTGAGTCTGTCTAGGCATAATGCTGGCATTATCCCATGGTCCTACAGTATTTGAATAGGGGTTTGGTTGACCCATTTGAGGTTGTCCACTTGAGGCAGGATAGGTAATCCTTCCACCTTTACCAGAAGACTGTACTGGTTGTGGCGCAGGCGCTTGGTTAACAGATTGGCTAACAACCTGACCAATAGGCCCCATCTTTCCAGATGACCCAGAGGTCTGTGGTTGAGACACTGATGCGGTAGATGATCCCATAATTTAT
>Ga0208784_1001355_pt1 | contig 10310 bp, 3 predicted proteins | sample DEB19_08_DNA_FD_184531 | JGI IMG/M metagenome (GOLD analysis project Ga0208784, IMG submission 184531) | Aqueous microbial communities from the Delaware River and Bay under freshwater to marine salinity gradient to study organic matter... | ecosystem: Environmental > Aquatic > Marine > Coastal ...
GGGGCAGGTGCTGGTTCAATAGGTCCTGCTGGCGTCGGTGGTGGCGGCACAGGTGGACAACATAATGTCAGCGGTAACACAGCTGGCAGCGGTACTGTAAATACCGGCGGTGGCGGTGGCGGATCGGGGCAAATCAATTCTTCACCATTCAGTCAAGGTGGTGCCGGTGGATCCGGTATAGTCATACTTAGGGTTCCTGTGCAGTATTCTGCCACATTTTCAGCTGGTATCACAGCTAATGTCTCAACATCAACTAGTCAAGTCGGATACAGAACATATACAGTTACCGCAGGAACAGGCACTGTTACATTTAACTAACTGTCTACTCCTATAAATACATAATAGGAGATAGCGAAATATGGCACATTTTGCTCAAATCAATGAGGAAAATATAGTTACACAGGTTATTGTAGCCGAGCAAGACTTTATCAATTCTGGCGCAGTGGGCGATCCTGCCCAGTGGATTCAGACCAGTTATAACACTAGAGCCGGGCAACATATACAAGGCGGCACACCCTTGCGTAAGAATTATGCTGGTATTGGGTATACTTATAACAGGGATCATGATGCTTTTGTGCCGCCAAAACCATTCCCGAGCTGGGTTTTGAATCTGTCTACAGCATTATGGGAACCACCTACACCACATCCTAACGATGGTGAAATGTACGGATGGGACGAAGCCACACAATCTTGGCAGCAACTAACTAGCCCAAATTCTAATGCCTAATGTACCATTTCAAGTAGGCGACGGTATACAAATTGGCGCAGCGGTAATAACTGCGTCGGGCGCTGCTATTGTACTACCAGCTAATACCAGCGTTGGCGGTACTCAGGTTGCTACCAGCACAGATGTTAGCACTGGCGGTGGTCCTAAAATAACAAATTTACAAATTACCGATAACTCATGGGCAGTGTTAGATGATACTGCTGTGGACACAGCCGGTGGCTACGTATTAATCACAGGCACTAACTTTGTATCTGGTGCTCTAGTGTACTTTAATCAAACACCGGCTAATAGTGTAGCATTTGTTGGTGCTACTACCTTGCGAGTTACTGTACCAGCATTAACGGCTGGTACTTATATAGTTTATGTGATTAATCCTGATGGTGGCACTGCTATTCGTGTACCTGGTCTAACTGCCAGTGCTAATCCTGCTTGGCAAACTGCTAGTGCATTGCCCGAGCAGTATGACGGCGTGGCAATTACATTGAATCTAGTAGCCACAGATGCTACTAGTTATACCTTGACATCTGGAAGTTTACCTCCTGGGTTATCTTTGAATACCAGCACTGGCGCTATCACTGGTACAGTGTCGGGAGTTACAATAGACACTACATATACCTTTACAGTACGAGCAACTGATGCTCAATTACAGGATTCGCCGCGTACATTTACCGTAACTATCACGGTTAGTGATCCTTATTTTCGGTTGACTACATTACTGTTGTCGGGATCCGCTATATCTGCTAACACTGTGATAAGAGACTCCAGTACCAATAATTTCAATTTAACTGTTTATGGTGATAGTCGTGCTAGTAATTTTACGCCATATGGTACAGGGTGGTCGGTGTATTTCGATGGTACCGGGGATTATTTAAGTGGTACAATAACTGGTGGAGTTGGGTCCGGGGACTTTACACTTGAATATTGGGTTTATCATAATACATTAACTGATTGGCAAACACATTTTGCTACTACAAGAGGTGTCACTGGATTTAATGTTGGTACTGATGCCACAGGCGATTTTGTTTTTTACGATAATGTAGGTGGTACAGGGGGTAGAAGAATAGAAGTTATAGGTGCTATTACTGTTAATAGATGGTACCATTTTGCATTTAGTAGATCGGGCACTAGTTTAAGAGGATTCTTAGATGGGACTCTTCGCGGAACTTACACCACATCACAAGACTATTCGGCAACTGCATTTTACATTGGAGCATTAGATACAACACAAGAATATACCAATGGCTATATAAGCAACCTGCGTTTAGTAAAAGGTACCGCCCTATACACCGCCAACTTTACTCCAGCCACTACCAACCTTACCACAGTGGCTAATACTAGTCTACTAACCTGCAACGTTAATAGATTTAGGGACAGCAGTGTCAATAACTTCACCATCACTCGCAACGGCGATGCTCGAGTAGTGAGTTTCAATCCATTCAATATCACCAACACCGGTGTCAATGGTAGTATGTATTTTGATGGTACAGGTGATTATTTGAGTGTAGTTGATAATTCTGCCTTTACACTTGCAAATTATAATTTTTGTATAGAATTGTGGATATATCCAACTGCATCTATGGCTAATTATGCTAATTTTTTAGGTCAATGGGCAAACTCCACTACAAATTGTGCTTATACTTTTAGAACTTCGGTATCACAAAATGTACAATTCGCTTATACTACTTCTGGAAATGGACAAGCTGGTACAACTGTAGATGGTAGCGCATTAGTAATATCGAGCTGGAATCATATAGTTGTATGTAGAAATGGAACTACATTATCAATATTTCAAAACGGTGTTAGAACAGCGACTCATAATATTTCTACCAATACAATTTCTGATAGCTCTAGAGATCAGCAGATAGGATTTGGGACAGATGGTAGTGCTATCACCGGATATATGAGTAATTTAAGACTTGTGACCGGCAATTCTATTTACGATCCAACACTAACCACCCTTGCGGTACCAATTCAACCACTTACCGCAGTCGCCAACACACAATTACTGACCTTACAATATGACCAACCTCCGAACAACCATACCTTCCTAGATTCAAGTTCGAATCAATTTGTACTTAATAGAGTAGGCAATGCCAGCCAAGGTACATTCTCACCGTTTAGTCAATCTGGATGGAGTAACCTACTAGGGAGTGCCAATTTTATCTATGCAGCTAGTAATGCAGATTTCGCTCCAGGAACAGGAGATTTCACTGTAGAAGCATGGGTATATCCAAACGCTGCGTATACAACTTATAATTATATTTTAGGAGTAGCAGCCACTGGTGGTTTAGTTTTTTATGTTACAAGTAACACATTAGTAATTAGAGCATTTGGGGTCGCTGACCAACTTGCATCAGCAACAATACCATCATTAAATACATGGACCCACGTAGCTGCTACAAGATCTAGTACTACTCTAAGAATATTTGTCAATGGGGTTCAAACAGCAAGCACCACGAACTCATACAATTTTGTTCAGGCGGCGGCATATATAGGTAACGATAGTACTAATGCGGCACCATGGTATGGGTATATTTCCAATTTTAGATTTATTAAAGGACAAGCTCTGTACACTGGGAATTTTACTATTCCTACAACAAATTTTATCGGAAATGTAGTTGGCACTTCGGGGGCGAATGTATCGACGACTATTTCTGGTACAGTTTCTTTATTGACCTGTCAGTCTAATCGATTCATAGACAATAGTGCTAACCCTAAAACTATAACATTTTCGGGATCACCCTCCGTCCAAGCCTTCTCACCCTTTGCTGCCACCGCAGTCTACAATCCTGCTGTACACGGTGGTAGTATGTATTTAGATGGCACTGGTGATTACCTAACTACTCAATCGTCATTTGATGGTACGGTCATGAGCACCGGCCCTTTTTCAATTGAAGTTTGGTTATATCCACTTGCCACGCTGACTAATGCTGGTATTATTACATTTAGCAGTTACACAGCCGACTCAAGATTATCTGTCACATACTATAATGCTGAAGGGATAGGAATATCAACAGCAGCAGGATGGATACTTTGGCCAAGTACACAACCGCCTGCAAATCAATGGTGTCATTATGTTGTTTGTAGAAACACAGCTGGCTTATTAGCAATTTTTTACAATGGCATTAGACAAACATCAACTACATATACAAGCAGTATAGGTCTTACGGTACAATGTACAATAGGAGCACATAGCACAGGTTTCAATGGGTACTTTGGACCAATGCGTATTAGTAGAGGGGTAACTTTATATGACCCTTCGGTAACTACATTTCCAGTACCTACTGCTCCACCAACTTCAACTGCTAATACAAGTTTATTGCTAAACTTCACCGACGCTGCAATTCTAGACAGCACTGGGCGTAATGTTGTTGAATCTCTTGGTGATATTAAATCCAGTTCAGTAATAACAAAATTCACCGGAGCATCGTTTGTATCTGATGGCAGTGGTGATTACTTACTAACAGCACCCACTGCTGATTTAGAATTTGGTTCCGGTGACTTTACCATTGAACTATGGTGGTACCCAACTTCAACAACAAGACAAGGCATTTACCATGGCAGTTTTGGGGCAGATTGGTGTGTGGGCATAGATTACAGCAGTGTAAGCACCAATCAGAAAGTAGGTATATGGGCCAGCAGCAATGGCAGCAGTTGGAATTTAATTAATGCTGACGGCGGAGGTAATGGCATTGGTACCACATCATTGACACAGAACGCCTGGAATCATATTGCTTATGTAAGAAATGGAACTACCTGGATGCTGTTTGTAAATGGTAATAGAGATCTTAATCTCACTGGTATCAGTGGATCTATAGTTAATCGTGCTACTTATCGCAAAGCTATAGGTGCATGGTATTCGTCGGGGGCTATGACACAAGCCACTGGGTATCTCGCTGATTTGCGTATTACCAGATACGCACGATATACTGCCAATTTTACCGCGCCCACCGCACCAGCTAGATTAAAGTAAATACTAGATTATGCCAAGACGACTTCCCGGCCGAGCCATACAAGCAGGCACAATTACAGTAACACAACTTGAAACTACTGTGGCTAACACAGTACAGACTGGTGGCGGTCCTAAGATAACTAATGTCCAAGTCACCAGCAACAGCTATGTGGTCTTAGACGATACTGCTGTTGACATTGCAGGTGGTTATATCAAAATTACAGGCACTGGCTTCGCGGCTGGTTGTCAAGTTTTAATTAATAATACACCAGCAACCAGTACCACATATATCGGGCCTACCGAAGTCAGAGCACAACTACCTGCTAGCTCAGCCGGTACTTATATGTTGTATGTGATCAACGCTGATGGTGGTGTGGCTATTCGCGTCAATGGTGTAACATTTAGTGCTACTCCAAGTTGGGTAACAGCTAGTGATCTAACCAGTTATGCGCTTGGTGATGCCATCAGTATACAGTTGGCAGCCACAGGTGCTAGTACATTTGCTCTGGCAGCAGGCAGCACATTGCCCACAGGCTTGACATTGAGCGCAGGCGGGTTGTTGTCAGGCTCAGTAACAGGATTAGAAAATGATACCAGTTACTCATTTACTATCACGGCTACGGATGCTGAAAATCAAGATAGCCCACGCACCTTTACTATATCTATCACAGTACAACTACAGGTTTCGCGTAGTTTGAGATTTAATCGCTCCGACACTGCTTACCTGACGAGAACTTTTGCTGTAAATGGTGACCGTCAAAGATGGACCTGGAGTGGTTGGATTAAAAGATCTAGTTTAGGTACCTTACAGAATATTATTAATTCAGTTAATGTTACCCCCATTGATGGCTTTTATTTTGACACCAACGATACATTAAAGTACAGAAGTTACAACGGTACATCAGAAAATGTACAAGTTATTACTACCCAGGTATTTAGAGACACCAGTAGTTGGTACCATCTTGTTGTTGCCTTAGATACCACACAAGCAACAGCGGCCAATAGACTACGCATGTACATCAATGGTTCTGAGATCACAGCATTTAGTACAGCCACATATCCAACACAGAATTTCCTAACTGGTATTAACCTAGCCGGAACCACAGAACTAGGTAGTTATGCGGTTACTAATACTTTTAACGGCTACATGACCGAAGTATATTTCATTGATGGTCAACAGTTAACACCCGCAGCCTTCGCTGAAACCAACACCACCACAGGACAATATATACCGAAAAAGTATACAGGCACTTATGGTACCAATGGTTTCTACTTGCCGTTTACGGATAATTCATCTGTGTTAAATCTAGGACGCAATTATCAGCCACTAACAGCAGATCCATTCTGGAATCGTACTGTGTTATTACTAAACGGTACCGGCACCAACAATGCCAACAACAATACTTTTACAGATTCCAGTGCCAATGCTTTTGCCATAACTAGAAATGGTAATGTCAGCCAAGGTAGATTCAGTCCCTTTACACAAGGTGGGTGGAGTAATTACTTAAACAGCACTTCTGGCAATTACATATCTGTTTCTGCATCAAATGCATTTGATGTGGGAACCAATGATTTCACTGTTGAACTTTGGTTCTATATAAATCCGGGTGCTACAAGCTACAACGGCTGGGGGCGAGCGCATATTCTTGGCGGAGCAGAAGCAACAGGGTCCAGTCGAATAGCACTTATTGTTAATGGTAGTAGTCTTGGGTCTTCCGGTCTCACTTGGAATGTTGGATCAACTAGTGGGTCTTATGCAACAGCCATTCCACAAGGCCAGTGGCATCACGCGGCTTTGATCAGGTCTGGGACTGCGATAACACTCTATTTGAACGGATCAGCTGTAAGCACTGGTACCAGTTCTGCTTCGATTGCAAACAACATTCAGCATATTGGTGCGTTTAGAGCAACCGATGATCAATTTAGCGACTACTTCTATGGCTATATATCCAATGTTAGGTTTATAAAAAACCAAGCTGTTTATAGCGGATCAACAGTTGGGACGAAATATTTCACACCATCAACTTCACCACTGACAACGACATCAATTGGCTCGACAGGGGCAGGAGTTGCTGCTTCCATTACAGGTACAGTGTCGCTATTAACTTGCCAAAGCAATCGCTTTCTTGACCAAACCAGCAAGACGATTACCTTAACCGGCTCACCTTCAGTAGTATCCTTCTCACCATTTACGCCAACCACGGCCTATTCTGCTGCCACTCACGGTGGTTCGGCATATTTTGATGGTACTGGTGATTATTTACAATTACCGATAACTGCGCTAACTGGTCAATTTACAATAGAATTTTGGTTTTATAGAGCTGTAACCGGAAATAATTTTATGTTTACCATTGGTGATAGTCTAACAGCCACCGGAAGCGAAATTTATATAGGTACTAACGGAACTATACTTAATTATTATACAGGTCAAGCAGCTCGAATAACTGCTACACCGCCGGATGTAGGATCGTGGTCATATATTGCAGCAACAAGAGACTCTAGCAATGTTGTTAGGTTATATGTCAATGGAACACAGGTAGGGGGAACCTATACTCATGCTGCTACTTTAGACACTACACTTAGAGTAGGAGCGGAGTATTACAGTGGTGCTATATCAGGTATTACCAACGGATATATTGCCAACTTTAGAATCAGTAATACAGTCAGAACCATAACAGTGCCCACACAGCCATTGGTGAATGATGCCAACACGCTGTGTTTACTTGACTTCACCAACGCCGGGATAGTAGATGCCACCGGTGACAACAACATAGAAACTGTGGGCGACGCCAAGATCTCCACTGCTCAAAGCAAATGGGCAGGATCTAGTATGGCGTTTGATGGTACAGGGGATTGGTTACAACTACCGGCATCTGATGTTTATGCTTTTGGTAGTGGTGACTATACCGTTGAAGCATGGGTCTACTTTACAAGCATCAATAACACGAATCTACAAATAATATTTGGGAGCGGTGCTGCGGGAGGAAATTCATTCTTTTTTTCCGTTGATGTTGATCAAATTAGTGTTGGTACTAGTGCGGCATACATATCCAATCAAGCGACATCATTTACTACAGGGCAGTGGTATCATGTTGTAGCATGTCGTTCTGGTACTACTTTAAGGTTGTTTGTTAATGGAACACAAGCCGGTAGTAATGTAACTGATACTACAAATTGGACATCTTCGGGGAACGCTCGTGTGGGGGCAAACTCAATAGGAACTCAAACTGTATTTGGCTATATTCAAGACCTACGCATCACTCGTGCCGCACGATACACCGGAAACTTTACCCCACCCACGGCACAATTTGCCTACAACCAAGGCGACATCAACTATAACCAATGGGTGCCCACTAACTTTTCAATCACAGCCGGTGCCGGCAATGACAGCTTGTTAGATGTACCTACTAACTGGGGAGTTGACACTGGCCTAGGTGGCGAAGTGCGTGGAAACTATTGTGTAGGTAATTGGGCAAATTCAAATGATCCATCAGGTTATTTAACAGACGGAGGACTTAGGTGGGCAGTTGACAATACTAGAGTAATTACTGGTACTTTTGGAATGTCAGAAGGTAAATGGTATTGCGAAGCTACACCTTTTGCGATTATTACTACATTAGAAATTGGCATAATTGCTACATCAATTTCGTGGCCGTCTACTAATTTTAACTCTCCTGGAGCCTATGCAAATGGATATACCTACTTATCGGGTGGCAACAAATACAATAACAACTCATCTACTGCTTATGGCGCATCATATACAACCAACGATGTAATTGGTATAGCCTTTGATGCAGATGCTAGAACAATGACTTTTTATAAAAATGGTGTTAGTCAAGGCACTGCATTTTCTGCGATCACAGCAGGCTCTTATGTTATTTGTGCAAGAGCCACTGGTGTAGGTTCCTCGGGTTTTGTAATGAATTTTGGTCAACGCCCATTTGCCTATGCTGCACCCTCAGGATTCAAATCCCTAAATACACACAATCTTCCGGCCTTGGCAGTGACCAAATCTAACACAGCGTTTGATGCTAAAGCATTCACAGGCAATGGAACAAGCCTGACAGTTTCTGAATTTGGATTCGCTCCTGATTTAGTATGGATCAAGGGCAGAAGTACCGCATATTCTCACTATTTGTTTGATACCATTAGGGGCGCAACCAAAATGTTATATTCAGAAAGCACTTCTCAAGAAGATACTGGTGCCACTTCTTTGACAGCGTTCACTTCTAACGGATTTACGGTTGGTACTAATATTGGTGTTAATAATAACGCTACATCACATATAGCTTGGGCATGGGACGCTGGTACTACAACTGTGGTTAATAATTCAGGCTCAGTTAGTTCTGATGTTAGAGTAAACACATCAGCAGGGATCTCGATTGTGAGTTATGCTGGATCTCAAGCAAGTACTTTTACAATAGGTCATGGGTTACTTAGTGCTCCATCTTTTATTATAACTAAATCTAGAAATGCAGTGGGTGATTGGGGTGTTTATTATACCAATGAAGGTGTAAACACAAACTGGCTATTGTTAAATTCTACTGCGAGCAAAGGCACACAAAATGGTACTTTAGCAGGTGGTGCGTATCTTATATCCAATGCTCAAACATTACAAATAAGTTCTTCTGCATATGCCAATGGTTCGAGTCAAATGATAGCCTATTGTTTTGCTGCGGTTCCTGGGTTTAGTTCATTTGGTACATATACTGGTAACGGCAGCGCAGACGGACCTTTTGTGTACACAGGATTTAGACCTCGTTTTATTATTGTTAAAAATTCGAGTAGTGCCGGAGTAAATTGGCTAATGTTCGATACAGCAACAAATACTTATAATACAGTAACCAAATACTTATTACCTAATAGTAGTTCTATAGAGCTAACTGATCTAACATTAGACATTGTATCTAATGGATTCAAACCAAGAGTTGCTGGTGGTACAGGTATAAACAACAGCGGAAGCACTTATATCTACGCAGCCTTTGCCGAATCACCATTTAAGTACGCTAGAGCAAGATAAGTACAACTATGACCTTTCCAAGTAATCCAGCCAATAATCAAACCGCAGTAATCAACGGTATTTTGTATACCTATAACTCCTCTAGAGATACTTGGACTAGAGTTTCTTCAGCCAACGTAGCCACTGCCAACGCTGGTTACCTACGTCTCAGCTCAAATCCACCCGCAGAAACTACTAACCCTGATCGTGTAAACATTTGGATAGATTCTGACACTGGTAGACAATTCATATTCATTAACGATGGCACAAGCCAACAATGGGTTGAACTAGGTGGAGGCACACAAGGAGCTACCGGTATACAGGGTAATACGGGATCTCCGGGCACACCAGGTGGTGCCACCGGTCCACTAGGCGCAACTGGTGCGACTGGGCCACAAGGTAACCCAGGTGGTGCTACCGGCGCTACTGGTGCTTCGGGCGCAACTGGTCCTGTCTATACTATTACTGTCTCTGAAACTGCTCCAAATTCGCCCACTTCTGGACAACTATGGTGGGATAGTGCACTAGGACAATTGTTTTTTTATTACGTAGACGCAGATAGCTCACAATGGATTTCGGCCGCGATTGGGCCACCTGGTCCACAAGGTAATGCCGGTCCAGCTGGTGCCACA
>Ga0208784_1001357_pt1 | contig 10307 bp, 10 predicted proteins | sample DEB19_08_DNA_FD_184531 | JGI IMG/M metagenome (GOLD analysis project Ga0208784, IMG submission 184531) | Aqueous microbial communities from the Delaware River and Bay under freshwater to marine salinity gradient to study organic matter... | ecosystem: Environmental > Aquatic > Marine > Coastal ...
ATAACTTTGCTTTCATCAGTCATTTCTGAGAAAAAAGGCGATGCTACTATTCTTCGCATTTCCTTGATTGTAATTGAATTTGTCATATGCTTTAACTATTTATAGAACAAATGTAACTAATTTTTTCATTCAACAAAAAAAAATTGGAAAAAAAATAAAAAAATTTGTTGATTTGAAAATAATGTTTATATTTGTGTATAAATTAAAAACGAAAACGATATGAAAAAAAGAATTTTTTTAGTTTTTGAAAATGGTTCGGGAATTATCCACAAAGCATTTTCAACAAAAGAAACGGCAGAGCAATTTATTGAAACTTTGAAAGACCAAACCGATATGGATTGTTACGAAATTATCGAAACAATTTTAGAAGATTGATGAAAGTAGGGGTGCGACTATATACGCACATTTTTTTGATTCAAATTAAAATTTATAATTATGGCAACAATTGAGAAAAAACAATGTGATTTAACGCAACACTATTGGAATAACAATGGTGTGTATCAAGACCTTTATGATTCGATGTGGCAATCATTAGTACCGCAATCTGATAGTGCATCAACAATGCATGGTGAATTAATCAGATGTATAAGTAGGCTTTATTACGATTTTTGCAACAATGGTAATGGTAATGCAATAGATATTGAACAAGATGATTGTTCATTTTGTGATGGATTAGGATATGAGGATGTGGATTCAGATGAAACTTGTTCAAGATGTGATGGTAATTGCACAGAGGATGGCGAAGTATTTATTACAGAGTATTACGATGATATGCTATCATTCCTTGAAACACATATGATAGAAAACCAATTAGCCAAAGATTTACGCAAGTGGATGCTATCTGAATTTACAATCAGATATTCATTCAGCGATGAGGATATGAATGTTTATGATAAGGTAGTGGATGCAATAATGTATCAATGCCTTACTACTCAAAATAAATCTATTCGTTTAACCACAGAGGCTTAGTGCCTCTTTTTATTTTTATACTATGAAAAATTACCTATTAGCCTTAAAGTTTTTACTTTGGATTCCGATTCTAATTATTGGATTAATTATGTTTTTTATTTTGTACGCTATTCGTTGGGTCATTTGGGGAATATCCCAAATTATTGTAAAGAAGTTGTTTAATACATTTGTAAAGGATATTCAACAAGCATCCATTGGAACAATTTTAGAAAATAAACTGACTGACACAATCAAAAAATTTTATACCGATGAAGAAGAATAAAAGAAAAATCAAAGAATTGAAGTGTTGCATTTGTTCCGAGCCAATTAAAGTTGAGCCTACGGGATGGGAATATGGACATAATGCATATCCATACGGCACAATGCACGATAATAGATGTTGCGACCAATGTAATTGGAATATCGTAATACCAACACGAATAGAATTAAGCGTAAACAATTAAATTTAGAATTATGGCATTAGAATGGAAAGTAAACGATAACTTGAATGCATATCGTGAAATAAGCAAGGAAGAATATACCAACTATTTCAAACGGACAAACATCTTTGAATTACCAACGTATTATAACGATGGGGAGTATTTTATGATGTCAATTGAATGTTACACACTAATTTGGATTTGTGGCATTACAATCGGCATTCCAAACATTACAGAGGATAATTATGAGAAGGTGTTTAATCGAATAAGCATCCATGAGAAGTTATTTGGTTCGTTTATGCATCAAGTCAATCCAAAAACGCAAATGAAAGTAGAATATCCTTTTACCTTAGACATTATTAAGAAACACATAGGGATAACAACGAATGGTATTTGGATGGACACGCAGGAATGGAAGGAAAAGGTTATGCAACAAATTGTAGATGATTCAAAATCGTATTAAGTAGGGTTAATATGATATTTTGAGGGCATGGAGTAATTCATGCCTTTTTTATTTTCAAAAATAACTTTGGATTTATAGTTCAAAATAATTAATTTTGTTTTTATTAATATTAAACAAACCAATAATATGAATGAATTAGATAATAAACATATTGATGATATTAATGAATTAAAATCAATTCAAGGTGAATTAGTTAATCGGGATGATTCACAATACATCAAAAAAGAATTACCATCTGATGTTAAATTAAAAAAGATAGAATTAACAAGAAAAATGGCAATTTGTCTTGTGTTTGTTTACAAGCATTACAGATATACAGAAGGTGTAAACGAAACAGATTATTTTCCTAAAAAAACATTAATGCAATACTTGATTGATTTTCCTAATATTACAAGTGTATTTCACAAATTAAAATATTGGGATTTAATACAACCAATGCCAACATCACCAACTGAAATAATTTATAAGAAGGGTTGGTATGGTATTACTGAAAATGGAATTAAATTTATTCAGCAAGAAATAGGTTTACCAAAGTATGCATTTGTGTGGAATGATTTCGCATATGAACATCAAACAAATCCGTATTACATGATTACAGATTTAATCGAAGAAGAAGAATTAAAAGAACTATTAATACCTTAGTCATGAATCAAACCAAAATAAAAAAGATTCTCGCAGAAAAAAATATGTCGCAAACAGATTTATATGAGCGAATCAAATCATCCTGCAAAACCTATTTAGGCAAAGATGTAATTAGTAAAATTGTAAGTGGTAAAAAACAGAACTTTGAATTGTTTACTTTACTTAAAATTTGTGTTGCATTAAACGTAACCCCAAATGATTTAATTGAAAAGGAAGAATTTGTCAATACACAATTGAAAAGGTAGAATATCTTTTTTGCCATAATTTTTACATATACTGATTCATTGTGTTGAGAGCCATTTGTAGTAAAATACAAGTGGCTTTTTTTATTTGCATATATTAAAAATTTTTCTATTACTTTTGTTGATTGCGTAAGCAACTGAATTTAATTTAATTATAATAAAATACATATGTCAGCAAAAGGTGGTATTACAGAAGGCAAATCACATAAAGAGGGTGGCATTCCAATGATTGTAAAATCAACGGGTCAGCAAGTAGAATTAGAAGGTGGTGAAGGTGTTATCAATAAAAGAAACATGGCATCTACTAAAACATTCAATTTTGAAGGAAAAGAATTAACGATTTGTGAAATTGCATCGGCAATTAATAAAGCAGATGGAAATGGTGTTCAAATAGATTGTAGTGGAGTTGTAGGTAAAAAATATAAATACAAAGATGGTGGATTCGTAGATTTGTTTGAAGATTACGAAAACATTCCACAGAGAGTTCAAGAAATATTAGATGAATATGCTGATGATATTGAAGATGGAAATATCAGAACATTAAAACAAGTTCAAAAAGAATTAGAAAGTATAGGATATACATTTGAATATTATGTTGATGGTTCAGTTTATGCATTAAGACCCATATCCGTTCCTTTACACGATGTTGAAGGATATGAAGATGAATATAAAGAAGGTGGTGAATTACCGAATGCAGAAAAACTTTTTCATTTACCAATTGAATTAGCCGTTTATGTTCCATCAACACAAGATGTAAATAAAAAGGTTTCACTATCTGAAATGAAGGAAAGGGTAAATAAGGTTTCATCGTTTTTAGCAAACCTATTTGGTGGATTTACACGAACCGATAAAGTTGGTGGTTATTTAGCATCAAACAAGGAAATAGTTGTTGAAGAAGTTGAACCCGTTACGGCATTTGCTACCAAAGAAGATTTTAGAAAAAACATTGTTACCTTGATTAACAAATTAAGCGAATGGGCAAAAGAATGGAATCAAGAGGCAATTGGATTAGAATATGAAGGCGATTTATATTATGTTCCTCAGAATTTCAGAAATGGTGGTGCAGTTTCAGTTGGTACAAGACACGAAATGGAACACGCTGATACAATTAATAAATTCAAGCGAAGTGATGTTTCAACAAAAGAAGTTGCACAAGCAATTGCCACAGACCACATAAAAGAGAATCCAAAGTATTACACACATTTAAGACAAATGGAAAAGGAATTGAAAAAAGGTGTAAGTGGAAGTGTAGTACACAAAGCATTAAGCGAACACGATAGAATTATTCATCGTAAGCGAAACAAAAGAAAATATGCATTAGGTGGTTCTATGCCTAACAAGGAAAGTGTTCACATCGTTGTAAAAGAAGATTTTACCCCAACTTTGTTTCACATGGGTACGGGAAAATATGCAGGGGAATCAGTTCTAAGAAAATATGAATTGAATCATCTCTATTTCCTTGAAAACGATGGACATACATCTACATTCGCTTATCCAAGAACGGATTACTATTTTATGATTCCCAATCGTTTAATCGAATTGAAAGGATATTCAAGAAAGTATAAAAATGGTGGTAACGTAGAGCCTTATAGTCATTACAAAATGAACCTATCTACATCTGATATAGCAATATTGGATATTTTAAGAAGTGTACCTACCGAAAAACTGACACATCAAGATTTAGAATTCATATCCAATTTTAGAGGTATAAACGTTGTAAATAATTTGTCAATTGATTTAATTGCGAAACTATACGGGTTAATTTTCAAGTATCATTCAATAACAAGTCCTATACACAATATATTGATTAGCAACAACGGAACGGGAAATCTTTTGAATCTTGCACCAACATATGTTAAAAATGTATTTGTTGATTTTCAAGATGGTGTATTTCGCAAAATCGAAGAACAAATAAACTTTGCTCAAAACAGAAACAAGGTTAAGTTTTTCCAAAATAGTTATAAGGGAATAGATGCAATAATTCACGTTTATCAAATGACCAATCCCGAACAAGAACTTTTATCTCAACATTTGAATAAAAATCCGAGAGGAATGGTTGCAATGGGTGTTTGTGAATTTAGTTCAATGAATCATTTGGAAGAATTCAAAAATCACATTATGAATAGTAGAGTTAGGGGTGAAAACATCGCAGTATATTCAATTAAAACGGGAATTACGCAAAATGGTGAATGTACCTTAATTTATATCTACAATAGATTTTAAGATGTCATATAAAATAACTGAATATACTAAGAAACGTGCCAAGCAATTAGGTGTTGAGGTTAAACCAAGTAGTGTAAAGGGTAAAAAGATTGATGTGTTCAAGAATGGTAAAAAAGTAGCATCCGTTGGAGCATTAGGTTACGATGATTACCCTACACACATACAGAAGAAGGGAAAAGAGTTTGCTGAAAAACGTAGAAGGCTTTATAAGATAAGGCACAAAAAAGATAAAGATATTAAAGGAACGAAAGGCTACTATGCCGATAAATTATTGTGGTAATGACTATAACGGGAAAAGTAATTAATAAAGATGGTTCTGCAAATAGTGGAGCAAAGGTTTTTGTTTCTGATTACAAAGGAACACTAACATCAAAGAAAATAGGCACATTAGCCGATAATGATGGTAAATTCACATTAGATATAACTGATAAAGATGGTGATTACGTTAGTGCATCTGATTCATTAGGAAATTTAGTTGTTTCACGAATCAAAGATGGAGTAACTGATTATTTATTGGATATGGGTGCAGGAAGGGTGCAACAAACACAAGAAGTAGTTGTATTTGCACCACAAAGGAATCAACCAAAAAAGAACAATCTGTGGATATACTATCTTCTAATGGGATTAGGGGTTATAGGAATGACCTATGTTGCATATAAACAATTCAAATCAAAATAAAATGTTAGGTAATACGCAAAACGAAGAACGTATGGCTTTCAAAATTAAATTGGAAGGCATGATTAAAAAATATTTAGAAATGTGTAATGAGAGCAATACACCTTACCTATGTAAACATATTCAAACACAAGAAGGTTACGATGAAGTGGTAGAATTTTGTGTGAAAATGTTTATAGTAAACCAAACAAGCATTGGGGATGCATTGGTTCAAAAAGAAAATATATTAAACCCAAACTATTTAACTGATTAATCATGGCATATATAGACAAGTACGGAGTAAGACATATAACAAGTTACTTTGACCAATTAGGATTTCCAATTCAATTTTTTGACCCAAATGCAGAAGAAAAAGATTGGGATAGGGAAGATAAATTAAGAGGATTTATAACAACCCCAATACGATTACTTTCATCTTTTAATGGGGATGAATATAATTTGTATTATTCAAGTTCAACGTCATGGCGAACTACGGATTATGTAAAAAAAGATGATAATAACAATCTTTATGTTCAAGATGGTGGTGAAGGCTATGTAATATTAGAAAAAACAAAGCAAGGTAGTAAATTTTTATCAGATGCAGAGGCAGATACCCTTGCAGAAGATACCGAATATGTTGGAAGATTAAATGAGTTTTCTAATCTTGACAATTTCAGTAGCATAGATGCACCCGATTATTCAGTAATATTTGGTGATAATCCACAAGTTTCTGAGGCAACACCAATTTTGAATGTTCAAGAAATTACCGATAGTCAATTTGAACAAGCAAAACTATTGTTGGAGCAACAAGAAAAAGAATGGATTGAATTAACTAAGGCAGAAAGTGAAGGATTGTTAAAAACGGCAATGTGGACATTTGATGAGGTAGATAGATTATACAATTCAAAAATAACCAACGATGACAAAAGAGCATATTTTATCTACTTACAAAATAAGTGTGGTAAAAAGTTAAAAGGCGATTGGGATAGTAAATATGGTTCATCTTATCCTGCACAAGCAGTTGATATTCTTGAACTAATGAAAAAAGGTAGATTATTCGTTGATTTAACGGCAGAGCGTGGTGAGAGATTACAACCGAGAGTAATTTTTCGTAGTGGAAACATTTGGAAAAAATATAGTTCACTTACAAATCGTAAAGAAGAATATGTAAAACGATTTGGTGAAGAAATATACAATATTCACTTAAAAGAAATAGAAGAAATTTACCAAGTAGTTTGGCAAAATAGATTAAGAGTTTCGGGTGGTGATAATGATGTAATGTTACGAATGTTGCCTATTTCGGAAATTGCAAACGAATTTAGAATAGCAGAAATTGTTTCACCTAAAAATAGGGATGAAATATTAAAGAATTTCCAAGTATATACATCGTTCCGTAAAGGTGAACGAATTGAAGATATTGCAGGAATTGGCGAAGGTACGGCAAGATTAAATTATGTTACCAAAGCATCTTTAACATTAAAAGAAGGATTCATTAAATGGTGTAGCGAGGCAGGAAATGGTCAAGCATCATTAGAATATGGAATTCAATGGAGTAGTTTAACAACGGGAATTGAAAAACTATTAGACAGATACCTTAAACCAATTTCTAATCCATATGGTGAAAAAGGTAAAGACCGATGGGAACGTGAAAAGGATGATGCATCAAAAGTTGGTAATCGTTTATTTGCTCAGTTCTTAAAAGAAGGTATTGTACCCACAGACCAAACAAAAATAGAAATCGTTTGGAATAGTATTTATAATGCATATCAAGAACCCGTTTTAGAAGAAATTCCAATTGGATTTACATACAAGAAGTATTTGGATGGTATTGAAATGTTTAAGTTAAAGGAAAGTAACTTGAATGCATTGCGATATTTCTTATCAAGGGGAAGTATAGGATTAGCATATGGTGTTGGAATTGGTAAAACATTTTGCTCAATATTTGTAATGAAACAAGCATTGGAGTTAGGAATTTGTGAGCGACCATTACTTATTGTACCAAATCAAGTTTACTTTCAATTTGCCACAGAAATTAAAAGAGCATTAGGAAGTGAATTTGATTTTCAATTGCCCGATTCAAGATTGAATATGTTTTATAATGGAAAAGATACCATAGATAACAGAAAAGGAAATAAAGCAGTAAATGGAATCAATCTTTGTACTTATGAGGCAACGGCTAATTTTATATTTGCCAAAGACCAAAACGATGATGAATGGTTAGATGAGGCAATTAACTTACTTGAAATGGGTGGGGATATAAAAAACCCTGCAATCAGAGAAGAATGGAAAAAAGAGTATAGTGGAAGTATATTCGGTGATTTAGAAGTAAATACTGATGAAAATGAAGTTGATACAACTTTGGAAATGACTGATGGAGCAAGTGATAATGATTTGGATTTAGGTGATTTTGGCGATGGTGGTAAGTTACAAGAAGGTAAAGCAAAAGCCAAAGAACGTGCTAAAAAAGAAATTACACCAATTTTCCTTAATTCACCCGATACAAAATACGATTTTGTATGCGTAGATGAGGCACATAATTTCAACAATCTATTTACATCTGTTATTGCATCGCCAAAAGAAATTCAAAAAGGTGAAAAGTCGAAGAAAACGGGTAAAATTCGTGTTCAACGTGAAACAAACCCATATTCAAAGATTAGAGAAACGGGTGGTGGAAAAGAGGCATCTGCAATGGCTCAAAAGTTATTTTGGATAACACGATATATTCAAAACTATAACAAGTTTGGAAATACTTTATTGCTTAGTGCTACCCCATTCACGAATAGTCCATTGCAAGTTTATAGCATGATGACATTTTTGAACTATGATGTATTATACAACATGGAATTAGGTGTTATTAAAGATTTCTTTGATTTATTCGCTAAAATAGAATATGCAGAAGATTTTAGAACGGATTTAACCCTTGTTAAACGTAATAAATTCATTGGATGGACAAATGCAATTGCCTTACAAAAACTTGTTTATCGTTTGTTTGATAAATCTACAAGGGAACAAGAAGATAAAGCAGTTATTAGACCACAAAAAATAGCATTACCATTAAAAAGAATTCTAATCAATGGTAAAGTGTACGAACTTGCAAAAGAAAACTTTGTAAGCACCACAATTAAAATGAGTGAAAAGCAAGTTGCATTGTGGGAAAAAATTAAGAAATACGCACAAGGCGATTTACCATATGCTGATTTATGTAATACGGAAACATCTAATACTACATCTTTTGGAAAATATACCGAGAAAAAGGCTAAAACAGAAGAAGATGATAAAGATTCAACCGATGGTGGTGAAGTAGATGTTGAAAATCCCGATAATCTTGCTGATGGAACAAAAGAAGGTGAAAAATCCCATGCAGGAATCAGAAGATTGCAATGTTTGATGTGGGGAAGGCAATTAACTTTGAATCCATACCTTTTCAAATGTAGTGGATATAAAACAGAACCAACACCAAAAGAATATGTTGAGGCATCGCCTAAATTACTTTATGTAATGAAGTGTATTGAATCCGTAAAAGAGTATTCTGAAAAAAACAAACCAATGGTATATGATTCAAAACAAGAAAGATACGTTGGTGGAATGAGTGGACAAATTATCTACATGAACTTTGGTATTGATGCATTTCCTCTAATTCGTGATTATTTAGTTTCTGAACTTGGATTCTCACTTGAAGAAGTTGGAATAATTTCGGGTAAAGGTAATTACATTGGAAAAAAATTATTTGAGAATAAGAAAAGTGTTCAAGATGCATTTTTAGGATATAGTGTAGATGAAAAAACGGGTGAAAAAACTTATTTTGAAGATAAAAAAAGAGTAAAAGTGTTAATTGGTTCTGAGGCAATAAAAGAAGGTATCAACTTACAAGATTTTTCATCTGTTCTTTACAATTGTTTCCTTGATTTTAACCCTACCGATAGAATTCAGTTAGAAGGCAGGTTATGGCGACAAGGAAATAGATTTGCCAATGTTCGTATCGTAACACCTTTGATTGCAGATTGTATTGATGTCTTTATGTTTCAGAAATTGGAAGATAAAACAGAGCGTATCAATCAAATTTGGACAAGGAATGGGCAATTGAATGAATTAGATACAACATCTTTTGACCCTGCTGAACTTAAATATGAATTGATTTCTGACCCAAGCAAACTTGCTTTATTAGAAATTGAGCATAAAAAAGAAAAGTTGGATGAAAAGAAAGTTGATGAGGTTGCGATTTTAAGTGAACTAATCAATGTTGAAAATTCATGGAATAAAGGTGAAACCTCTTTATATCCACCAATTAATTCTGACCCTAAATATGATTTTAGAGCATTAATGTACTATAACATTTGTCAAATTAGACCCGATTTAATTGATAAGCCGTTGTTGAATCAACAAGCAACAATTGAATGGTATCAAAATTTAGTCAATTGGGAGCGAGGAAGAGGAAATACAGAGGTTCAAGAATCAATAGATTATTCAAACATATACTACATTTTTGATAATAAATATTGGAAATTTAATAGTAACAATGAATACTATATTGACCCTAATGAATATGTAAAACATCCAAAACAAGTTATTTTACTTGAAAAGATGTTTAACTACACGGCAGAGGAAATAATCAATTTGATGGTTCAAGTTTGTAAGGAACAAAAAATTGCATTTCCGAGAGGATATAGTAAAAATTGGCGAGAGGTTTTAAGTGCA
>Ga0208784_1001363_pt1 | contig 10278 bp, 11 predicted proteins | sample DEB19_08_DNA_FD_184531 | JGI IMG/M metagenome (GOLD analysis project Ga0208784, IMG submission 184531) | Aqueous microbial communities from the Delaware River and Bay under freshwater to marine salinity gradient to study organic matter... | ecosystem: Environmental > Aquatic > Marine > Coastal ...
TCATGTTCTCTTTCAAACTTACGATCTAAGATCTTCAGTACTTCAGGGGCTAACCTGAATACACCACCGATAAGAGCACCAATGAGTTCAAACATTACTACCTCCCTACATCAAACTTAGGTAACTCTTCAGTAAAGACACCTCTGTTTTCTAGTCGATACTTACGATAAGCATCTCTAAACTCAGGATCTTTGATGTTCTCTCTAAGGAATTGACCACGACCTTGCTCTCTAGCTTTCTCAACAAGACGTTTAATCCTGTCCGCTCTAACCCTAGGATCTTCAATACGGTTAAGCGCATCAGCTCTAGATGTCAATGCTTTATCAACAGATTCACCAGTAAGCTGACGTAAACGACTAAGCTGTTCACCGTCCAACTCCATACCATACAATCGTTTAGAGACTGGTTTAAGCTCAATGTAAGGATTATCTAACAACCTCTGTGCTGCAGTCTGTTCTGCCTCTCTAACAGCCAATCCTAGAACCTGTCCTGGTGCTACAGTTGCTGGTTTACCTAGTATGTTAAACTTCGTTGGTAAGTCTTCTCTAAGCCCTGGGATACGATTCATAAGAGCAGCTACAGCACTATCTACTTCTTTATTGACAGGGTCTTGTAGACGGGCTGCAGAGCCTACAATAGCGGGTACTAAAGAACCGACTGTGTTGTTTAGTAATTGAGGACCGTAACGCTCTGCATCAGTAGCAGCCATAACAAAGTTAGCAATACCAGCCAAGAATGTCTTTTCAACTAAGTTATCCTTCATAACAGTCATGAAACCAGAAGCTAGTTTGTCTGCTTCTTTATCTTTACCATCTCTGATGAGGTCTTTATAACGACTCATTACATCCAATGTAAATCCTAAAACTGATGATACTGGTTCAATCCTTGAATAGTCATACCATGTATCACCTATCTTGATTGACATCTCAGGTATACCAGCAGCCTCTTTAGACGCTCTTTCTTTATCGTTATGATGTCCAGTTATCAAATCAGATTCATGTAAACCTATAATGCTAGTAACTGTAGCTAGACCTACAAGGTTCTTAGCGGTTACGTTAGACATCTTATCTGTACCAGCATAAGCTAATGCGCTTCCTGGTGTGTAACGAAAGAAGTCTTTAGTGATGTTGATAGGTGTCTTAATAAAAGGAACAACAAACGATAGTAATGGATATTGATTTCTAAGACTTGTTAGTGTTCTACCTACATTACCTAGATCTGCTTGAAAAGTATTCTCTTTAGCAAACTGAGCAATGCTAGCAGCCTCACGCTCAAGACCAGCCATCCTCATCTTTGTTATCCAGTTCTCATCCTGGAAGTCAATGGCTTGAAGCTTTGATACAAGTTCTTGCCTAGCAGCAGCGATCTCTTCTGGTGTTGCATCAGGATTATCACGCATGTTAAGCTTACGGAATTGATCATCGGACATACCATAAGCATAACGATACTTCAGTGCATTGATCTCCATCCTACGGAAGAATGCTTTAGAGAACTCATCCACTGCTACAGATACTCGTGTCGGAACACGAACAAGTTCACCTAAGCTTTCAGCAGCTTTTGATGGCTCAATATAGCTAACCGTACCATCAGCATTCTGAGTGATCTTACCAACACCAATGGCTTTGGTTCTAAAGTTCTCTAAGAATTGATTAACATCTTTAGACCCAACAGCATAGGTTAGATCTAATGGTGCTCCGTTTAAGAAACCTCTACCAGCAAATCTCCACGCTTCAGCGAATGATGTCGCTAAAGCAGGGAACATTGATAAACCTTCTCTAATGGTTTTACCTTGAGCACCACGTTCGACAACAGACTCAATCATCCTTTCCCATGGAGCAATAGCACCTTTAAAGAATGCAGAATAGACGTTAACTACAGGTGTGCCTAAACCAGAGATAAGACTATTGACGTAATACTCTTGCATCTTTCTAGCATAGGAAGGATTAGTAGATACAAGCTTAACTACATCAGCAGACAACTTATTAACTTCACTTGTTAGACCAGAGGCCTTAGCGTCTAACTGCATCTTAGCGAAGTCTTGAAGAAACTTCTTACAATTATCACTAACCTTTAGCATGGACCTACCCCAAAGACACTGTTAATAAGTTTATTCTCTCGCTGTGCTTTCTGTATATTCTGAATATAGCGTAGTGCTCTACCTACTTCAGAGCCTGCACCTTCTAAGGCAGCACGTAAAGCTACGATATCATTCTGTGCCTGTACCAAAGTAGCTAAAGCAGCTTCATCACCACTCTCTACAAGCTTTAACAAGGCAGTATCGTTAGCGGTATTAACAGCATGAGAGAACCCTCTAGAGGCTACTTCTAATTCTTCAGCATTGAACGCTTTACCTTTAGTCCATGCTGATTTCACCCAGTCACCAGCAAAGCCAACACCTTTATTGGCCAGTAACTTATCAACACTTTCAATAACTTTAGCATCAGGTACAACATTCCTTGATGCAGCAGTCATACGCTGTTGGAATTGTTCGCCTATGCTGTCATAAACATCCTTCATGGTTAACCCATCAAGGGTGTCACCACGCTCCATAATATGTTTAGAGGCTTCTGGACCTAATCTAAATACTTTCTGACGCTGTGCATCGGACAAGTCTTGCCACTTATATCGTGGTACAACAGCCCTTACAACAGCTTCTGCATTACAGACACGCATCGAGTATTCTCCTTAGTGATGGTGTATTCTCTAGTACATCCAACGCTTCATCAAAGGTTTTAGGTAGTTGCGGTAGCTGTGCTTCATCCAAGGCTTTAAGGACATCATCACTTGCTTGGATATCCTTTAATACAGTGCGCACATCCTGTCCTGTTTGACTAGCTAATTGCCGTACTTTTGGTGTTGTTAATCCTTCATCAGCAACCTTTGCTGTCTGCAGGAAGTAATCATCAGTTCTTTTACTCGGTGTTAACAGTGCAGCTTGCTGAGGAGCTTCTTCAGGAGCTAGTCTTTGCTGTTCCATCTGCATAACTCTAGCAAGACCTGTAGGCTCTTCTGTTGGTGTTTCTCTCAGTAGAGCAGCCTCTGGTTGCACCTCTTCAGGGAACATCCTGGCCTGCTCTCGCTGCATGATTTCAGCAAGACCCATCCTTGGTGGTTGCTCTGTCAACAGTGCAGCCTGTCTAGGCACTGCACCTGTAGATCCTAACTCATCAAGGATACGTTGTACTTCAGGAGATTCAATGGTTGCTGCTGTTGGTGGTACTTCAGGGGTTGGTGTTGGTGTAGGTTCGTCAATAGTCCTAGCACCTTTAGAAATATTGTCAAGCTCTTTACCAAAGAACTTACCAATTAAGCCACCTACAGCCCCACCAAAGGCAGTACCGACAGCGATGTTCTGTAGTCTAGAATCTCCAAACTCTTGGAAGGTAGGTTCTAATACACCAGCTAATCCACCTGCTGTAGCACCGCCAGCAATACCTCTAGCTACGTTAGTTGCTCTAGCTACAGGTACTAAGTTAAGAGGATCAGCTACAGCACCAGTGATAAGACCACCATAACCTGCTACAGGACGTACTTCTCTAGCCATCCTAGCAGCACGTTCACGTTCAATGTCTGGTGTCTCTGTAAACTGTGGTAGCTGTACTTCTTCAGGAGAGGAAGGAGCTACAGTTTGTTCGAAGGCTGATGGAGCAGCTTGTCTAACTAGCTGACCTGCTCCACGCATTGATGCGGTTATACCACGTTCTACGTTTCTTGTAAAGGCTTCTCCAGCACCTATGTTACCTGTTAAGAAATCTAATGCTTGATCAGATACTTTAGAAACATTACCAGCTATTAAAGCATCTAAGTCAGCGTCTGATAGCAGTTTAAGTGCTTCAGGACTGAGTGCCATTATTTAGCTCCAGCTGCTTGTTGCCTACGCTTACGTTCTGCTAACAATTGATCCATAGAGACAGTAGAGCCAGGGATAACACCACGTGCTGTCTGTGCTGCTACATCTCCCTGTGCAGGTTGGTTACCCATCACTGTCTCTTGCGTACCATCGCTATAGACAATCGTCTTACCGACAACATTACCAAGATCATCTCTGACAGGTATTTCAGCCATCTTACGTAATTGATCTGCTCTAGGTGGTCTTTCACGGTAAGTTGCTAAAGCCTTTGAAGCTTTGATGTCAGCGTCTAACTTTTCAAGCTTTAGTTCGAACTGTTTCTTAAAGTATCCTTCAGGCATTGCTTCCAACTCAGCTTTAGCTTTATCCAATGCAATCTTAGCAGCCTCTGCTTGCATACTTTTTGTAGTAACATCCTGAACAGATTTAACAAAGTCAACCTGTTTCTTAGCCTCTTCAAACGCTCTCTGACCTTTTTCATAATCATAGCGTTCTGCAGCCATCTTAGCAGACTCTTGTGCTCTACTCTCAACACCCTCTGCAGACTTAATCTGTGCTTCAGTTAGTCTTGTCTTTAACTTACTAGACTTAATATCCTCAAGCTTTGCAGCAGTGACGATAGCTTTGTCAATCATACCTCTGGACTGATAAGCATTAATCAATGCAGGGTATAGTTGCTCAGAGTCAGTGAAGTCAACACCACTATCCTTCAGTTCTTTGAAGATAGCTTCTTGCTGCGCTGCTTCCTTCAACCTAGGATCTTCTATACCGAACAAACCACCTAAAGCTCTACCAGCTTGTCTTCCACCCTGTAGAGCTACCCTTGTTAGTTGTTGCTCAGGACTAAGTTGTGCTAACTTAGCAGTGATTGCCTCATCCTCCTGAGCGATACCAGCCTGTGTCTGTGCTAGGCTAGGACCAAACAAACTCATCTGTTGCTGTGCCATTATATTTCCTTAGATAAACAGACCAATGTCTTGATTACCGTATCCCAAGCCAGTACCAAAACCTAAAGAGTTTACGTTACCTGCTGCATTAGGATTAAACAGATTACCTAGAGCACTACCAACAACACCACCTAAGGCATTAGAGCCTCCAGCACCACCTAACAAGCCTTGTGTTAGTTGTTGATTAGCACCAGACCTAGCTGCTGTAGCTTGTAGCTGTCTTGCTAACAAGTCTTGTAGACCTTGACGCTGTAGTACACCAGCAGATTGAATACCTTGTGTCTGCAAGTTAGTTAACAGATTCTGTCTAGCAAGGTTAGAAGCAAACTGTTGTTGTGCTGCTTGCTGTGCTGTGGTTCCAAGCTGTACAGCAGGTTGTAGTGCAGCAGTGCCTTGAGACAGTAACGTACCACGTTCACCTAATGCAGCCTGTCTAGACTGTAGCTCACGTTGTAGTTGCTGCTGTGCTATAGCTTGTTCCATAGCTAACAACTCTGGTGACGTACCACCATAAGCAGAACCACTTACACCCAATCTTCCTTGAGAACGTAAGCGTTCTTCAGTGGCTAGTCGCTGACGTTGCTGCTCTGGTGCTGACAATGCAGCTAACTTGTTGTAATAGTCCTGAGATAACTGATCAACATTAGTTAGACCTGCTTGGTTGAAGGACTGCTGTGCAGCCTGCATTGCAGCATTCTGAATGTTCTGGCCAGCAGGACCAAACAAGTTGGTAGTGATGCCATAAGGTGTAAACTCACCTAACTGTTTACCTGTCTGTGTTGCTAGGTTGTTATACTGTCCTTGGATGTTAGATGCAAGTGCATTGTATTGCTGTTGACTGATCTGACCAGACTTAAGTAAGTCATCAGCAGCAGCCTTAGCTTGTTGATAGTTAACACCAGCATTGATTAACTGACCAATAGTGTTTGCTTGGTTGTTACCAGCAAGCCCTGACAGTAAAGAACCAGCAATTCCTTTAAAACCAGACAGTAGTGTGTTACCTAAGTTACCAAATAAACTGTTTAGATCCGTGCCAGGAATAACTGGCGGTGTAACAGGAGGCACTACTGGAGGAACCTCAGGAGGAACTACAGGTGGAGTTGCCGGAGGTACTACCGGAGGAGTCTCTGGTGGAACTGTCGGTGGCACTTCCGGAGGTACTGTAGGAGGAACTTCCGGAGGCGTTGTTGGAGGTACTTCCGGCGGAGGTGTTGTTGGGGTTTCCGGAGGAGTTGTCGGAGGAGGTTCTGGAGTTGTTGGTGTAGGTGTTGTTGGAGGGACATCAAATAAACGAAGACCGTCACCGGATTGATTTAACAACTGTTCAATCTGTGTCGGTGCTAAGTTCTGTGCAGCGAGATTAGCAGCATCAGCAGCAATGAAAGCATCAACACCACTGAACTCAAGGATCTGAGCAATTTGTGATTCTGGGATACCTTGAGCAGCTAGTTGTGCAGCATCAGAGGCTATGAAAGCAGCATCAGATACAGCAGCAGCTCCACCTAGATTACCAAGTAAGTTACTAGCACCTATCGCACCTCCAACAATTCCTAGAGCCTTTAACCAACCTTGAGCATCAGAAGGATTAGGCGTAGTTAGTCTTGTTGATGTTGGTATACCATAAGCATCGTACTGCTGCACCAGTAACTTACCGTCCTGTGCGCCGATGACTTGTTCGGTTACTAAGTCTTCACCTTTATCTAACTGTCTTACATTACTAGGACCACCAAAGGTTCTTTGTAGAGAACCAGTTAGCATAGTACCTAGAGGAACACCAGCAGCTCTAAAGTAATCCTGAGTCTCTGATGTAGATAGGTTTAATGCTTTACTGATAGCAGGTAGATCTAAACCATATTGTTTAGCAGCTAACTGAACAGCCTTAGGATCATTGCTGTTCCTGTTGATGAAGTCAGACACAGAAGGTATCGTAACTTGTTGTCCTGTCTTTAAAGCACTGACAATATACTCATCACTATTCTTAAAAGCATTAGCTACATCATCTAGCGTAGCTGTACCTTTATTCAATGAGTCTACCCAGAACTGTAAACCATTCTGATCAGGGGATCTCTGAAGAATTGATTGATAAAGGTTAGTAATGCTTGATGTTGCTTGATCAAAAGCATTTCTTGCGGAATCAGCCATTATATGACCCTACCTGTTTTCACAAATACGTCCAATTGTTGAACGGAGATTGTTTCTGTTGCTATGTTAGCTTCAATACCTATCTGGAATACACCGCCAGTACCGCTAATCTGTCTTTCTATTTTACGAACAGATAGACCAGTGTTGTAACCTATGTTGTATTCATCAATGTTGTACTGAGCAATGTTGTACTCAGCACGAGCTATTGTAGGTAGTGTGTATTGACTGCTTTTGTAGCTGTTACTGTAATCTGTAGCCCATCGAATATTGATAGTGGTGTTGTTACCACCAATAAGAAGCATCGTCATCTTCTTAAGTATCTTAAATATTCCTGGTGATTGGGCATCAATGTTTGAAGTATAGTAAGAGAACGTATATGCTGCCCCATTGTCGCTTGCACCAGAGTATTGAGCTATATAGCCTGTTCTGCTAAAGTACAATTTACGATCACTGGTAGCACAAAACGATATCGGTGCTATTGTCCATGTAGTGACTTTACAGGAACCATCCTGTAGCCTTGACTTAACATCAAAGCAATAGATTATCTTTCTTGAAGGAAGACTTAATAAGTAGAAACCATCAGCATCTGAGTAAACAGACTTGATGTTGTCATCGTTACCATTGGTAGCAATGTCAGTGATCAAATCATTCTTGACATTACGAGAGATATCAAAGATCGGATTAGACTTCTCTTGAATAACCCTAGCTAGGCTTTTAACACCGCTATCGGACAAGAAGAAGATATCAGTGCCTACATCTTGTACCGTATCTCTGCTGATACAACCAACACCATCAATGACTTCAACCAATGATAGATTTGTTGTTGGGTCATTCTGAGCACCATTGTATATGATGATAGAGCGACGACAGAAGATGATAAGATAGCCGTTAAAGGCTGCTAAGGCTGTGATGGTGTCAGTGCCATTAGTCAATACCTTTTCAATGTTTACAGATCCTGAAGAGCCTCCAGTCCAAGCAAAACCCTGCAGTGAGTCTGACCATGTAACAGTACGTTTATCAGTGCTTGTGTCAGCAACCCATAGACGACCAAAAGCACTTAATACTTCGTTAGCTTGTGGTACTGAACCACTATAGCTACCATAAGCGGACATCAGTGATATAGTGTTCGTACTGTGTACGTATATCAACGGAGCATGATTACGTTGAAAGAAGTAAGTAAAACCATTAAAGTCTACTGCTTTCCAATTCTGTGCTGTCCAAGTACTACCAGTATACTTCAGTGTTAATGACGTTGTACCTGAATAGATCTTATTATCACCAATACTTAAGATCTCTTTGGTTCCATCAGTCTTAATGACTTCTTTAATCAAAGAAGGTTCTGTGCTGTTAAACCCTGAAGAACTATTTACTTTAACCCAACCACGACGAGAGGCAATACGACCAAACTGATCAATAACAGCGTTCTCTGCCTTTAAAGCATACTCTTTAGGTAGCGTAACAGAAGAGTCCTGTGTGTTTAATCCAAAGAAACCAGGAGCAACAACTGTTACTGGTCTTAGTTGATCAGCCATTATACTGCTTCCCAGAGAACTAAATCACTCTCTCTACCAGCTTCAATAGAGATATAGTTAGCAAGTGTCTTACGATAAAGATCTGCTTGCTGATCAGATAGACGACCACCATCCTCTCCACGTTCATTGATAGCACGTAGGTAAGCACCTTGGATAACAACATCTGATGGTACATAGATAACATCAGTATCATTAACAAGATCTGCTTGAGGTACAATGCAATCAAACTTCAGTGTGTAAACTGCATCTGGAACAGGGAATACATCAACGGACAATACACCAGCAGAGCTTGTCGTAGCCATAGCATAACTGCTAGGACGACCAGTAGGAGCACTGAGAACATTTAAGTACATGTTCATCTCTGCTGCTGATAGCTGACGTAGATACCAGTGTGCAGCGGGTATGAAAGCATCTTCAATCTTAGTTCTTAGATTAGAACCAGACAAAGCATAATTCGTTGTTGATGCTGCTGTAGTGACTGTGATCGTTTGACGAAGCACAGACCAGTTCCAAGCATCTTCAACTTCTCTCTTAGCTTCATTGACCATATCACCAATGAGTTTAGAGTAGTCACTCTGAATAACAGCAACTACTTCATCCTCACGGATGCGCCTAAGAACGCCATTAACACAATCAAGAAAGGTAGCCATTACCATTTCACCTTATTGGCCCAGTAAGCCGCTGACATCTTACCTTTTGAGATGTTTTCTGCATGACGAGCTTTAAAGGCTTTGTTCCTTGCTGAACCTTCAGGAGAACCTTTAACACCTTGTTGTCCGAAGCGAATCGTCTTTACTTGATCACCGTCCTTTGCAACAACAATGTGAGATTTCGTAGGATGGTCCGGTGTACGCTTCGGTTTGTTGTACCCAGACACTCCTGCCCTTTCCAATCTAGAGTCTTTCATTTCTTCTTAGCAGTTTTAGCTGCCTCCTTGAAATCTTTAGCTGTTGGAGCACCTTTACTTCCAGGCTTCTTCATCTTTTCACCAGAGCCTTCAGCAATACGCTTACGCTTGGCTTGGATGTTAGCGTATAGTCCTGGTTTCACTTTGTTCTCTTTGCTTCTTTGGCTTTCATCATACACTTACCAGCTTTCTTGCACTTAGCTGGGGTAGGACATCCTGGACAGGGTTTCATCATTTCTTTCCTTTCTTCTTAGTCATACCAGCCTCTGATAAGGCAATGGCAACCGCTTGCTTACGTGACTTAACTACAGGACCACCTTTACCACTGTGTAGTGTTCCTTCTTTATATTCACGCATAACCTTACCTACTTTAGCTGGTGACTTCTTCATGACGGGTAACCCATCTTCTTTTCTTTAGCCTTCATAGCCTTTGATTCAGTCTTCTCATGCTTCTTCTTAGCCATCGGTGAAGCATACTCTTCTTTCTTCATGGGTTTCTTTTTAGCTTTCATCTTTCTTCCTTCCAAAGATCATCTGTACTGTATCTGTTTCCCATATCCTGATTGCAGTCCATACAATGGTGAGAACAGCAGCCATTGCAGGTAGTAGTTCAGCTAGAGTACCTACAACTGTAATGATTGATAAGGCATCACCAACTTGCTTTACGTGTTCGTCTGCTTGGAGAGCCATCACACATCTCCGGTATTAGTTGACGGGAATGAACGTCCTGCTCCCCATATAATTCTTACTGCACCGCCACCACCACTACCACCTTGCATTGGAAGATTCCCAGCGTTACCACCACCACCGCCACCACCGTAAGCACCGGCAAAACCTATAGCAAAAGGATAGCTTCCGCTACTACCACCCGATCCGCCTCCACCAGAAGTGACTGTATCC
>Ga0208784_1001364_pt1 | contig 10276 bp, 12 predicted proteins | sample DEB19_08_DNA_FD_184531 | JGI IMG/M metagenome (GOLD analysis project Ga0208784, IMG submission 184531) | Aqueous microbial communities from the Delaware River and Bay under freshwater to marine salinity gradient to study organic matter... | ecosystem: Environmental > Aquatic > Marine > Coastal ...
TATAAATCTTTTCTTTTTGCGAATGCTTGTCTAGATGCTCTTACTTTGCCTTTCTGTTCTATAACATCATATTTGTCTGTAGTAAAATGTAACTTCAATGCCATGTAATATTTGTATACTTCAAATGCATCCATTATCATAAAGGAAGTTTCGCCCTCTTTTTCATATAATTATTTTCTTCTGCTTCAATTTGAATTTTTTCTTTTAATGATTGATTTACCAAATTAGCTACAGATTCGACGTCTATATCTACTTCATTGCAATATGCAATTATAGCATCCATATAACTAAGTTTTTCCTTTTGTACTTTGTCCTCTATATGTAGGGAAAACTCATTGGATGATCTGAATTTTTTTGTGATTATAAAGGAATCAGTAAATGTTTTTAAGATGTCTTCGTTACTCATTTTCTTCCGGGAATAATACTTCTTCCATAAAATTTTTAAAAATTGTTTCATCTACTCCAAGGGTTTTCATCATTGCAGGTGTATGTGGATTCTTTTTTTGAAACTTACAGTAATGATTATGTCTTGAAATATATGTATTGGAATCTTTACTACTTCCTACATTATATAAATAAAAATCTAGATTGTCAATAGCAACATGACATAATTGATCCAATTCTTTTTCGGTGTTGATGTTACTAACTGCTAGCATTTGTTTACTAAAAATTTGTAATGCCCAATCAGGTAACTGCCGAATATTCTCCCATTCATAATTTTTCATATTATTTAGATACCACAAAAACATATCTGATTGTCCTACTGGAGAAAAATCATGAAATGCTCCGGTAATTTTACTTTTACCGCATACTATATCGAAACCAAAAATGGGGGAGGGATCGTTATAATGGGGAAACACACACATGTGCATAACCCATATCTTTTTTTCTTCTCTCGCATCAACTATTTCTATGTGGGCTCTTCTAAATTTATCATCTATCCACAGATAATTTTTCCAGGAAAAATTTTTGACATCTATATGATACTCATCTTTGATAGCTACACTTTGGTACTTATCAAATCTGCTAATCATTTGTTCAGATAAAGGAATAACTTTATCCCAAATGTTAACCATTAATTGTAATCCTTAATAATTGAAATATTAAAGTCAAAGGCAACATTGGCTTCATCTGCTAATTCTGGACCACATCTTCTACGCATTTCAACTATTAATCCTGGCACATTACTAAACTCATACATTCGTCCTGCGCCCGGCACTAATTTTTTAAGCTGTTGGCCACCAAATAAGTCGCCCATGTGCCTTACATAAATGTGTGCTAGTAGTTTTTTGTCATCATTTTTAATACTAGTAATATATTCTAGATATAGTCTTGTTGACGGATTAATAATATTTTTATAATGCCTCGCACCAACTAATTCTATAAAATCTTTAAGAACTGGCACATGGCGCTTCATATCCTCGATTCCCTTAAACAATCTATCACCGCAATTCTCTAAATGATAATATAAATGATATAACTGATACAAGTAATCTGTATACTTTTCTCTATCTAACTTATTATCAAATATACTTTTGATAAAGGATTGAGATTCAGCTAGGGCATGTTTCTCTTTAGTTAATTCTTTTAATGTACTCATTTAAATAATATCAATGATAATATAACAGCATGTATAATAAAACCAAATCCTATAGTTACAACATTAAGCATATCTTTAAGAATTGTTGCTCTAACAAATAATAAAGCCAATCCTGCCCATGTGAATAAAACTAAGTCTATAGGAGGCATTTTTTCAGTTAACCCAGACATGACAGCCAACATAGTAGGTATTGTTGCTGCATGTATAATAATTACTGCTATCCAAGATATAGTTTCTGCTGTTGCAGCAGTAACCTTAGTTCTAAAAAATTCAGTTACTTTTTCTGTATCTATAGTAGGCATAGATAGATTAAGTTTTGGTTTTTTAATATTTTTAAGCATTTTATTTACTTATAAAAGATGTGATTGCCAATTTTAGCTACTTTCTCTTTACCCCAACCAGGGGATACGTAGGTAGCATGATAATACATAGCTTCAGTTAGTCCATCTAAACGAAATCCCTCTAAAAGAACTTTCTTTGCTACAGCCATACATTCATTATAAGCTTCAGAATGCATTGGTTTGTGTTTGGCTCCTATATCACAATACCAACTAAATTGACATACAACCTTTTCCATAAAAACATTTTTTTGGTAAATCACTTTACAAATATCTGAAGGAAATTTACCTGATTCTGCTCTATTAATAGTTACCTGAGCCACAGCAACTTTACCTTCGAACGGTTCTTTAGCCGCCTCGAAATAGATATTGCGAGCCAAACAATCCAATTGTCTTTCTCTTGCTTCTAAAGTTAGTTTACTAAAAACACTAGGTTTCGTTGATTCCTCTTTGAGAAAGTCAAATTTCATATCGATAATTTTCATGAAAACATTGCCAACTATCACTGCTGCCAAACATATCAAAAATGTTTTCAAAATTTTATCCATTTGTTTTCCTATGTGAATAAGAATTTTTGTGGATACCCCGTATTCATGTTTTTAATTTCAGTTGCAATAGTCATGTCGACTAAATCTGGGTGAACCCACCAATCCTCATATGGATCATCTACACCGCGCCAATTTACTAAAACATTGTCAACGATAAGTTCGTAACCATGCTTTAACAAAATCTCTTTGGCTTCACTTTTGTACTGTGTACCCATTGTATATAGATCGTGTTCATAGGTGATAACTCCAAATTTATATTTGTCCAAAGGTATTCGTTTGAGACAGGATAAAGTATTAGGAGCCGGATCTATATCTAACTGTAGATAATCAATGTTAGTTAAATTTCCAAACTTATTTTTAAGTAAGGATTCGTAGTCGGTTGTTAACGCATCCGCTTTCAAAAATTCATCTTCTGGACGTTCATTTTTCCATTCATTACTAAAATCCAAAAAATCTAAGCTAATGCCCTTCCAATTATAACTTTTAGATAACAGATATGTATTATTACATCCTGCTGGAATATTACAACCGATTTCTAAAAACGTCCCATTTCTCTTGCCTTTCAAAACAGATAAAATGAAAATATCCTGCATGGCTTGACCATAACATCCGATGATATTTTCGCTGCCTTCAAAGGGGAATCGAAATGAATCTTCGCTTGACCAACTATAATATTGATTTGACATAATATTTCCTAAAAGGGGCAGAGCCCCTTATTTTAGTAAGCAACGCGTAAACCTACGCCATATGCTTTTTCTTCAATATCTTGAAAAGAGCGGCTAACACTTGCACTAACACTTACCGCTTTATTAACTGGTAGACTTACACCGACAAACGTAACTGTTTGTCTTGGATTTTTGTCATCCCAATTAACGCGAGTTTTAACGCCGCCAAACCCCCATGCTGGTCCAACTGGCATTCCTGTGCTTACTCCAACAAGACCATAAGTAAAATCACCATTAACTTTACCATTGAATCCATTATCATAACCTATACCAGCGAAAGTATTAACTCCTCGGACAATATCTTTGCCAGCAGTAACTTCAACACTGTTAAGCATTCCGCCCTTGTCGAATACAGCAGTACGAACTTGTACTCCGATATTTAGACCCATCATATCTTTTCCTGCACGAAAATACTGTGCAGTACTACCTGCTTTGGTGCGAGTATCAGTTACCTGATCTACATCAAAACTAACAAAATTCGCTGCCTGAGATGTTGCTGCAGCTGTTGCGAAAGCTAATGCTAAAATTGTCTTTTTCATTGAATCTCCTTAAGATTAGGCAGTTCGTTTGGTAACAAGGTGAACTGCCAAAACCCCGTCAGGTTTAAGCGGCTAGCTTAAGGTCCTGATAGAAATAGTCGTCGTTTGCGTCTATTTAGTTTGCTTCTTCGGCCAGGTAATCTTAACCCTACGACTTTAGCATTGCCGAGTTGTCCACTTACTTACTATTTGCCCCGTCGAAACCATGTCTGGCCCATCAGAAGTATACTGCACTAGCCAGTTGAATACAGCCGACCAGTCTTCCTTATCAGTGAAGTGCAATATACTTCTGGTGGACCAGGCGGGAGTCGAACCCGCGTCCGAAACACTTTTCTGCTTGCTTCATACAACTATAAGAATATATATTAACTGTTCAGGACTCTGGATACTGCAGTAATAACCGCAGTTATACGACCAATATCCCGTAACTGTTCAGTAGTATAGCCTTCTTTCTTTAAAGTCTCATAATGTGCTTTTACACAAAAGTGACATTTACCTACAATACTTGCGGCCAAGCTATATGCTTCAAAGCGAGCTTTAGTTGTACCACCATGACTAGCGATTGCATTCATACGTAACTGTGCTGGTAGACCTTTGAGATTTTCGTCCTCTGCCATTTCCACATAGGGATACCAGGTATTGTTCATAGCCATTAGGCTAGCAGCAGTAAGAGCAGCATCTGCTTCTTTGCGATCTTGAATTTCACTATGTACCCATGTCCAAAATTTAGTATTACCTGTAGCAAACGCCGCGGCAACCGCTACTGCTTCTGCTTCTTCCACAGGAAGACTACTACGCTTGATTACTGTGTCAAAATTGAGTCTAGTATCTTTAGCATAATCCGGAATAGTTTCTTTTAATTGATCAACCCAACTCATTAATATATTCCTTTAATAACGGTTCGTCATAAATCATTTGACCAGCAACTGCAACTAGTACAGCAGCACCAATCCATATAGTTCTAGGCCAGCGTTCCATAATCTTGGCTACCATTGTACTACCGAACAGTATGATGGGTACAGAGACCAGAAGTCCAAATATAATCAACCACCAATTACCGCCTGCGGCTCCGGCGATAGCAAGAGCATTATCTAGACCCATGACAGCATCAGCCCAAACAATCGTGGCCATGGCTCCCCAGAATGTACTAGCAGCAGCAACTTCATGTTCTTGATCGCCGCTATCCTTTACAAGTTGCCAGGCAATATAAAACAAGGCCAAGCCACCTATTAGTCTAAGTCCAGGAATCATGAGCAAATAAGTTAGTGCAGCTACACAGGCGAACCTAACGCCCACTGCACCAACTGTGCCCCATAGCATGGCCCGCTTACGTAGGTCTGGTGGCAGACGGCGACTGGCCATTGCAATCACAATAGCGTTCTCGCCGCCTAACACTACATCAATTAAGATGATGGCACCTAGTGCCCAAATGAGTTCAAGCATTACTTCTTATTCCTATTATCATAAAACTTGTTGCCTAACCATATGGCCACAGCAATACTCAAGCAAAGGATATAGAGCTTGATTTCATAAACATCCAAGATTGATGCGTATTCAAACATTACAGGGTCTCTCCACCTACTGCACGATTACATGGGCAAAGTTCACCAGTTTGTAGTGCATCAAGAATACGAAGAGTTTCTTCTGGACTACGACCAACATCTAGATTATTTACTGTAACGTGCTGAATAACATTATTAGGATCTACAATAAATGTTGCTCGTAAGGCTACACCATTTGCTCGATCAAGAACTCCTAATTGAGCAGCTAAACCATTTTCAACATATCGATCATTATTGTAATCTTGTGATTGTTTAATAAGATCGGCAAACATCCATGAATTAGTTTTCTTTAAATCTTCGTGATGATTACGCCAGGCAAGTTTACAGAATTCGTTGTCTGTACTACCCATTAACAATACTGCATCACGATCTTTAAAATCACTATTTAGTTTATCATATGCAACAATTTCAGTTGGGCATACGAAAGTAAAATCTTTTGGATAAAACATAATAACTTTCCACTTACCAGGGAAAGATTTTTCCGTCAGGTCCTCAAAGGCACCTTCGGGTGTAAGAGCACCGGGCTTTACACCAACGATTTGAAACGGTTCTAGTTTATCACCAACAGTTAGCATTTGCTTTTTCCTTTTTAGTTTATAAGTTGCAAGGGTAGGGTAACGTCGCATAATCATATTATAATTGATAAAGACTAGGTTGTCTAGCCTTTAGTTGACCATTCGTATTCGTCTCGTAATTTTATTAATCTACCTGCATAATCATCTCGTTTTCTTGTAAAAACTTGTGGATAGTCGTTTTCCACAGCGATCATGATTGTAATTCTTGGAACTGGTATTTTGTATCTTTCTTCAAACATTATTGCGTAAGCTGTAGTTTGTACAAAATATCCTTCTATCCAATCCTCTTGTTTTGGTTTAGATGATGTTTTAAAATCAATTACATTTAATTTACCTTTATATTCAGCAATACAATCTACAGTACCAGCCAAACGTAGATGATTAGAATATAAGTATTTTTCCTGCAAATGAATATTGTCAATGTGATTTAAATACGGAATTAATGATTTAAACATTTCCAATTGCATATGATTATCAATTTCCATATCCTCATTTGCAAGATATTTCTCAACTATTTTATGTAGTTTAGTGCCTCTATTGCTAGCTGCTCTGGATATCTTATTTGCCTGTTCATGTCCAATTCTATTTCGCCATTCCATTATAGCTTGTTTGCTAAAATGAGATAGCATAGTAGTCACGGAGGGATATCTATTTCCCTCCGGTGTAACATAAAAACGTTTTCCTGATTCTTCCGTGATTTGTTTAAGATCAATGTCAGGTAATTTTACATGATTAAAATTCATAAATTATGATTGTAGTATTTCTAGTGCATGATTATAATGTTTTACTCTGTCATCTAAACCAATGAAGCCACCATTAATTTTCTTTGTCATCATTCTTAAATCTTGAGCATCGGCTAATTCATTTAAACCATTTGATGTCCAAAACCAACATGCGGAATGAATAGCATAATATGGTTGAGTTAATACATCTGGATTTTCTAATAAGGTTGAATCACCAAACATTGCCTGGGAACAACGTGTGTAATTAGATTTACCTGTTAGTTGAATCAATCCTCTACCTCTAAATTTCCAACCCTCACCGCTTTGTTCATTACCATTTCCCATTCTATTAGCATAAACTCTATTTGCTATCTTCTCAGGCTGTCTATGGTATTGTTGCGCCATTTCTGTAGTTGGGAAGTATTTAGGAAAAATTTTTCTTAAACCATCTGCAGAATAATTTAAATTTTCCTGCAGAGTGGTAAATCCGCCTGACTCGTGAGCACATTGAGCAATAAATGCTGCTACTCTAGCGATATCATATATATCATACTGAGGAAGTATTTCATATAGACTAGTATACCATTCATTGAGATTTTTTACTCTGGGAATAAGATGATGTAATTGTTCTTCTGTAAAATAAAAATCAAATTCTTCAGCCATTTATTACTCCGTTTTAATTTGTTGTAAAACATCCAGATGAACAGAATATGTGGCAAGTAAATCCTCCGCCCGTCACAACAGTACCACCTGTAGCATTTTGTGGTCCACAATATTTAATAATAACTATTCCTGATCCACCAGATCCACCTGGACATTTATGCATACATGTACTTTCATTACACTGAGCGCCCCAACCACCTCCACCTCCTCCAGTATTAATAGAACCTGGGCAACCACCCGCAGCTGTTAGTCCACCTGTTCCAGGTCCACCTCCACCTAAGCCGCCAGGGCTACCACCTGTTTGACCTCCGCCTGCTCCGCCACCTGCATAATAAGATCCTCCCCACTGACATCCAACTCCTCCAACTGCGCCACAAGTTTTACCGTTACCAAATCCGCCTGCTCCGCCTGCTCCGCCGCCACCTCCACCGCCAGAATTATTTGCACATGTGGGAGATCCCCAATCGCCGCCTGGATAGCCTTGTCCAGGAGTGCCTGCTCCTCCTAATCCATTAGCAACAGATGATCTTGCTCCTCCTCCACCTGAACCTCCTGTGTCTCCTGCTGAACAAGTTTTACACCCTGGAGTTCCTTCTCCACAATGAGAACCTCCGCCTCCGCCACCGCAGGCAGTAGCATAGGTATCGAAACAAGAATTAGAACCAGGGGTTGAGTAAGTAGTTGCAGCATTTAGACATCCTGCATATTGTCCTCCTGTGCCTCCTCCACCGACTACAACACAATAACTAGTTAAAGGCGCTAATGGGGAGAAAGAACATCCAACTATCATACCGCCTGCGCCACCGCCACCACTTCCTCCTGAAATAGAAAAACTACCATATGATTTTGCACCGCCACCGCCACCGCCTGCTACAACTAGATATTCAACATTTGGTGGTGGAGATAAGCTAGTATCACCTATTGATACAGTTGAAGCAGAGGAGACTATTGTTCCTGTAGTTGAACCTGTTCTAACATTAAATATAACTGTTTCTGAACCTTCTGTAGTTAAATCTTCCGATAATGTTAGTGTAACACTAGCAGTGTTTGCAGATATACTGAAAGATCCGCTGTTTATATTTTCCACAAAATCTGCAGCATTACTTGTGCCAGAATTAGTCCAATATAATGTTGTACCATTAGCTACATTAGAAGTATTAATCGTGAATACTACTGATTGACCTTCATTTAATAATGTGGTATTTGGAGATACTGAGTAACTTGGTACTAATGTTAAACTAGTATCGCCTACTGTGACAGTATTAGCAGTTGCAACTATTGTTCCTGAGGTTGATCCTGTACGAACCCTGAATATTATTGTTTCTGAACCTTCCGTTGTCAAATCTGAACTAATATTTAGTACAACACTAGCTGTATTTGCACTAATTGTAAATGCGCCACTGTTAACTGCTTCATTGAAGTCTGGGGCAGTTGTTGATCCAGAATTAGTCCAATACAATGTAGTACCGTTATTAACATTAGATGTATTAATAGTAAATGTAACAGACCCACCTTCATTCACTGACGTAGTGGATGGTATTACCGAATAGGTAGCCACTGGAGCGATACTTGTATCAGTTATCGTGACCGTGTTAGCAGTAGCAACAATATTACCTGATACTGAACCTGTACGAACATTCAATATAATTGTTTCTGAACCTTCTGTTGTCAAATCAGCTTTAGTTGTTAGTGTAACACTAGCAGTGTTGCTTGAAATGGTGAAGGAACCATTATTTGCATTACTTTCAAAATCTGAAGCATTGGATGTACCAGAATTAGTCCAATACAATGTAGTACCGTTACTAACATTAGAAGTATTAATTGTATATGTTACTGCTTGACCCTCATTTAACAACGTGGTATTTGGTGTTATCGAATATGTTGGTATTATAGAAGTACTTGTGTCAGCAATGGTAACTGTATTAGCAGTAGCTACAACCATACCACCGGTGGATACAATTCTTACTTCTAGTATAATAGTCTCAGACCCTTCTAATGATAAATCTTCAACTGTAGTCAATACTACACTACCAGTATTACTATTAATTGTGAACGAACCACTGTTTATGTTTTCCACAAAGTCTGCAGCATTGGATGTGCCAGAATTAGTCCAGTATAATGTAGTACCATTAGACACATTAGAAGTATTAATTGTATAAGTTACCGCTTGACCCTCATTAATAGATGTGGTAGAAGGAGTAACTGAGTATGTACGAACATTTTGGCTGGTATCGTTAACAGTTACAGTATTAGCAGTAGCAACTATATTACCAGTGATAGAATCTGTCCTTACATTTAGTATTATAACTTCTCCATCTGCTTCTGTCAATATATCTGATCTTAATGTAAGTGCTACTGTACCGGTATTACCTGTAATAGTAAATGAACCATTGTTTACTAAACTTACAAAGTCATTAGCATCAGTATTACCTGAGTTAGTCCAATATAATGTAGTACCGTTAGATACATTGGATGTAGTGATTGTGAATGTTATTGTTTCACCTTCATCTATGAAAGCACCATCAGGTGTTACAGAATAGGTGGGTATGAGATTAGCTACAGTTAAACTTGTATCAACTATAGTTACAGTATTGGAAGTTGCTACTAGATTTCCACTAGTTGATCCGGTCTTAACATTAAATATGATAGTTTCTGAACCTTCTGTTGTAGAATCTAATGCTATATTAAGTGTAACATTGCCGACATTGCTTGTAACTGTAAATGACCCACTGTTTACGGCTTCGTTGAAATCAGTAGCATTGGCAGTTCCCGTATTAGTCCAATATAAAGTTGTACCATTATTTACATTAGACGTGTAAACGCTAAAGGTTATTGCGTTACCTTCATTAACAGTTAAAGTGGAGGGAACTATGTTATAAGTGGCAGTTGGTACAAATGTAATACTTGTATCGGTCACTACTACTGTTTCAGCAGTCGCTGCTAGATTAGAATATAATTCATCAGTATATATACTAAATATTATTGTTTCCAACCCTTCTGTAGT
>Ga0208784_1001366_pt1 | contig 10264 bp, 20 predicted proteins | sample DEB19_08_DNA_FD_184531 | JGI IMG/M metagenome (GOLD analysis project Ga0208784, IMG submission 184531) | Aqueous microbial communities from the Delaware River and Bay under freshwater to marine salinity gradient to study organic matter... | ecosystem: Environmental > Aquatic > Marine > Coastal ...
TATCGAATTAATATTGAAAAAAACCGAATCCGGCGATTTTTATTTTTTTTAAATTTAAGAAGTAATACTGCTGACTAGGGACAGATCGCCGGCGTCAAAAGATAATAACAAGAATATCTATAAGTATTACCTAGAGAGAGAACATACTAGGGATAATGCAAGAAGGGGAATTTTCCCCATAGGCTCTTGTGTAGTGCTTGATTCATTCTCATCTATATCAAGATAACTATAATTATATTAAAATAAATAATATAAAATATTAATGATTATTCTATCTACATTATCTAGATATAAACATAATAATTCACATTGTGTTGAGCATTTATCATATAGGTGATTTTATAGCAGTCCTAGAGGCTGTGTGTTTGTATGGGAGTATCTCTCTAGGCATTATCTCTACCTCTGCAAGTCTATATAGATTAGCTTTTTGTTTTTAGCCGGCGATTTCATCTCCCTGTGTTTTATCTCATATAAACATATATAAAGTCATTATGTATTAAAAATAAGGAAAAATTTATAAGGGGGTATCTATTATTACTATGTTTGCCCGTTATCTTTAACGAGCCCACGGGGGTATACCCCATGGTTAACCGTAGTCTACCTAAAGAAAGGAAGGGACATGGCTACAAACTACACCCACAAGAGTGGGTATGTCATCAAGGTGGAGGTGTTCAGTTGGCACACTGAGCTCTCCATCATCAACCCCAAGACAAGAGAGGTACATGAGTACTTCGAGAATGTCGTTGGAGTTGAGCGTATGGGCAACTGGCTGCACTGGACTGCAGTCAACCGTATGCATGGTGGTGATCGTCATCAGTATAAGGCTGAATTGCTAGACAATAGCAGGCCATTGATTGACGTCAACATCAATGACATTCGTGCTGCAGTGAAGGCTCTGGAGAGCTAACACTGTAGTACCACAAACAAAGAGGGGAGTACTGGTGTAATAGCTAGTGCTCCCCTCTTTTATATTGCCAGTAATAACAAACACGAAAGGAGATACTGGTATGTACAAGGTAATCAAGCTGATCCTGGGGGTGGCACTAGCTGCTGTCCTCGTAGGATTGACTGTACACCAAATCAACGAGGATGAAAAGTTCCAGTGCAATGCTGGACAAGTAGTCCTTGTCGAGAAGGACCCTTACACAGAGGGGTACAGTGACATCTATGGTGTTGCTGGTAAGTACTGCACTGGTAACAGGAGCAATGCTATCAAGCACATCATGGAAGCAAACAACATCAGCAATGATGGACTTGGTGATTTGCGCGCTGGTCAATTGATCATCGTGCCAGCAACCAAGTAGACCTTATCCACCATAGAGGGGAGGATGTTCAGTAATGGGCATTCTCCCCTCTTTTATTTGTCCCATTCACCAAACTACAGAAAGAAAGGAGGTGACATGGACACCAACTGGCTTCGTGGCAAGAAGGGATGGATCGTCGCAGCGATCTTGATCTTTACACCAGCAGCTGCATTGGCTTTCAAGGTGATCGGTTTTGCTTTTAGCATTATCGGCTTCATCCTTGGGCTGATCAATCCGTTTGGTCTGTTCGTGGCAATGTGCATTGCTGCGTTCTTGATCGGACGGAGGCAGATGCGTCGTTATAACGAAGAAGAGACCACTATGGACGAAAGTTCTACGTGGGATCCATTCGCCTAACGGTCGTGGAGCATAGTGAATAAGATTCGGGGAGTTGTGTCCTGGCAACAGAAATAACATCCTTATATCAGTAAAGGCTGATCAAATGGTTCAAGTCCATTATAAGGAGCTAAAAGAGAGTGGGTAATCATATTATTTGATTACCCCTCTTTTTTATGGCAGCCACCCAGACTGCCCGTCGGACCGGTGTAGACGTTAAATTGGACATCCTGAAAGTCCTTAGCAACCGTAGACCCATGGGTAACGCCATGTAAATCAACGTGGGCGTAGAAGCTTATACGTGAAAGCTCCGGTAAGTCATTCCGTCATAATGACCGGTGTCCCTGACGCAACAGGTGACAAAAACCAAAGGAGTGCAGAAATGAGCACATCACTGGGAAACCCTGGAGACAGGGTCAACGTCCGAATCTGCGCAGTGCGGGAGCAGAAGGGGCCTGAGGGCACCTTCATCTCCGTCTCACTCGCAGACGACATGGAGGCGGGTTTCACCCGTGTTCCGGCCAGCAACGGAGACGTGGTTTCGATCACGTACACCGTCAAGGTCTGGAACGAGCTGAAGAAGCTCATCGAGTCGAAGACGAAGACCAAGTTCATCTCCAAGAAGGACAAGAACGGCAAGCCGTTCCTCGCCTCCACCAAGACGGTGCAGTTGACCATCGAGTTGACGCAGCCCATCAAGGTGGTCGCCCTTCGTGGCAAGATGGACGCCTTCAGCATCAGCGGGAACGTGAAGAAGATCACCTCCCGTGAGAAGCGTGAAGGCAACGGAATCCAGCTCGAAGACTAACCTCTTCAGCTAATTCCATCGTCTCTGGGTAGCAGTAGGCTGGTGGGACCCCGATGGCAAGGGGTCCTGCCACGCCTCTCTGCGTTCTCACATGCATGTATGCATTCCTTAAGGTTTTAGACTAGGTGGACAACAATCTCCACCTATCTTTTTTATGGCGGTCAATCAGATCTCGGGAAAGGAGATAATATTATGACTAAGCCACGTAAAACCAACTTCCAACCAATGGAATGTTCATGCTGTCATCAAATGGCAGATAAAGGAGCATTGTATTGGTCTGCAGGATGGGCCTTGCATCCAGATTGTTACGACATCTGGTTTCCTAAGGATCATCCAGCTCCACGGAAGAGGAAGACACGTAAAGTAAATGATCCTAGTTTGGAGAAGTGCTTTAAGTGTCAAGCCTTGTATATGCCTATTGGTATAGATGATATATATCTATGCCCCAGGTGTTATCCAAGGTGAGTAAAGAGAAGGGTAGTCCTTAATTGGGCTACCCTTCTTTTTTTTTGGAGGTACATAAACCTGGGAAGGACCCAGTCGTACCGTACCGTTGGAGGTAGTACTCTGCGGTAGGTCATCTCGAACCAGAAAGGAGGTGAGACAATGACCCCAACCATCCCTGGTGGACGCGTTTGCGTTCGGGTGAGCACCGCTTACTCGCGCAAGAACGCCGATACGGGCGAGGCCTTCATGTCGGTGAACATCACTGACACGATGGCTGATGGTTACGAGCGTTTGCCCAAGGCAGACATCGTGACCTTCGCTCTCCAGCTGGCCGTGTGGAAGGAACTCGTCAACGAGATCCAGAAGCGCGGTGCAAAGCTGGGCAAGGGTGAGGACAAGAAGGGCAGGACATACCTGCACTTCAAGCCGAAGGTCGTGGAGCTGGTGATCCAGCTTTCCGGTCCGATGGCTGTCAAGGCTCTTGACCGCAAGACCGATGGGCTCGCTATCAGCGGGAACGTCGTGAGCATCAAGGTCCGTGAGAAGGGAACCGGAAACGGTATCCGTCTCGAAGACTAGTCTTCACTACTTGTAGTGTCGTGCCACGAGGGGTTGACTGAACCGGCAGTGAACCGGGACGGGGTACTGTTCTACGAGCGTAACGTAGATCAAGGCAGTATCCGGTGGTCATACAGTCGTTTATGCCATTTAGATGGCGCTCCTAATGGAGTGGTGGACGGTTGTATGACTGCTACTGGCGTGGCCAGGGTGTCGTGAGAGCGACTAAAGCAGGATAAAGGCACGAGTAACCAATAGGTGAAAGTAGTTGGTCTGCACTCTCAGTGAGGGGAGAACAACCTGATATACACGATTCGTGTGGAAAGGTAGGGTTAGTTCTCCCCTCATTTTATTGGTCGGTTTATTAGATCACGAAAAAATGATATTCTAAACCGGAGAACGCCCCCGTCGGGGGCTCGGGAAGTTATTCCCGGTGTGTTGTTGGAAAAGCTTGAAAGGAGCTATTATGTCCAACCGTGTCCAAGTCCGTATCAGCACTGCTGCTGAGCGAGCAGGAAAGTCCGACAAGTTCTGGAGTCTCACCGTCAGTGATGAGATGACCCCGAACTTCGAAAGGCTCCCTGACGCAGACCTGAAGTCCTATTCGCTCTCGGCGAAAGACTGGGCCGTCGTCAAGAAGAAGGCTGAGTCCCTCGGTGCCACCTGGAAGACGCAGAAGTTTGCGTCGGGTGCAGCGAAGGGTCAGAACTACTTGACGACGAAGCCGCAGGTTGTCGTACTCGAAATCGAGCTCTCGAAGTCCCTCAAGGATTCCATTCGTGATCTCGACCGTCGAACGACTTCGCTCAGCATCTCCGGACAGGTCAAGAAGGTTACCGTACGCGAACAGCGTGCTGGAAACTCCGTCGACCTCGAAGACTGACTCAGACTCAACTGCACTCCCAGCTGGGTGTCGGTACGCAAGAAAGCGTGCCGGCACCTAGTGGAGTGAAAAAAAATATGGGAACAACACTCAAAATGCGAAAATGCAAGATCAATTTCGTTAAAACTCATACAAAGTCAGATAGAAGGAAGTAAATCATGAAGAAAAAGCAGATTTCTACACCTAGCCTGTGTGTTAGAGGAGAAGATTATGTGCAAACACGAGTAGATAAGAAAGATAATAACTATAAATATCTTTCCCGTCGATGTGTGTTTCGTGCAGAAGATCTCAACGAACCAGTTTTGCCGCAAATTCGGTCAATGTTTGTATACGAATCAAAGAAAAAGAATGTATACAGCGTGCTCGTAGTTGCTGCAACACCTCGTCGCAATAATCAGGACAATATTGTGGTGGGAACAGGTCGATATGTGTATCGGGTTAACATTCAAACTGGAAATGTTTGGACCAAGTTGACTAAAACACAAAATTCATTCTTCATTCCTCCAGGTTCTTGGAGGACAGACGAATGGAAGCAAGCGGTCGTAATGAATACGAAAAAAGCTCTAGGTCTTATCATCTAACCAACAAGGAGGAATATATGATAGATCCAGTAACAGGTGGTTCATTTGCAAGAGAAAAAGCAATGTACATGAACTACCACGGATTCACTGAAAATGAAGCTGATCTTGTCATGGCTGCCCAGTCATACAAAGATCGTGATAAAGTTTTTAGTGACATCGTTCAGAAACGATGGGATATCAAAAAGGAGAACGAATTCAAGGGGTATCTCCGACTCATCGCTGCAGTTGCATCACAAGCCGAGAAAGAAGGCTGCAACTGCGAAAACTGTAGGAAGTGGATTCAACTCAGAAAGGATTGGTGCTAATTATGACATCACTCTACTCGGAAATGCATCCAATTCGGTATACAGTGCCTAAGTATGTGGAATACTGGGCTAAACAAGAAGATGCACTCATCTGCAGGACAGATGAAGACCTGAACAAAGTAGACCAATTTATTGATCTAGAAGAATCTGTATGGATTACTTCAAAGATTGATAAATCAATACTTTGCTCGGCGATTCAACTGAACTGGCGCGGTTTTGGGGTTCGAAGGGGAACAATGTTCATGGAACAAGGTTATCCTTCTCATCCTAATCGCTACGGATGGTGGATTGGTTTTACGACTGCTGGAAACGGCACGCCGGCCTATATCTTCCCAGCACAAGCATTCTTTGAAGCACACCTTCAAGATAAATACTTTGCTGAGAAGATGGCTAGCATCATCGTAGAATCCGTAATCTTCTAAAGATCACCTACCTTCCCCCAAGGTAGAAGAGGGAGCTGACAGTCCCCTAAACGCTTAACAAGTCCCCCACTTCCTACAAAGCGTAAAAATGCTATTTTGTTCATGTAGCAAACTGTCCATTTCTTTAAATTCTTATCTTAACGTCTTTCTCGGTTAGGATATCTAATGCTGCAGCATTAGCCAGTGGTGCACCGCTGAGGTAAAACAGAGGAGTAGGTAGATTAGAGCCTATATATTATTTCTGTCTGGCATATACAGAACTGAAGTCTAATCAATATGCCACTATAACCCTTATTTAGTTAATAGATAAAAAAATATTATCTTTTATCTTAAGGGCCGAAAGTAAAAGTAAAAAAACCAAAGTAATCTATCCAAGGTAATAAGTCATTCGTAACGTTTATTTCCCTTCTATAACAAGGATTAAGTAATGTTCGAAACGTTCTTTGAATGGATTATCTCTATTATATTTGGACCAGGAGGTTCCAATGAATACTGAAGAAATCAGTAACACAGAAGAAAGCTCTACCGTTGCAGGTAAAGCAGGTAAAGCAACCAAAAGGCTAGTTAATATCAGCGTTGCCGGTCTGAAGAAGACTAAGGCTATGCCAGGTAAGGCTAAGTCAGCAAGCAAAAAGGGTGTCGCATCGTTTAAGCAAGGCTATAACGAAGCGTAACTCATACAGAAACGTTGATGGTTGGTCATCCGGCCATCAACATCAAAAGCAATAAATCCAATCATATCACTAATATAGGAGACCCAAAATGGCACTTGATTATGCCAAACTCGGTTCCAGCTTCAGTGGACTCAATGCGTTTGCAGAGAATCCGGAGGCAATGGAACTCACACGTAATACGATCAATCTTCGGATTGGTAAGCAGATCCCTTTCAAGGGTACAATCGCAGGACAAAAAGTCAATGCTTTTGCAACCTTGAAGTCGGCTAAACTTACTCGCCTTAGCTTGCTTCGTCAGACACGTAAGCAGCCATCCAGCAGTCCTTCACCTGACTACTACATTGTTACGGGTGCATTTAGCCCAGTCGATGTTGAAGTTATGATTGAAGACGATGGCAATTATATCGCCCTTCATGAAGTTTGGCGTCACATGACCAACGCTCTCGGTCAGACTCAGTACGATAAGGAAGCATTCCTTGCTCACCTTACTCGTATTGGTTTGAACTATACGAACGGTGGTTTCCCGCTTTACTTCCAGCAGATGGGAGCAGACGAGGATAAGATTGAAGCAACCTTTAATCTTTTCCGCGATCTTGGTGCAGTAGATGATCACCAGGCAATGCAGAAGGCAAAGGGTGATGGTTCACGTCCACAGCGTATGGAACGTACCATCAAACATGATACGGGTATTCCCGTTACCTTCTTCGAGCTTGGTCAAGTTGATCGTGAAAAGGTTACAACCGGTCAGGGATTCATCGATCTTGTCGATGCAATGTCTGGTCAGTTTGACCGCGTTACTTCTCAGCGTAACGATGCAAATATTCTTCAGATGGAGTTGGAAAACAACAACGATCTGAGTGATGCAAAGATCAAGAAGATCAACGAGAAGATTAAACTTCTGCGCAATCAGTCAATGCAATACACGGCCGTTTGGTCAGGTTCACAGCAGATTACAGTTACCAACTCTGTCACTAAGCAGATTGAGTATACTGACCGCTATGCACCTACCAATGCACCATGTGGTCGATTTGACCTGCTTGTCGATGGAGAAACAATCAACATCGACCTGTGGAAGAACAGCGCTCGCGAAGCAACAAGCAACAGTGACGCAATTTCTGTCCCGAAGTTGAAGACAATCAACGCATCAAGCAATCCGCTTGGTGGAGTTGATCTCGAAGACGACGAGGACTGATTCAACCTCCTCCTTGAGGTTATGACCTAAATAAGTCATATTAAACTATTTGGAGAATGGCTGTGGTGCTAACTTTAACTAGTTATGATGGGTTCAATTCCCATCTCATTCACTAAAGTGAGAATACGCGTGTTCTTACAACGGTTTACGCACGTGGTGCCTATCCGAGGGAGCTCACCGTCCCCTCAAAGCCTAAGTCAGTCGAGCTGTAGCGACTTTAAAAATTTAGGACAGCCTTGGCCACTGATACAAGGGCGACATGATAGTACTGTCTGGTATATACAGGAAAAGCGTTGTATCAATATACCATTTTATTATTTTAATATTATTTTTTAATTCATACAAAGGGAGATAGAAAACACAATGATGAATTTTTGCGGAGAAATCCAATACGAAAACGAAATGGGAACCGTTCACTCTGACATCTGTCTTCACAACGAAGAGGGAATGGTTACCGAAGACTACCGTAAGTTTTTGCACGACTGCCTGAATGAGTGGTTGGACAAGAGCAACGGAACCGGAGCATTCTGGATCGGTAACGCAATGGTACGAATCAAGTAAGGAGCAGCAATGCCAATAACTAACAACAAATCACCAGAAACGCCATGCGTAGTATGTGAAAGGTCTTTTCTTTACTGTGTTTTCACTAATCAGGAAACAGGAGAAAAGATCATGCATACTGACATGATCAACAATGGCACTACTTTCACAGTGCTAGGTAATTATGGATCTAATTGGGACGGATGCAAATATGAAGCAATTATTTGCGATGACTGTCTCGATAACTGGATTCAGCGAAATAAAGTATTAGCATATATCCCTACAGAAGGAGACCAGTAATGTTAATGGCAATTGACATTAAATTTAATGACAATGATGTAATCATCACATCATGGTGCCCTCACTGTCACAAGACATATGACCAGAGTATAACGAAAGGTCAATATGACAAGTGGCAAACTGAAGGCAATTATATTCAAACAGTATTCCCAGATTGGACAGCCGAACAACGAGATCAACTCATGAACGGCCTTCATGTCGAATGTTCCGAAGCATTCTACGACAAGATGGAAGAAGCTGACATAGAATAAATTAAAAGCAAATGATCACAAGGAGGAGATCATGAGGAAAGTTACCCTCATCAAGACAATACAAGACTCTCCATTTAACAAAGCGTTGTTTTCAATCACGCCGGCCTTAAGTGGACATGGTACAGCACACTACATCGTCATTCAAGTTAAAAACGATGAAGGTAATTTTTTCGTAATGGGTCATCCATGTGATTCTAACGGAATAATTAAAAATAAACAATGGGTATTTACTCAGCCGTTTGAGAATAATCACGAAGATTTTCTTACCGCTCTGTATGACCTCATTGTTGCAGTAAAACAATCCGACCAACTAAAAACTTTCAAGGAGGAAGACTAATGGGTATCGGAAGAAAAATATGGCAATTGAACCTGAAAAGCGCACCTCTATATTGGTTCGCTCAAGGTAAGTACAAGAAAGGACTAGGACTATGGGCTATGTGGATAGCTCTGTGGACTATTCTTGCATTTGCACTAGCTCCAAAGCCAAAGACCAAGCAATCAATCACATCCAATAACAACATCAAAGAAAAGGAATACAGCAATGCTTAACTTTATTCTGGGTTGCCTCTTCACCTATTCTGGTATTCTTACTCTGGAATTGGTATATCAGAGGAAGACTACCGAGAAGCGAATCAATATGAGGAGCTCTCGCAAGAATCACCCCACTTATCGAAATGTGATCAATCTCTAATGCTTACAGGAATTAATCTTATCCAAGCATGTGAGTATATTGACCGATCTGCACAAGAAGACAGGCTATGGCATTATAATGGAGGCCAAGCCTTCATTAAATTGCATGACGATCTTAATATTCTCATCGTGATCGATCACACCAACACGCATACAGGACCTACAGTCGAAATCAGTGACGGCACTTCATACTTTAAAACCTATGAAGGCAATCAATACGCATATTCCAAGAGAATGCGTGAAGATTCACTCACAAAATATTTCAGCGTAGCTTCTTAATCCCTTTCCCAACAACACATGTCCTCTAAGTATGGGTATATAGCAGTAGTCTACTCTATGTACCCATACTTACGACAAAATTTTTTAAATCTAATCTGGCGAGAATCGCCCAAATGAAATAGACCTTTTTGCGTGGTTCTATTGGTTCTTTAATTTAAATTTAATATATTTAATTTAATTTTATCAGAACCATCTTAAACCGCGCAAAATAGTCTGTCCGACTTGCAAAGGAAATACTAATGACTTATAATAGGACTTATCCAGGCAGTACAACAAATCAAAGGAGAAGTAACTAACATGCCTCGGCAACATCAAAGCTCTAAAATGAAGAGCGTTCTTAAAGAACTAACACGGTTAGGATTCATCATAGAGCGTGGTAAATCGGGAACCTTCAAAATTGTTCCCCCTCCAAATATACAAGGTCCGGTTTATACAACACACGCAACTGAATCAGCCTTCCATCCAATGAGAAGGGACTTTAAGAGAATGTATAATGTTACGATATCCTAGTTGTACTGGAATGCTAGAGTGAGGATCAGTTGGTGGTTCTGATCCCACTCCAGCACCTGGTATAAATGAAATAGATTATCGCGTTTAACTAAACTACAACCCATAATTTTAGATGTTCCACGTGAAACATTTAAAGAAATTATGTTGTACAAATAGCGAATCAAAGACTTCGCAGGGGGGAACC
>Ga0208784_1001367_pt1 | contig 10258 bp, 13 predicted proteins | sample DEB19_08_DNA_FD_184531 | JGI IMG/M metagenome (GOLD analysis project Ga0208784, IMG submission 184531) | Aqueous microbial communities from the Delaware River and Bay under freshwater to marine salinity gradient to study organic matter... | ecosystem: Environmental > Aquatic > Marine > Coastal ...
GGAAGGCGACAACAACGCCCTCATCCCGGTGGACAAGTGGGCAGCGTTTAGCGAGAAGGGCGGCCTTAAGGGCAGCATTGACCTGCTCCCGCTAGACACGCTCGCCGCAGCCCTTATCCAATGCTACCAAGCCCGTGCCGACATCAAGGCACAGATATACGAAATCACGGGCATCTCGGACATTATCCGTGGCGCGTCCTACGCCAGCGAAACGGCCACCGCGCAGCAGATCAAGGGCCAGTACGCGGGACTGCGCCTCCGCTCTATGCAGGAGGACGTAGCCCTATTTGCGACCGAGGTAATACGCCTCAAAGCGCAGATCATGTGTACCAAGTACCAACCCAAGACGATTGTGGAGTACGCGGCTGCACAGCAGATGAGCGAGCAGGATCAGCAACTTATCCCGCAAGCCCTGCAACTGATTCAAAACAAGCCGCTGCGTAACTTTCGCATTGAAATTGCCGCCGACTCGCTTGTCCAGATTGACGAAATGCAGAACAAGCGCGACCGATTGGAGTTTATCCAAGCGTTCGGTGGGTTCTTGCAGCAAGCCCTGCCGGTTGGTCAGAACGCCCCCGAGATGGTGCCGGTCATGGTTGACTTGCTCAAGTTTGGCGTACAGGCGTTCAAGCAATCGCGGCCGCTGGAAGGTGCGCTGGATCAAGCGTTGGAACAGATGAAACAGAACGCCGCACAGCCGAAACCGAACCCGGAAGCCGAAGCGGCCCAAGCGCAGACGCAAGCCGAAATGCAAAAGACGCAAATGGCGATGCAAGCCGACTCGGCCAAGATGCAAGCGACGATGCAGTTGGAACAGGCCAAGTTGCAGCAAGAGGCCGCATTGGAGCAGCAGCGTCAGCAGTTTGAAGCGCAGATCAAGGCGCAGGAACTTCAGCAGAAAGAGCAGATGGAGCGGTTCAAGGCAGAACTGGACGCGGCCACAAAGATCATGGTCGCCCGCATTGCTGCCAACCCCGGTCTGGACATCCCGCTATTGGAAGCCCAACAGGCTACGACCGAGCGCGTGGTGCAGGACATGGGCGCAGAGGTCAAGGCCGCAATGGAACGCCTCGGCGTGCTGTACGAAAACCTTGCCAACGCTCAAACGCAAGGCATGGACGGCATCCGTTCTGCGCTGACCTCGCTGACCGCGCCGAAGCGCATTATCCGTGGGCCGGATGGCCGTGCGGTGGGCGTGGAAGCCGTGCAGCAGTCGCTTGAATTTGCTCCCGAAATGAGGCCGCAGTAATGGCTACCGTGCAGACGACACGCGGTGAAATGGACGAGGCTGACCTTGTAAAGAAGGAAGGCGTAGTTGATAACGACCGCGAGCATACAAAGTGGGTGGAATACTGGTTTGAGAATGAACTCGTCCACAGGTCTGTTCACGTTCATTTGAAACAAACCCCCGCCCTGTTCCCCGAATTGGAGACTTTCAATGGCTAACACACAGGCAATGTGTACCTCGTTCAAGGTGGAAATCTTGGGCGGCGTTCACGCAATCGGCACGCCCCCAACCCGTGCGACCACGGCAAAGGACACGTTCAAGGCCGCGCTATTTCTTGCCAGCGCATCCCTTGGTGCCGGCACGACCGCCTATAGCACCTCGGGAGAGGTAAGCGGCGCAGGGTATACGGCGGGCGGCATTACGGTAACCAACGCCACCGCGCCGACCTCAAGCGGTACGACAGCGTATTGGACGCCCTCGGCCTCGCTGACGTATTCCAACGTCACGCTGACGACGGCATTTGATGCGGTATTGATTTACAACAGCAGCCAAGGCGACAAGGCGGTGGCCGTGTATACCTTTGGCAGCCAAACGGTGACAAGCGGTACGTTCATTCTGACGATGCCGACCAACGACTCGTCTACCGCCCTTTTGCGGATCGCGTGATGACCCGTGGCAAAGGGGCCGTGGGACACAGGTACATGGGATGATGCCCAATGGGATAGCCTCCCGGTTACGTCAACGTCGGCTACAGGCGGCGTTGGCAATCTCGGGCAGTCTCGCTCAAACACTCTCGCGGGTGAAACTGCGACTGGTGCAACTGGCGATGTGGCCGATTCCGTCACGCTTGCCGTCAGCGGAGTTGCCGCCAGTACCGCCATCGGAGACGTTGCCGACAGCATTGAAGTCGGCCTCTCGGGCGTATACGGTCAAGGGCTTATCGGTGACGAAAGTGAAAGCGTCATCGTCCCGACCCTTGGCGTTGAAGCCCAAGGCCAAGTCGGCGACACGGCCGCGCAATCCGAGATTGCACTTGTCGGTGCAGAGGCTACGGGAAATGTCGGTACAGTCGGCAGCCAAGGCACCCAAAATCTCGTGGGTGTCGCCGCGACCGGAGAAACCGGAACCCTTACCCCATCCATCGTTCCCGTCATCGTCCTTGACGACACGCACGACGGCGATAAGCGCGAAAAGAAGCGTCAAAAGCGGTGGCAAGACGAGCAAGAAGCGAGGGAAAGACGCAAACGGGAACTGATTGACGTATACGAGCAGTTGGTTGAGGGGCGGCCGGCCGTAGCGGCGCAGATTGTTAAGCCCTACGTCAAACCCACCTCACGCCGAACTGCCGAACCGACGATAGATTGGAACAAACTAATAGGCGATGTGGAGCGGGTACAAGCCCTTTACCGCGAATACCAAGAAATGGACGACGAGGACGTATTGTTGCTGCTATGAAACGTACATGGGTCTACATTGACGGTGAATTTGTAGAGAAGAAGCGGGACGAAAAGGGTCGTATGCACTACCTTTTCCCCGAGTTTAAGCCGTACAAATCCATGATTGACGGTCGGATCATTGAATCCCGAGAGCAGCACCGTCGGCATTTGAAGGCTAACGGCTGCATTGAGGTGGGCAACGAAGACCCGCTCAAGCACGGGCCGAAAGGCAAGCCAGAAAACAAGCGGCTTGAGGTGCTGAAGCACCAGTTAGCCAACATGACGCATCGGGAAGCCAACCAAATCCTGTCCCGACTGCGTGATGACCTCCGTTTTACCCGAAACCCCACAGGAAATAGGTGATGACGATGGATATGAATGCCGAAACCACACCGGAAACCCCGGAAGTTGAGGTTGCAGACCGCAAAGACTTGCTGGCACAGCAGTTTGAGGCGGCAGAACGCGGTGAGGACGTAGCCCCATCGGGCCGTGACGACCGTGGCCGCTTTGCAAAGACCGAAAAAGCCGCTCCCGCCCCCGAAATGCAGGAACCGGCCGAAGAACCCGTCTGGATGAAGCCCCCGGCATCGTGGAAAAAGGATTATCACGACGTTTGGCTGTCGGCTGACCCGAAAATGCGGGAATACGCATATCAGCGCGAAGAACAGATGCGAAAAGGCGTGGAGCCGCTGTTATCCAAGGCACAGTTTGCCGACGCGATGAACCAAGCCCTTGAGCCGTATATGCAAACGATCCAAGGACTCGGGCTAAAACCCGAGCAAGCGGTCGCTGCTCTTGCTCAAGCCGACTACACGCTACGAACTGCTCCGCCCGAACAGCGCGTGCAGTACCTTTACAACCTCGCCGCCCAATATGGCATCCAACTCGGCCAGCCGGGGCAAGCCCCGCAAGCCGGACAGGTCAACCCGCTCGTATGGCAGTTGCAAAACGAACTGAATGCGGTGCGCGGTGAAGTGATGGGCTGGAAACAGCAGCAGGAAATGGCCCAAAACCAACAACTGCTGAACGAAATTAACGATTTCTCGGCGAAGGCCGAGTATTTTGAGGAAGCGCGTCCAACGATGATCCAACTGCTCCAGACAGGAGTGGCGCAGACATTGGAGGATGCCTATGATAAGGCAATACGTTTAGATTCAGCGTTATTTGACAAGGTGCAGTCAGCCCAACAGGCACAGATTGCAGCAAAGCAGAATGCTGAAAAAAACCGAGCAGCAAAAGCCGCTCGGGCGGCTGCGGTCAGCGTCAGAGGTTCTACACCCGGAACCAACACGGCTCCCAAAGCGCATAGTCGCCGTGCAATGCTTGAGGAAGCATTTGATGAATCAAGCGCACGGTTGTAATCAACTGATATAGGAGCATTCAAATGGCATTTGCCAACTCTAGTATCAGCGACATTATCGCTACTAACATTCAGAGCCGTAGCGGTGAACTCGCTGATAACGTGACGAACAACAATGCGTTGCTTCGTCGCTTGAAGGAGCGCGGAAACGTCAAGACGTTCTCTGGCGGTAACGTGATCCTTCAAGAAATCATGTACAACGACAACACGACCAACAACACCAACTCGTATAGCGGCTACGAAGTGTTGAACGTGGGACAGAACAGCCCGATTTCGGCTGCCCAGTTCAGCATCAAGCAGTACGCCTCGGCGGTGTCTATCTCTGGTCTGGAAATGATCCAGAACAGCGGCAAGGAGGCCATCATTGACCTTCTTGACGGTCGTATGGAAGTGGCCGAAGCCCAACTGGCTAACCGCATCAGCGGTGACCTGTACGGTGACGGCACGGGCAACGCGGGTAAGAACCTTGACGGTCTTGCTGCGGCGGTGCCGGATGCCCCGACCTCGGGAACGTATGGCGGCATTAACCGTGCCGTGTGGACGTTCTGGCAGTCGGTGGCGTACTCGGGCGTAACCAATGGTGGTGGCGCGGTTTCGGCTTCCAACATCCAGCAGTACATGGACGCGGTTGCGGTGCAACTGATCCGTGGTACGGATAAGCCGGATTTGATCGTTGCCGACAACAACTACTACCGTCTGTACCTGCAATCGCTCCAAGCGATCCAGCGTATTACGGATAGTGGCTCGGGCATGGCGGGCGCGGGCTTCGCCGCCCTCAAGTATTACGGCGCGGGCATGGCCTCCGACGTGGTGCTGGACGGTGGTATCGGTTCGTCCTCGTACAACTCGGGCAGCGGCAACGCGAACCATATGTGGTTCCTCAACACCAAGTATCTGCACTTCCGCCCGCACAAGGATCGGAACTTCGTGCCGATTGGTGGTGAGCGACAAGCCGTCAACCAAGACGCCATTGTGAAACTGATTGGCTGGGCCGGTAACCTCACCTGCTCGGGCAGCCAGTTCCAAGGCGTGTTGATCGCGTAAGGAGTACACCAAAATGCCTACGATTATTAACGGATTTGCATATCCGTCTCTTACTGACACGCAGACTTCTCCGTCCGTCAATGTTGGCACGACTGTCAACCTTGACGACGGTGGACAAGCGGTCTATGTGCAAGCGGCTTCTACGGTGTCAACCTACGCGGCGGTTTCCGTCCTTGTAGACAACACCGTTGTCCCGCTGACCACGACCAACTCGGCAAACAGCAAGGCTGTGGGTTTCGCGCAAACGTCAATCGCGTCTGCGTCCTACGGCTGGGTGCAGATTGGCGGCAAGCCCCGCGTGAGCGTGGCGACTGCGTGCCAACCGAACGTCCCGCTGTACACGACTGCGACCCCCGGCGTCCTTGACGATGCCGTGGTGTCGGGTGGCTTGGTGGCCGGTCTGGTTGCAACCACCTCGGCGGCCTCGGCCTCTGCGGTGACTTGCATTGCCGGTTACGTCCACGTCTTTACGGGCGTGGGTGGCTAATAAGCCATGCAACCTCTGGAGATTACGATTCAAGCAGCCGGTACGGAGGAAGAACTTTGTTCCAATATCCGTTCGGCCTTGTCTCGTAATCTTCCAGAACTGACCCTCACTCCCACCAAACACGATGGCAACATGGTGCTGGTGGCGAGTGGGTGGTCTATGCCGAACTACATTGATGAGATTAAGGCGCACCGCAAACTCGGTCGCCCGATTGTGGCTATCAAGGCCGCACACGATTTCCTAGTTAAAAATGGCGTTGAACCCGATTTGTGGGTCAATCTTGACCCGCGTGACCGCACAAGCGGTATCCAGCGGTTAAACGACTATACGGTTTATATGCCCGCCTCTCGCTGTCCCCCTTCCACGTTTGACCATTTGAAGGGCCGCAAAATTTTGCTGTGGCACTCATGGTCGCCGGGAGCGGAGATGGAGGCGATGGGGCCGGGAAAGTTAGCGGTCGGCGGTGGCACGACCTCGGGTCTACGGGCCATCAACATCGGCTATCTGCTCGGTTTTCGTAAGTTCACGCTTTACGGTTACGACTCATGCAACGACGAAAAGGGCATGAAGCGGTTTACCGGCGAAATGGCGGTCAACCCGATTGAGGTTGTTGTTGGCGGCGAAAACGGCAAAAAGTTTAGTTGCAGCACGGCGATGGCGCAGCAAGCCAACGAGTTTCAGCAGATTTATGGCGTGATGCCCGATATATCCATCACGGCAGTTGGGCCGGGGCTGATCGCCGCCATCATTGACGAACGCAAAAAGTTGCGATTGGTGGCGTAATGGCTCTCCCCTCCAGAGTTTTAGGAAGCGGCGTAAACAGCCTATCCACCGTTTCCATTTGCGGGGATGGACAAGATGACATTACGGCGGCTGGTACGTCGGCGGGTGATGCTACGCAGTTATTGGCTATCTACAACAGCGTAGACACCACGCCCGCAGCCAGCGGCGTAAAGTTAATGAAGTGCGAAATGGGTGCGACGGTCGTAATCTTCAACTCGGGCGCACACACTTTGACGGTCTATCCGTATGATTCGGATACGATCAATGGAACAACGTCGGCGTCGGTTGCACAAAACCACTCCACGATGTTTTTCGCTATATCAAATTCACGTTGGTATAGCCTTAACGGTGAACGAGTCTAATCCCCACAGGAGCCAAGACAATGCCTTTAGATAGCGATGTAGCAAACGGCGACTCACAGTTGCACGTTGAGTTTTTTCTGTCCGAAGCCAAGGGTTGGGAAGGTAAGCCTTTTGTCCGAATTATGATTCCGGGCGATAAAAACACCATCATTGAACAACCGTTGCGCGAGGATCATAAGCAGCGTTTTCCCCGGCAATATCTGTATTTCCAGATGTCGCAGGAGAAGAACGAAGCCCCGGCCATTGGCACATCGCTTGAGGCGTGGTCTAACGATGACCCGGATGGGGTCAGCAAGGCGTGGATTGAAGAACTAAAGATTCTGAAGTTTCAGACCGTGGAGCAGGTGGCTGCCGCGTCGGATTTGCAACTTCAGCGCATCGGCATGGGCGGTGCGGGACTGCGTGAGCGGGCGAAAAACTATCTGACCCGTAAGAACCGCAGCGAAACGGCTGAAGAACTGGACAACACCAAAAAGCAGTTGGCCGAACTACAGGCGCAAATGGCCGAATTGATGGCCTCCAAAACGCGCCGTGGCCGACCGCCGAAGGAACACCAAGAGGCGTAACTTATGTCTACGATGCTACAACTCGTCCAGCAGGTGACGAACGAGTTGGGCCTACCGACCCCCTCAACGGTCGCGGGCAACCCGAACCAAGACGTGGTTCAGATTTTGGCGTTGATGAACGCTACGGGTTACGAGTTGTTGCGTCGGGCTGATTGGCGAGAACTGACCAAGCAGCACACGTTTTACACGGAAGCAACTTCTACGGTCGGAACGTGGACGACGACCTCTACGACAATTACTGGCATCCCGTCTACGGCTGACATTGATACGACCTATCAAGTCACGGGGCAGGGTATCCCAAATGCCACTTATGTGACGAGCGTACCGAATTCTACGTCGGTCACGATCAACTACAAGCCGACCGAAGCGGGCGTTGGTGCCTCGCTAAACTTCCAAAAAGTGAAGTACGGTTTGCCCGCTGATTACGTTAGCAGCGTCAACCGCACGCATTGGGACAAGTCCAAGCGTTGGGAAATGCTCGGCCCCGAGTCGCCGCAGCAATGGGAATGGCTGCTCTCGGGCTACATCAGCACCGGCCCCCGTATTCGCTGGCGTTTGCTTGGCAAATACTTCCAGATTTGGCCGGGTGTGAACGCGGGCGAACTGCTCGGCTTTGAGTACCGCAGCGCGGCGTGGGCGATTGGCGCAGACGGCACGGCCAAAAACTCGTTTACGGCCGACGATGACACTTGCATATATCCCGACCGCCTCATGGTGCTGTCCACCAAACTCAAGTATTTTGAGGCCAAGGGCTTTGATACGACCGCCATCTACCGTGATTACCTCATGGAACTGGAAACCGCGATGGCGCAGGACACGGGCGGTGCCAACCTTTCGTTTGCCCCGCGTCCGGGTACGGTGTTGATCGGCTACGACAACATCCCCGATAGCGGTTACGGGTACGACAACTGATGGCACGGGCGGCACGCAGACTCGTTCAGCAAGCGAGAGCCAACGTCGCCTCGCTCCCTGCTCCCGTGGGCGGCTGGAACGCCCGCGACTCACTCGCCAACATGGCACCGACCGATGCCGTGACAATGGAGAACTACTTTCCGGGCGTTTCTAACATCAATCTGCGCGGCGGGTACAGCAAACACGCGACCGGCTTGCCGGATGACGTAGAAACGCTGATGACGTACAGCAGCCCAACTGCGAACAAAATGTTTGCCGTGTCGGATGGGAAGATTTATGACGTTACGTCAGCCGGTGCGGTAGGGGCTGCGGCGGTTTCCGGTCTATCCAACAGCCGTTGGCAATACACCAACATCACGACCTCGGGCGGCAACTATTTGTACGCCGCAAACGGGGTCAACAAACCGTTGCTGTACGACGGATCAACATGGACGGCAATTGACGGCACATCTACCCCGGCCATCACGGGCGTAACCACGACCTCGCTAAACTATCCGACGCTGTTTAAGAACCGGCTATGGTTTATTGAGAAAAACTCGCTGAAAGCATGGTACTTGCCGACGGCCTCAATCGGCGGTGCCGCGCAGGTGCTAGACCTGTCTGCCGTGGCCCGTTTGGGCGGCAAACTGGTCAATATGGCCTCTTGGACGATTGATGCGGGTTACGGCGTTGATGACAACCTCGTTTTCGTCACCGACAAGGGCGAAGTCATCGTTTATCGCGGAACCGACCCCGCCTCGGCCTCCACTTGGGCTGTCATTGGCGTGTGGATATTGGGTGCGCCAATTGGTGATCGGTGCGTCATCAAGTACGGCGGCGACTTGCTAGTGCTGACGCTAGACGGCTTGGTGCCGATGGCCTCTGCGCTGCAATCCTCACGCATTGACCCCAACATCGCCCTATCGGACAAGATACAGGGCGCATTTGCTGCCGCCGCATCGGCATACCAAACCAACTTTGGTTGGTGTTTGCTTTACAACCCGAAAAATAACGCTTTGATTGTCAATGTGCCGGTCAGCGATTCGGCGCAAGAACAGTTTGTGATGAACAACATCACCAAAGCGTGGTGCAAGTTTACGGGCTGGACAGCATTCCACTTTGCGCTTCTTAACGATGAACCGTATTTCGGTGGCCCCGGCTATGTCGCCAAGGCATGGACAATGGGTTCCACCGGCTTCATGGACGATTCGGCCAACATTAACGGCCGTGTGCTACAAGCCTTTAACTACTTTGAGACGCGGGGTGTCAAAAAGATTTTCACCCGCGCCAGACCGTCCATTTTCAGCAACGGCACGCCGTCCATTACGGTCGGCATGAACGTGGATTTCAACATCTACGACACGACGACCCCAATTGCGATTACCAACCCCACGGTAGGCGTGTGGGACACCGGCGTTTGGAATACGGCGGTGTGGGGGTCGGATTTGGAAATTCAGAACAATTGGCAGGGCGTTACAGGGGTTGGATATTGTGGCGCGGTGCAGTTAGCCAGCGCGTCCAAGAAACTGAATATTCAATGGTCATCCACAGACATTGTGTTTCAACTCGGATGGGCTGGCATATAACAAGCGGCCCCGAGGTGGGCGAATGGGTCTGTGGACACACGGGCGGCGGTTATCACGCCGAACGCTCCAACGCCCTTGGCCTACGCAAAGGCGACGAATTGGTCTGTGGGGTGGTGTACGAGAACTGGAACGGGCGATCCATTGTCTGCCATATCGCCTTTCTGGATCGGCTAACCCCGACGTATCTGGCCGCCATTTTTGACTATCCGTTTAACGTCTGCGGGGTTGACAAAATTATCGCCCCGATAGGCAGCAAAAACGTGAAAGCGTTGAAACTTGTAAGTAAGATGGGTTTCACCGAGGAAGCGCGAATCAAAGACGCCGACACCGACGGTGATATTGTTTTCCTAACCATGACACGCGATGCGTGTCGCTTTTTAGGACACCGTTATGGGCAAAAAATCACCGGCACCGCCGCCAGCGCCTGATTACGCAACCCTTGCGATCAAGCAGGGTGAGGCCAATTTGGCCGCCGCGAAACAATCGGCGTACATGTCCAACCCGAATATTTATTC
>Ga0208784_1001372_pt1 | contig 10236 bp, 3 predicted proteins | sample DEB19_08_DNA_FD_184531 | JGI IMG/M metagenome (GOLD analysis project Ga0208784, IMG submission 184531) | Aqueous microbial communities from the Delaware River and Bay under freshwater to marine salinity gradient to study organic matter... | ecosystem: Environmental > Aquatic > Marine > Coastal ...
ACAACAACCGGAAATACTAATTTAGGTCAATGGCAAGCTAATTTCAGCGGTATATCTGTATTACCTAGCGTTGGACAAATAATCACTTGTACAAATTCTGGAACTTTAGCAGGTACAGCTACAGTTACACAAATTGCTACATTTGCTACTTCATTAACAATTTCTGCTGCTGGACTTGGAACTGCTTCAGGTTCTTGGTCATTTAATGGCGTAAGTATTGGACGTGGTGGTAATGGAAAGGTTGAAAATACCGCAGTTGGCAATACCGCTCTTTCTGCAAATACAGATGGTATTGAAAATGTTGCATTAGGACTTGGCGCTGGTTATTCAAATACAACTGGAAATTTTAATACTTTTATTGGAGCGTATTCTGGTTATTATAGTATAACTGGAAGTAATAATACAGCCATTGGCAAACAATCTCTTAATACAAATAAAATTGGTTCATACAATACTTCTATTGGTTCTCAAGCTCTTTTTTATGGGACAACTCAAGTTGCAACTGTAACAATTTCAAATGGTGGATCTGGATATGGTAATGGAACTTATAGCAACGTTCAGCTTGTTTATGTTAGTGGATCTACTGCTACAAACTATCCAACAGCAAACATTACGGTATCTGGAGGCGCTGTAACACTTGTTTCAATAGTTAATGGCGGAGTTGGATTTAAAGATACTACTACTGTTCTAACTGCGCTTGCTGCTGCACTTGGTGGAACTGGAAGTGGATTATCGTTAGCAGTAGCAACATTAACTTCAAGTGAATATAATACTGCTGTTGGTTATCAAGCTGGTTATAATGTTACATCTGGAAAGAACAATACAATTATTGGGCCACAAGCTGGTTATTCGCTAACAATAGGAAGTAATAATACATTTGTCGGTGGAGCAAATAGCGGAAATACGTATGCGGCTGGTTCAGCAATTACAACTGGTGGCGGAAATACCATTCTCGGAAATTATAGTGGCAATAATGGCGGTCTGGATATCCGTACTTCAAACAACTATATCGTTCTTTCGGATGGCGCTGGAAATCCAAGACAAGTAATTGATAATTCAGGAAATGTTATTATAGGAACCGTAAGTGTAATAAATAATTGTAGACTTAGTATTGCTGATGCAGCATTAAAAACAAACGTTGGATATTGTTTAACTTTCGGAACTGCAACTGGTGGAGCAAATGATTTTCAATTAATTATTCAAAGAGGCTCTAATTCAGATGGTTATTATTCATTTCAAGCAGTTGAACAAAATGTAGGTTATAAAAATATTTCATTCAACGCGAGCGGTGGAAATGTTGGCGTTGGATTTACAGGTCCAGCAAATAAGTTATCTGTAAATGGAGCGGCAAGCATCGGTTCAAATTATAATACAGCTGGCCCAGCAAATGGTTTAATTGTAGAAGGAAACGTCGGTATAGGAGTAACAAATCCCGCTGTTAAATTGGAAGTAGCTGGTGTATCGATGGCAGGAACTGGAAGTTATAGAGCTAGTCTTTTTGGAGATAATGGTGGAGCTTATTTATTTTTTGGAACAACAGCTTCCACAAATATTTTGGGAACAATTGGTACTTATGGCGCATTATTTAATATCAATAGTCAAAATGGACCAATTTCTTTTCAATTCAGCGGATCTGAAAAAGTTCGTATTGATAATAGTACTGGTAATGTTGGTATAGGCATAACAAGTCCATCAAGTAGATTACATGTAAATTCAACTACTTCTGGCGCGACATTAATAAGAGCTGATGGTACAAGCGGCACGTTATTTAGCGTTATAGATGATTTAACTGATAGTTTATTATCGGTTAATAATAATGCGGGATTGCCGGTATTTGAAGTATTTGCGGATGATAGAGTTGTCATGGGTCAATATGGACAAAATGATCTTGTTGTTAGAAATAATAAAGTTGGAATAGGTTCAAATAATCCATCTGCTAAATTAGAAGTTGTTGGTAGTTTAATTGCTGGCGGCGTAGATAATGGATCAGTTATTTTTTATAGAAATACTAATCCTGTAACTATTGGAAATACTGATTCTGTTTTATATGTATCAGATAGATCAAGTTCTGATTGGGGTATAACAGTTGATAAAGTTGGATATGATTACGGATTAAGAATAAATGTTGCAAATACTGCATCATATGCTTTAGCCATACATGATGGCACAAATTATAATGTTAGATTATATGGTAATGGAAATGCTTATTTTGCTGGTAACACAGGAATAGGAATAACACCTTATTCTAAACTAACAGTTGCTGTTCCAAGTACAAATACTATTTCAACAGCAGACGCTTCGAACACTGCTGGTATTACTGTTTCGGGAACTGGAAATTTAGTTAGATTACAATTAGGCGTTGGCGCTAATACACTTGGTCCTTATGGTGGTTGGATTCAAGCTAGTTATGATAATGGAGGCGGATCAAATGGTGTTGAACCATTATTATTAAATCCATCTGGAGGCAATGTTGGTATAGGTGTAACATCTGCTGCTTATAAATTGGATGTTGATGGTATTATTAATACATCATCTGATATATATGCTTTAGGTGGCAGATTATCATTATATAGATCAGCTGGATCTAGTTATATTGATTGGGCAGATACTCGTAGTTTAGTTTTCAGAACTGTTGGATCTGTTGGAGGTGGCGCTACTGTAACGACTTTAGTCACACTGAATTCAACTGGATTGGGAATTGGAACTACAAGTCCTTCTACGAAACTTGACGTGGTTAGTGCTGGAGATGGAGAAATACGAGTAAGAGCTACTAGTGATCCATCAATAATATTCAGCGAAACTACTGGAAATAAAAATTGGAAAATAAAACCATCCGCTGGAGACTTTTATTTTCAATACAGCGCAACAGCATATAATTCTGGATATAGTTCATTAGCAGTATTGACTGCCTCAGGCAACCTCGGGATTGGGGTTACGCCTAAGGCTTGGAGAACTACTGATAAAGCAATTCAGTTAAACGCATACACTGCACTTCAGTCAAACGATGCAGGCGATACTGGATTGATGAATAACTGCTACTACAATAGCGGCGGTTCTGCTGTATATATAAATAACGGTTACGCAACAAGATACGAACAATATCAGGGAGTACACACTTGGTATAATGCTGGGAATGGAACTGCTACAAATACTTTTACTTTTTCACCTAAAATGACGCTTGATGCGTCTGGGAATTTGGGTCTTAGTGCTGGTTACATAACTGCTGGATCTGCAACTTCTGTCGCTGGAAGTAAAATACTTGCTGGTAATTATAGTAATGGAGCAATCACAACTTTTGGAAGCGAGCAATCTAATGGCGGCCCAGTTCTTGGCTATGGTGTATGGCCTGCAACTACTGGCGCTGGCGCTTTCGTTAGTTCTTCTGGCGTTGCTCTTTATAGGGGTGCTTATACTATACGCGGCGCTAATCACTATTGGTTTGGATCTGGAATAGCAACTTCAATAGCTGTAGATAGCGCAGTTTCTTTGAACCAGTTCATGACTCTCGATGCGTCGGGAAATTTGGCGATAGGTGCTACTAGAAGATTAAGTGTTGTTGGTGATTATTCTTTTTTTAGAGAAAATGCATCTGGAGCTGATGTTTATATCAGAGGTTATTATGGAAACGCAAATCAAGCTGCAATACAAGTAGCTTCAAATTCACCTTTATTATTTTTAACAAATAATACTACAAGAGTTTTGATTACAAATGCAGGTAATGTTGGTATAGGAACAACAAATCCTGTTGGAGTGCTTGATGTTAGAGCGGGTAGTGGTGAAATAATATTTGGAACATATGATTTAAATTATGTTGTAAAAATTCAAAGTGGAGACCAATTAAATTTTTATAATGGCGCATCTGCTACTGCTGGTTATATAAATTATGGAGGCGGAGCTACAGTTTTAAGTCAAAATTTACATGTAGAAAAATCTACTGGAGGAACCGTTGGAGTAGTTAGAATAAAAGCTGATGGTAAAATCGGCATAGGAACAACTGCTCCAGCTACATTATTACAAATCAATACAGGATCACCAACTTCAGTAACAGGAGGAATACAATTTGGTGATGATACTGGAACAAGAATATACAGAGGAGGTTCTTCTAATATCACTATCTCTGGATCTTTCACAGAATCTTCTTCTATACGTTATAAAGAGAATATTAAAAATATTGATGTAAATATACTGCCAAAACTATGCGAAATTCGTCCTGTAACATATAATAAGAAAGATAATAAAAATAACCGTGAATATGGTATTATTGCCGAAGAATTATATGAATTATTTCCAGAGTTGATTAATAAAAATGATAATGGAGAAATTGAATCCGTCAATTACTCTAGATTAACTGTATTATTAATAAAATCAGTAAAAGAACTTAAAGAAGAAGTAGAAAAATTAAAGAATAAATAATTATGGCTTCATTATTAACAGGAACGACAATAGGTGGAAATCTAGCTCTGCACGCTGGTAATTATACTAATTATGTTGACGCAAAACAATTTGCTAATTTTGTTGGAACAGCGGCTGGTGGCGCTTGGTATACAATAGCTGTTAATCCCGGCGATAGAGCGTCTGCTCTATTCATGATTAATGATTTTTCTAGTGGCTGCCATCAAAGTGTTCATTTTATAGCTTCTCATTTTTATTCAAACGGAGATAGAATAACAGTTCTTCATAATGATTATTATAGTACTAGTCCTTTTAGATACATAAGAATTAAAAAAGGCGGTACTTATGATGGCGCTATGTTGCAAGTTTATCTTGATAATAATTCTGATGCTCCAGAAGTTATTATTACTCAAAATGAACAATCTAGTGGATGGATTGTTAAAAATTGGATTGCAGATGGAACTAATCCCGGTAATTTAAGTAATTATGCAGCTGTCGTAACTGTTGCTGTTAGTGTCGATTTAGATCTTGGCGCACCCGGAAATCTTATTTCTTCAGGCGCAATAGCCGCGCCTATATTTTATGACAGTGGTGATGGTAATTTTTATGTAAATCCTGATACAGGAACTGTCCTAAAAAATTTCATTGATTTAGGAATTAGAGATTCGGCTGGAACTTCTGGAAGATCTATAAGAATTGAAGGCGTTAATGATTCTTCGGGAGAAGGTTCAGGAAGAATTTTCTTCACTGAAAATAATAGTGGTTCTTCGAATAATTATGGATTTAGTATTTCTTATAATGGAACTGGAGCAAATCCAGTTATGCCTAGCTCGATGACTCTTGGCGGTGGAAATGCTGAATGGGCATTCTGGGGCCATGATAATTCATTAAATGGCACAAAAATAATGTTTGGCTATAGAAATGAAACCAACGTTTATATTACTGGTTCATTGAGAACGCCAATATTTTATGATAGTAATGATACTAATTATTATTGTGATCCTGCGAGTACAAGTTCTTTAAATCTTATCAATCATTACGGCGCTAACGCTTACGGCGGAGATTCGGCTTCTGTTTATTCAAGTTATAATACGGCTGCGAGTAACGCTCTTCAATTTAGAGTTTTGCATAGCGCAGCAAATGTAAAAATATTTAATAATAGGGGCGCTTTATTCTTAAATGATAATGGTAATAACGTTGGAGTGGGAACTACAAATCCTACTTCTAGTCTTCATGTTAAAGGAGCAGTTAGTGCGCCTTCAGACTCAGGAATTTTTGAAATTGGAGATGCCGCAAGAAGAGGTCTTTCGTTTGGTTATGACAATTCAACAAGTCAAGGTTGGATATATTGTAGAGATGTTGGAGTATCTTCAAGAGTTCTAAATCTAAACGTTGGAAGTCTATATGTTTTAGGTGGAAGTTACGCCTATTCTCCTTATTCATTAAGAGCGCCAGTATTTTACGATTATAATGATACGGCTTATTATTGCGATCCTGCAAGCACATCAATACTAAATAAAATAAATTTAAATACTGCTGCTACGGCTTGTATACAATGGCGTTCTGCTGGTCAAGGAACTATTGCTGGAGGATATCCATTTTATAATAACGTATCATATGGATCTATAAATATTGAAGTATCAGATAATGATACTGGTGGTTTAGTAATTGATAATGAAGGAGTTACAGTTTATGGAGCCGCTGACAATGGACAACTTTTTAGAACGATAGATGAGGACGTATATCAAACAAATGGGAATGTTATAGCTAGTGCTACTACATTTTGGATAAATCAAGGGCAAGATGGTGGAGGCGTTATAAGAGGAACTTTTACATCCACGGGAGATTTTCGCGCACCAGTCTTCTACGATAGTGGTGATACAAATTATTATTTAGATCCGGGTAATACTGGAATATCGTTATTAGTTGCTGGTAAAGTTGGTATAGGTACAACAACTACTACATATGCATTAGATGTAAGAGGTGATGTAAGAATAGGAAATGGAAGTTCTACTGAGCAAGATATTAGATTTTTTAGTTTAAATGGTGATTGGCAAGTAGGAACAAATAATGGCGGCAATGGAACTAATAATAATCAATTTTATATCTATGATTCGGCTTATAGATTAACAGTTCAAAATGGTACTGGTAATGTTGGTATCGGAGCTGCGAGTCCAGATACAAATTTACAAGTTGTCGGTCACGTTCACGTCGGCAATCAAACAACTTTCGAAAACTCTGGCGGCTGGAATAAAACTATTTATTTAGATGGTACTGTTCATGCAAGACTTAGAATTTTAGGCAGCGCATATGCTTCTGGTAAAAATAGCGCAACAGAAACTAACATTTGGGTTGATAATAGTCAATCACCATATTCAGGTTTATCTACTAATGCTGGATCTTTTCAAATTAGTGCTGGATATACAACAATGTTGAACAGCGCGAGATCTCCTATATTTTATGATAGTGATGATACAACTTATTATGTAAATCCAAATTCAGCATCTAATTTATATAATTTAACAATAGGAAATTGGACGACGAATCAAAGTTATCCCGGTATTTTAATACTCGGAAATATCGGATATAATTATAACTTTTTAAATGGAACTTGGACCTCAAGTATTACTGCTGGTATTGTAGCAAATTGCTCTGATGAATGGGAATTTGTTATACATGATTCTGGAACTTCAGTTGAATCTGCTTTTATATATCAAAATTCTACAGGTATAATTTTAATGGGTCGTGATATTGGTTGGGGAACCACTCCAATTCGAGCGGCTTCTGATTTTCGCGCTCCAATTTTCTACGACAGTGATGATACGAATTATTATTTAAATCCTGCAAGTACATCAATTGTTTATTTAACAAAAACTACTTATAATACAGCTTCAAGTTTAGCAAATGGAACATTTAATGTTGCAAAAACTATTCTTGGCGGTTTGCATTTTAATAATGGAAGCGGAACTAATGGAGCCGGTAAAGAAGCGGCGATAACATTTCAAGGCGGAACCGCAGACGAAGCTCAAGCTGGAATATATGTTCATAATAATAGTAATGAAGGCACACACATGGCCTTTGCAACGACAGATAGTTATGCTACAGGTCCACAAATAGGATTGAGAATAATGAATAGCGGCTATTCATATTTTCCAAGATCTTATGTAGAAGCGGCAAATAGTTTTAGAGCGCCAATATTTTATGATAGTAATGATACGAATTATTATTGTGATCCTGCGAGTACAAGTGTTTTAAGTGCTATTAATCATTTTGGTATTAATTTTTATGGTAGCGATTCAGGAATTGTTTATTCAAGTTATAATACTTCGGCAAGCAATGCTCTTCAATTTAGAATTTCGCATAATTTAGGAAACGTAAAAATATTTAATAACAGGGGTGCTATATATATAAATGATAACGGTAATAATGTTGGAATTGGAACAACTGCTGCGGCGACATCTTTGCAGATAGGTGGTCCAAGCCCAACTGCGGCAACTAGCGGTATTCAATTCGGCGACGACACTGGCGCGAGAATATATAGAGGCGCATCAGGTGTTGTTAGTTTTAGCAGTAATATTAACACTGGCGCATATATTAGTGCTGGTTCTTATGTATACGCATCAACATACCTTCAAACAGGTAATAATAATATCTATCCAAATGGTCAATCAAATACCTTAAATATAAATGTAGGAAATTCAGCGAATAATGCATGGATAGCAGGAATAACACTGGCACCCGGCGGAATAGTTACTGCGTATGGTGACATGAGATCACCAATATTTTATGATAGTGCTAATACAGCTTATTATACAGATCCAGCAAGTACAAGTGTTTTAAATACATTAAATTCAAGTACATTAAATGGATCCGTTATTGGAGTAAATAATACTACAAATACAAATGGGTATGGTATTTCTTTGTATAATGGCGCAGTTGCAGGCGAGCCAACTTATGGTTTAATGTTCCAAGGAACAGCTACATTTGGAACTCATGGAAGCGTTACTGGTGATTGGGCAACATATTTCACCATGAATAACGACAATACAAGAGGTTGGATTTTTAGAAAAGTTGGTCAGGCAAATGTTGCTTCTATAAGTGGTGGTGGAACTTTAACTGTTACAAGTGATATTCGTTCTCCTGTATTTTATGATAGTAGCGATATTGCTTATTATTTAGATCCTGCAAACTCAACTACTTCAGCAATATTAAATGGTAAAGTTGGTATTGGCACAACAGCGCCAAGTACATCTTATAAATTAGACGTAAATGGTGGCATTCACTATACTTCTTCAACAGCTTCTTCAGACATAAGATTCAAAAAGAATATTACAATTATTGATAATGCTCTTGGTAAGCTTGATGCTATTCGTGGTGTTCGTTACGAATGGAATGAGTTTATTAACTCCAAGAGAGACGGTTATAAATTAAATGAACCTACCTTAGGTGTTATAGCTCAAGAAGTTGAAACTGTATTTCCTGAACTTGTGACAACTTGGGATCTTTCTGAAGATTGTCATGATGCAAAAGGTGTAAATTATGAAAAATTCGTGCCAGTTCTAATCCAAGCAGTAAAAGAATTAAAAGCTAAAAATGAATCTTTAGAAGCAAGAATTTTAATTTTAGAAGAAAAATTTAAATAATAAAAATAAAATGAAAACTATTATCCTATCTACAACTCCAACTCCAGATCTCAATGTTTCTAAACTTCATATTGATTTCAATAGTTTCGATCCTCATTGTGGTCCATCTTTTTGGATAACTTATTACAACGCAAATGGTAAAATCATCGATAGAGAGATTCAACAACTTTCTTTTGATGCTTGGCAAAATTGGACTTCAGAAAATGACGAAATTGCTGATTATAAATATATTGCCGATAAAGTTACTGAGGAATTAGGAATTACTTATACGAGTATGGACAGTCCGGTCGCACCAACACCTGAACCAACTCCTACTCCTGACCCCGTAAATGCTTAAAAAATTTTTTAAGTTTTTGGAAACCGGGCTATAATATTTTAGAAAGTAATTAGTATACTATGGAAAATCAAAGCAATGCACCCGCGCAACAAGCGCAACCTCTAACTCCTGAAGTAGCTCTACAAAATCTTGTAGTAGCTGCTCGTCAAGCTCGCTTGACATATCAAGAACATGCGATTATTGATGCATCTATCAATACTCTCGCTAAGGCAATTGGTGGAAATGATACTGGCCCAATTCCACTTCCACCAGAGTAAAAAATAGATCACTATTTAACCCACGCTTCGCGGCGTGGGTTTTTTTATTTTTTAATGATGCTATCAATTTTCTCTTTTACCATTTCAAAAGAAATTTCTTTACTGCATTCAAAATTTTTATTTCGAGGACACCAATTCCAATTACTTGGATCGAATTTAACAGAAGTATCATTCCAGCATCCATTACAAACAGAATTATTTATAATTCTATACGGAGTATTAAATTCAGCGAAATTTTTGCTAAAGCCGCTAATTAAAATAACTTTTTTATTTAATGCCCAACTTAACCAACTAATTCCAGAACCAATTCCAATAAAAAACTCGCAATTAGTTAACCAAGAAATTGCTTCTTGTAAATTATCTGTTTTTGGGTGGAATATATTCTTAAAATTTCCAGAATCCATGTATCCCAAAGGTTCTTTCTGAATGGCTATAACTTTGTAGCCTAAATTATTTAAATAATTTATAACGTCTTGCCAGCCATTTTCTCTTTGCCAGTGTTTGCATCCTGAAGTTGAAGCCGTAGAAATACAAACATATTTTTCAGAAATTTTACGCTCAGAATTATTTATTTTTATTTCGGGCGCAATTTCTTTATATTCTAATC
>Ga0208784_1001377_pt1 | contig 10218 bp, 20 predicted proteins | sample DEB19_08_DNA_FD_184531 | JGI IMG/M metagenome (GOLD analysis project Ga0208784, IMG submission 184531) | Aqueous microbial communities from the Delaware River and Bay under freshwater to marine salinity gradient to study organic matter... | ecosystem: Environmental > Aquatic > Marine > Coastal ...
TTATCTTCTGATAAAGAAACTGAACTTCTTGTCAAGAGAACTGGTATTGAAAACAAAGATGCTTCTAATCTTGTGGAAATAGCAAACCAGATTAGAAAACGAAGCACTGGTTTGTCTAGTAATTTCACTGGTGGTTTTTCAACAAGGCAGCTTATTGCCGCAGCAGAAGATTTTGTTGATGGTGGTGTAGACAGCCTCACCTTTACCATCAGCAACCTTTTTAGTGCTGATGGTGGAACCACAAGCGAAAGAGCAAGTGTATTGCAGTTGATTCAAGGTAAATTTGGACTTTCTGATGGTTCGCCTTCTAAGGCTGCTAAAAGCAGATTGAAAGGTGGTTGATTGATTGTGAATAAAAAAATTCTTGAAACATTTGAAAAACCAAATCTTTTTAAGTGGTAAAAAATAATCAAGTAGATATTCTCTATCCAGATAAATCTAAGTTGAAAGCTGCTGTTAACAAAGACATTGTTAATATCGATAAAATTATTGATAAGATTAACAAGGTTCATGTTACAGAGCTTGCACTCAGCCCCGCCGCTGCAAATGATATTTTGTTTGTTCGTGATTTGATAAAAATTAAGAATGATCTTAATAATGTTAACAATTCATACAAAGAAATTATAGAAAATATAAAAAAGATTTGGACTAATCCTAAAAAAATTGAGGATGAATATAGAGTTGCCGATATTATTTATTGGTTTTATGGAGAAAGGTTCGCCCAGTTGGTGTCCTTGTCGCATGAAGAATTTGAACAAGTAAAAAATGTTTCTAAGTATATAAAACACACACTCAAATATCTTTCTAAATTTGGTTGTGTGATGGTTCGTATGGAAGTTTACCAAGAACATCCCTGGTCAGAAGAAATTTACAAAATAATTAAAGGTTGATAAATGTCTAAAAAAGAAACTTGGTGGTTAGAAAAATATAGCACAAAAGACGATAGTTATAAAAAAGATTATAAATCCAAGTATTGGTGGAATAGTTCATATAAAACTAGCACCAAAAATTGGATGGATAAACTTGGAGGCTATGACTGGGGTTATTCCTGGACTGATAAAAAGAAAGACAAGAAGAAGTTTGTTTATCAAAAACTTTTAGACCAACTTCAGACTAGTCTGAATGTTATTGATTGTGACAAGAATCTCAAGATTAATTGGAGTAATGGAGAAAATGTAAATTCTCCTGATGGCACATGTGTGTACTTGTCGCCAGATAATGCAGTAGATAATAATGCAAATAATCCCTCTGTAAATGATCAGATGCTGGATATTCTTACAGGGAAGGTTTATCTCGCTAAAGTTCTTTATGGGCAGATTAACAAGAAAGAATATGAAGCATCCAAAAGATACAAACAGTTTGGCTCAAAGAAAGAAAAAATTTGTGTATCTAAGCTTTGGGAATCTTTAGAAACATACATAGCTAAAAAATTTATTGAAGATAACTGGTTAGGCTTTATGCCTCATGTTATCAAACAAATAGACTATTCTTGCACTTCAAAGTCTGTAGTCGAAGAGTTCATCCAGAATTCTCCATTAAGCTTGGATGCAGCCATACTTGGAATTTCATGGAATCTTGTGCATGAACATAATCCAGTAGAGATTCCAGATATTTACGATGAATGTATTGATGTTGCTTCTGAAATACTAGCTAGGAAAGAAACAGAAGAAAACAGGTTCAATGCATGTAAAGAAATAGTCGAGCAGGTTGTTAAAATTATTAAAGAAAAGGAAGAAGAGCAAGAACAAAAAGAGCAACCTGGCAATGGTTCTAATTTAAGTTTACTTGATCTAAAAATTTGCGATGAACAGTTATTTGGAGATAAGGTAAAAAATAATATAGATTCAGAATTAGGTTCAATTAATCCAAGTGATGATAAAGGCTCTAATTTTTCTAGTTGTGAAAGCTTTGATATAAATTCATTAAAAAATGAATTTGTTGTCGCAAATTCTACAGATCATACTAGAAATGATTATAAAGAAAGAGTGTTAGAATTAAGCGGTATAATACAAGGTATCAAGAACAGTTTTTATTTTCTTAATAATAAAATGTTCTTGGATTCTTATGGACACATTTCTGGTGACATTGATGAGAATAGTCTTTACAAATTGAAAATAAATGATGATAGATTAATGTTGAAGAAAGATGTAATTTCTCAAAAGAAGATATCTGTTTGCCTTCTTGTTGATGAAAGTGGATCTATGGAGGATAAATATGAAGAGGCTATAAATGCCACCGTATCACTTGCAGAGGGTCTTAAAAATTATTTTGATGTGTGTATTTACGGACATACCGCAGAAACAACATCGCCTAGTTCTCGTAAGTTTTTAAATGGTTGCCTCATAACAGAATACTATACAAATAGAAATAAATGTATAGACTCTTGTATGTTAATAGATGCTAAAGAGGAAAACATAGATGGATTATCAATAGAATTGGTTGCAAAACAATTTGGCCAAGATTACCCAGATCATAGAAAGATCCTTTTTCATATATCTGACGGTGAGCCTGCATCTAGTCATTATGGTGGTGATGAGGCATACAAGCATACAAATGAAGTTTGTCAAAATGTTAGGAAAAAATTAGACATAGAAGTCTATGGAATAGGCATTTGTGATGCTTTTTCTGATCCTGTGGGTAATAAGTTGTATGGAAAAGAAAATTTTGTTGTTTTAGAAGATGTGAAGTCTTCTGTTGGTGTTATAACTAGATTTTTGAAACAAATATGCAATAAAAGAATTAATATGACACAAAGTAGCTACTAATTTATTTTTCTAATTTAAAACAAAATAAACCATACACATTATAAATAATGTGTATGGTTTATTATTTTACACCCTTTTATAAAGGGGATTTAGGAAAAGCTTATAATCATTATTGTGAGCTTGTTCCAAATGATGATGATTGGATAACATTCTCAGATGGAGATGTGCTACAACTTCACCTTGATTGGGGTGATATTTGGGGCAAAATTCTTGAAGAAAATGATAGTGCTGGAATAGTTACTTGTTTAACAAATAGGATTGGTTCAAAAGAACAACTATATGATGGTTCTTATCTAGCTAAGGATATATTAACACATAAAAAAATAGCAAATAATTTGCTTAAATTAAACAATATAAGAACAAAGAATATAAGCAGTGCAATTTCTGGTTTCTTTTTTAGTTTTAAAAAATCAACTTGGACAAAGGTGGGCGGATTTAAAAAAGGAATACTTGGGGTAGATAGAGATTTTGCCAAAAAAGTTCACGAAGCTAATTTAAGTATAAAAATAGCTTATGGATTTTATGTTTTTCACTACTATAGATTTTTAGAAAGTCCAGAAAAAGGAAACTATACTGGTCATTTAATTTAAAAATCAATATTTTGAGAATATCATATAGTAGTTGGATTAAAAATTTTAATAAAATTTAATTAATTATTTGAAAGAATATTTCAAACTTCGTTCTGGTACGTTATATGGGTGTTGTGATGGTTGCGGTAGTCAGCACGTTGTTGACAGTAACCAAGTTTAGAGAACGAAGGAGATTGAGATGCCCCGTGTTAAGGATCAGGAGGCTGTGCCTCTTGAGAAGTTTCTTGAGAGCGTCAGCAAGCACGTTGCTGCTGGCAAGTCGGTTGAGGATTGTGCTAAGGAGCTTAATCTTAAGCCGGCTAGCGTTTCGGTTCGTCTTTCCCAGCTTCGTAAGAAGTTTAAGGATGCCGGAATCGAAATGGATCTGCCTCGCTTTAAGGGCGGTGCTCGTAAGAGCACGCTTATCGAGGATGCTAAGGCTATCCTTGAGCGGATCAAGAAGAACAGCAAGTGATTTGCTGATCTTTAAAAATCAAATTAATTGGTTTTGTAACCGGGGTGTCCTTGACACTCCGGTTATTTTTTTGTATAATCCCAATTGAATGAAAGTTGTTAAAAGCTTTACAAAAACTTGTGAATTAGAAAAAAGTGATGAAGTGATTCATTACTTTGAAAATGATTTACAGGAAAGAATTAGATTGGTAACGAAAAGCAAGGAGGACTTCGAAAAAGACAAAAAATACAAAATAACAATAGAACAATATGAAGAATAAAAATTTACGATATTTTGAAGTAGTCAAAAAAATAGAGATATATTATCCTGATAAAGAAAACTTTATTTTCTATAATGATATTATTGATAAAATAAAAATAAAAATAAATGATATTGAAATAGATACTTCTTACTTTAAATTACAATCAAAATATTCTAAACAAATTAGATTTGAAACTGCACTATTCACCTGGTTAGAAAAAGCTAATTATATTAAAAGTTTTTCTAAACAATGTGAAAATTATATTGTGCCTTCTGAAGATTATTGTCATAAAAACGAGATAGAATTTAAAAGATTCTATGGTTTAAATTTTAAATAATAATTGATATATATTATTGTGAAATTAACTTGCAAAAAAATAAAAAAACTTGAGAAAGAAGGTAAATTAAGAGATAATCTTGAAATATGGATAGATAAGCATAACCATAAAATGGAATTACTCAGAACAATTAATTCTATTGTAAACATAGTTCTCTCGAGCATAATATTTTTAAGAGTTTTTGGAGTAATATAAGGAGCAAAATGTTAGACATAAAAGAGTTTAAGAATAGAGATAAAGAAGAAAACAAAGAATCTAAAAATACAGATGCGAAAAAACTGATAGAAAAAATGTTTGAAGCAAGACAAGTTGCTCACAATTCTCATCTTAAAACAAAAAGCTATAGTGAACACAAAGCTTTAGGCTCTTTTTATGAAAAAATATTAGAACTAACCGATACGTTTACAGAAACATATCAAGGCCAATATGGTTTGGTAGGAGATATAAAAATCGTAACCAGTTCTTCTAATGATATAACATCTTATCTGCAAGCATTTTCTGTTCTTTGCAAAGAAGCTAGAGATTCATTGAAAGACGGTCATCTTCAAAATATTGTTGATGAAGTTTTATCTTTAACATATCAAACAATTTATAAATTAAAATATTTAAAATGAATGATGATTATACTGGCGTTATTTTATTGACTTTGATTTGTTCTTTTTTCTTGATAGGAGTAGGCTCTCTTTTAATAGATTGTTTTACTAAAAAACAAAAAATAATAATTAAAAAAAAGCCATCACCAAAACCAGCAAATACTGAATATTTTAGTGATGACTTGATTATTAACGATGATTTATTTAACTAGATTGTGAACTGCCAAGCAACTTAATATTACACTAATTAAGCCAATTAAAGATACTGGGAATGGTGCTACAACCATCCAATTAGATCCAAAAACAAAAGAAATTGCACACATAAACAAACATAAAAAAGGCCAGTTTAAATGTGCGAAAAGCAAACTTAAAGGTCCAGATAACAAAACAGTTAAAAATAGAAAAACAACTACTAAGGCTAAAGAAGCCATATTACCTCCTTGTAATGGTCTATTATTATCTATGGCCACTCAGTTGATTTTTTCTTTAGACTCTGGTAGACTACTCTGGTAAGTTTGTTTTTTCTAAGTAACTATACAATAAACCGTATAATATTAAGCCTATACTTAGTATCAAATGTCCATGAGTTTTTAGAAAACCAAGTTCATTTTGCAATAAAATATCCATGTTATTAAAATAGTATATAAAAAGTTTATTCGGGTACGTGGATGCAAAGAGAGCGAAGAAAACCAACTTGCTCATAAAGAGGCAAACAAAACTAAGAAAAAGTTATTAGCCCTTCTTTTAAACCATCACTTTAAGGTGGTTTTTATACTTTTTTAAAAAGGTTGCTCTTTTTGAAAAGTGGGGTTGAGATTAGCAACAATCAATAGAGTTGTTCCCAATAGTTATTGATCTTCAATAATTACTGGGATATTAAACTAAAAAGAAAAAGGTCTTAGTCGCAACAGAAAGACCACTAATAACATTAATACTATGAAAGTCTCAAATAAAAAAATACTATCTGGTTTCAGGTCAACAACACCTGAGTTTGAAAAATTCACTAAAGATAGATTTTGGTTTTTAGATAAGCATGGATTTACTGTTTATCTAAATAACGAAAAATATAAAACAAGCAGCGGCTTTTTTCATAAAATTTACAAGAAATTAGCTGAGAGTGGTGCAGATTATCTTGTGTCTGCCTCTTTTGATAATTGTCGTTTCTATTTTTGTAAAAAGAGTCAATACAAGCAATTGTTGTTTAATCTTCGAAATAAAACTTTGAAGCTTAACAAAAAAAACATGCGAATTAAACTTTCGCAATATGAGCCGTTGGGAAAAAATGCCATAGAAGTGCATAAGAAAGAAATTAAGAGAAGGCTGCACAGGATGCAGCTTGATAAGCTAAACTTGCATAAAAGATTTTCAATAAGCATTTATGATTTTAATGAAAACAAAATGGTTTATAGTTTTAGGCCTTTTGTGAAAATTGAAAACAGCCCTAAAAAAAGTTCTTTGGCTGTGAAATTACCCCTTGATAGTCAGTGGAAGTAAAATGATAATTTATGGTGTTGGTTTTTTAACAACAAAGAATAAGGAGAAAGTTAATGTCTAAGCTCAAACAGCTTGCTGAAATTGAAGGTTTGGAAGTTATGGAAATGATTGAAGAAGCATCAATTGATTCTGTTAGTCCTGGCATTTGTATCAATAAAGGTTGTGACTACACCACAACCGTAGAACCGGACTGCGATAATGGTTTTTGCGAAAATTGTAACACCTACACTGTTAAAAGTGCCTTAATTCTTGGAGGGATGATCTGATGGAATACATAATTTTGGCGGTAATCATTATGGGGTTGTTTAGCGGAATTTTTGCCCCAAACAAAAATAGTACCAGTTACAGGCTTGGTAGGGGTTTGGGAAATAAGACTAGAAAATTAGGCAATTGGATCATGGACGATAGGGACTAAGATGAGAGTTGTTGAGAAAAAAATGTTGAATGCCATTGTTAGCAAGAAAAATTTAACTCTTGATAATACAATGGTAGTCACAGAAGGAAATGTTTCTTGTGTTTATTTGTTCAATAATCTTATAGCAAAAATTACAGATAAAAATGTAAAAATTTCTAATTGTGGCTATAAGACAATTACCACCAAAAGTAGATTAAATTGTATTTTGCAAGAATTTGTCAAGGATGCCCGCATACATCAGAAAAATTTTGATTGGTATATTGGCAATGAAATTTTTCCTAAAGGTTGGATTGAATTTCCTAACAAATTTTTATTGAACTCTTTTGCTAAATGAATAGTATAAACAAACTATTAGAGTTATTGTTACATCTGAATTTGAAAATAGTTTCAAGTATTCAAGATGAATCTAATTGGATCTGGATAGAGTTTATTTCCGCTTATCAGGCAGAGAGATTTTTAGGAATAGTGTCAAAATACGATAGCGATAAAGAATCTCTCTATAACAGGATAAAAGGCGAGTGGCCAAAAGAAGATAATAGTGATTTTTGGAAGTATATTGTTAAGCCACACGACTATGGTTCTGTTGTTGCTGTTTCTAATTACTATAAGCTTTTTATCTCTGTGGGATTCCCTGAAAAAGACTTGGAATCAGTCATAGAAAACATGAATAGCTATATCAATGAGTTTAATAAAAAAGAAGAAGAGAAAGTTGTTGAAATTGATTTAAACAAACCTTTAAAAGGTACTTGGGAAGAATTAAAGAAAAACTTAAAATAAGGAATAAAAATGTTTGAAATTAAAAAGAATTTAGCCACCCTACGGTTTCTGGATAGTCAAAAAAGTTTTATAAAAGACAAACTTATTTGTCTATTGTTTATTGAAATTAAAAACCTAGATTCGTTTGTAATTGAAAGCTCAAATGAGTATAATGATAATAATTATTACAACTATGTTAGGTTATCTAAAATAAATGATATTCCTATAGAAGAAGGATATGGATATTATAAAGATGATGAGGGTAATATTTTAGATGATTACGACGGCGAAAAAGTAGTCTCTAAAAAAATTCTTTCTGATGAAGAACTGAGTGTTCTTTTTAGTGTTTGTAATAATATTGGCGAAGGCTGGAATGATACGGTTAAAATCTCTAGAGATAGTTGTTTGGTCGGAACACCTAGAAGTCTCAGTCCTTCTAAGGCTAAAAAATATTTAGAAGAAACAGAAGATGAAAAAAATAAAGGATTCAAGTTTTATTTTGCCAATCTTTTGCTTTCAAAAGGTTTGAGTAAAGAAAATTTTAAAGATGACACAATGAGTGAAGAAAATTTTAAAGATGAAATAATTAGTGCTGTTTATTTTGCATCTATGACCGGCAAAAGATTAAAGCCGGAAACAGAATCTTTATTGAAACATGATGCAGAAGCAGCATACTATTATGCTAAAAATGTAATAAAAGGAAAGCTTCCAAAAGATGTAGAAAATTATTTTGAGCTAAATAGCTTTAAAAATAAAAAAATGAGTAAAAATGATTTAAGTTTTTATGAACTTTACAAAAGTGAAAATTTTGAATAATATTTTTGTTAAAGACTTTGAATTTAATAAATTCTTAAATAAGTTTGTCGAGTTCAAAGACATTGTTTTAGAAATGAAACAATATTTAAAAAATGATTTTAAATATTATCTTGTAGATCTTATTATTAAAGACTATAAGATTGGCGAGTCAACTTGTTCTGATACAAGGTATCATTTAGATGGCGACTATAAAAAAGACAACCAATATTGCATTTATTGTGAAGGGCCAAATAGAACACTGTTTTCTAGTGAAAAAATAGACTTTAGTAATTTCCCTGAATCTAGAGACGATCAGAATAATGTCCTTGAGTCTATGTTAAGGGGCAAACCTTTTTATGAAATAGAAGATAAAAAGTTCATTATTTATGATAGTAAAACACCACACAAAGGCGTAGTGTGTAAGCAAAATGGATTAAGAAAGTTTATTAGATTAATGGGAACCAATTATATTAAACCCAAAAATTACATTAAACTTTAATTGTATCTTGGGGAATAAACCATAGAAAAACATTTTGCACATAATTGTCCGGCACATTCAACGTAAAAGTTTCTTGTGTTGATGCTTTCTTCTTTATTGTGTTTTGTTTCTTCGCCGCACATGACACAGCTATCTTGATTGTTTTTAAAAGTTTCTAAAAGTTTTTTGTTCTTTTGCATATAGCATATTATACAATAACTTTATTCTAAAACAAACTTATTAGCTTATCTTGCTAGTGCATTGAGGACAACGTTTTGCAAGTTTATGTATTTCACTAAAACAAAAAGAGCAGGTTTTTGTATTTCTTTCTTGTTTTATCAAATTTTGCATTAATTTAACATAAACTATATAAACTATTAAAGATACAATAAGAAACTCAAAAATATTACTTAAAAAGTTTCCAACTTCTAATTTTATATCTTTATTAAGATGAACCACATAGCCATTCCAAAAATTACCAGGTCTGTATAGTAAGAAGTTTACTATTGGGTTTAAAATATTATTACTAGCAGAGTTTGCCATCTTGTTTATTGATCCGCCTATTATAACCGCAATGGCGATCTTTAACATGTCTTCTTTAAACGCAAATTGTTTGAATTTTTTTATTTCTGACTTTATTTCGTCTCTGGTTATGAATTCTTTCTTTTCCATAATTATCTGAAACTATATATGAAAGAAAAAAATAAAAAACCACTTGAACCCTGACCAGGATTTTTCGTATATTGTTATTGTCTGGTCGCCGAGGCGGTTGAAAAATTAAGGTTCTTGTTCTCAAAAAAGAAAAGGTGCAAAAATGCCCAAAGTTAAAGTTGAGTATGAGAAAAACGGGAAAAAAGTTTTTGGCGAGTTAAACTCTTCCAACGAGCTGAAGAAGTTGTTGAGAGATGTAGTCAAAATACAAATCTCAACAAGATACGAGAGCTTAGAAATGAAGGATTCAATTTTAGAGTTTATCAAAAAGTATAAAAAATATGGATTAAAAAACCTTAGTAAGGCTTATAATGCTAATCAAAGCACTATTTCAAACAAGTTGATGTCACTAGGGCTAACTGGTAATTAAATGGCATAAAGTCTGGGTACGTCCTCTTGTAGTCGAGGAAAGTTTACAGACTTGGATTCTAACACTTAACTAGGAGAGGACAAAAATGTCTCAGATTGGTGCTATTGTTATTAACGACACTATTAATGTCGAGGCTTGGATTGCCAAGGTAAAGGAAGAGAATCCCAAGTATAAGGTTGGATCGGTACTTACCACAGACACTGGTATTAAGTACATTCC
>Ga0208784_1001378_pt1 | contig 10216 bp, 18 predicted proteins | sample DEB19_08_DNA_FD_184531 | JGI IMG/M metagenome (GOLD analysis project Ga0208784, IMG submission 184531) | Aqueous microbial communities from the Delaware River and Bay under freshwater to marine salinity gradient to study organic matter... | ecosystem: Environmental > Aquatic > Marine > Coastal ...
CATCCCTGCTTTAACTTGTTTTCTTCGATTACGCATCTTTTCTGTTAAGAAATTGTCATAATCTGTATCACCATCAAAATCTGATGTAATATAAGAGGGTCTGTTACCCGTAAACTCATCTGTTGTAATTTCAGATGGTCTTGTTTCTACAAAGTTTGAACAACTACACATAATTTACTTTTTTTATTTATTACTTTTTATCAATTTACTTCCTAAATACAATACTACTAATGCAATACCACCATATAATGCATACTTAAATGCTTTTCTTTGAGTTCCCGTAGATTCTGCCTCATCTAATTGTTTTAACGCAATTGCACGTTGCTCATCGGTTAGGTTTGGATTAGTCAAGATTAAATTAGTAGGGTCGCCTTGCATCAATAATTCTTTTTCTTTTAATGCAATTTCTTGTTCTTGTGCCTTAGTTAAATTAGTTTGTTCTTGCTCTGCTAATTTAGTTGCGTTTTCAATTTCTCTTTTTTTAGATTTAGAATCAATTGCTTTTGCCGTTATTGTTCCTAATGCACCCGTAACCGCACTTGCCAAACCAATCCATGCAATCAATACCGCATCATCAACTCCCGCTACATTAAAAAATTCATCACCAACAAATTGATTTTGACTATAACATCTTTTGCATCTACCACAATTACACATCGGCATTGCATTAAAGCCACTAAAATTTGAATCGGATGGCATCTTAATAGATTTAACATCTACACTTAACAACTTACTCTTACATTTCTTACCACAGAAAAATGGTTTTTTATTATCCCCTTTTTTTGCCGTTTCAATTAGTTTAGAATAATTTCCACCCAATCCTTCCCATTTCTTTTTTAATGCATCCTTTAATGCCCTATCGTTTCCGTTTTCAATTGCCATAATCTTATAAGCATTACCTCTATAATTAATGGCAATTAACGATAAATATGCACCTCTCGGTGCTGATAATCCACCTTTCAATATTGTTTTTCCAACTCCTTGTGCTACTTTTTTGGCAATATCTTTTGCTTTGTCTTTTGGAATTTTGGCTAATGCTTGTTTTCTTGCCTCTTTACCCTTCAATCCCGATTTTCTTAATTCTCTACGCTCTTTACCACGTTCCCTTGATTTCTTTGTAAGGAAATTATCATATTCATCAGAAAAATTAAGACCATCATCAAAAGATGAATGGGTATTTTTTAACGGCAACCATGCACCATTAACAGATTCACGGCTATCTGCCGAATAATCATCTTGATTATAATAATACTTTTCCATTAATAAACATTTTTTTCTAATTCAAACTCGCCATCAAAATCCATAAAACTTGATTTCACAGATGTATTTGTTGCCTCAATAGTTGTTTCACTACTCGGTTTAACATTTGGTGAAGATGTTTGTGGTTTTGGTGCAATTTCACGTTGAGGCTTAGTTACATCAGTTGGTTTTGTTTCATTTGATGTTATAGGCTTTTTCATATACTTATTGTAATACCAATACCCCCCAAACAGAATTGCTCCTAAAATCACTATATTTCTTGTTTCCATATTAATCCACAAAATTGTTTTCTAAATCTAATCTGTTTCTGTAAGTGAAAGAACTAAAATTATCGGGTTTCCACAAAGCATCTAATCGGTTTGCTAAATCAAAGAAATTACTTCCTTTAATGTTTTTAGGCTTTCCTTTTACCATAATATTGCCTTGTTTTCCACCATCCCACCATTTTCCGATTTCTATGGATTTTCCACTACCTTGAACGTAAATTTTTCCATCACTACCAAACTCAAATCTTCCTTTGCCATCTAATGACTGAAATTTTATCTTAGGCAATAAACGGATGTTACCATCTTTTTCAATTTGAAAATTGTAACTATCTGCCTTATCAAATTTTTCAGCAAACGAACTTGGAATATTATTTTTTATTTTATTCCAATTTGATACTTGGGATTTATATAACAAACCATATTTCGCCCATGCTTTACGAATAAAATCATTATCAAATTTACCCGATTTGCTTAAATCATATTTTTTTGCATCAGATGGATAATATCTGTTTACCCATAAACGAAAATAATCACCTTGTCCTTGATTTGTAAAAGGTGTTGGGTCATACGATGGTTTTTCCACTAATGGTGGTGGTGGTGTTGGTGGTGGTGCTTGAACATCATTTGAATCATCATTTGGGTCTTTTCCATCTGAACTCATTTTTTTGTAAAGAAAATAACCACCTACGGCTAATCCTACAACTACAACTACTATTATTCCTATTTTAACTCCTTTTGTCATCTTATTTAGGTTTATTTTCTTGTGAATTCTTAACTATTTTATAAACGGCAAATCCAACTGCACCAATTACAACTACACCAATCGCTAAGTAAATCATTTTTCTATTATCCATGTTTTCTATTTTTTATATTTTACAATCCATAATCACCATCAAATGATGCAACACCACCCGATGCTATACATTGTTCCCACAATGCACGTTTTTCTTTATTAAATATTGGTTTTCTACCACACGCTTTTCTTTTATCCTTTCGTGTTTCAAGGGGTTTATTTGCCGATGTGCTTTTCGTAGTTGCACCATCAGTTGAACCCGTACCCAAATCACCCGTTTCAGTTGCTTGTTTTGATTGATTCCACATATAATAGCCAACCCCAATTACTGCTATCACACCTATAACTAAAATTACTTTTTTATTCATACTATCTTAAATTTAAGTTTGTTAATCTTTTCATTGGTAATTCGTAACAATTATTGTTCATTGTCCAACCACACAAATCATACTCATCATCCATTTGTTTGTATAATGTTATCTTATATTTGTTTTTGTAATAGTCATGCAACTTTTTAAGTTTTGCATTACTTAATTTGTTGAATATTTCCATTATGTTTTCAGAATATTCATAGATATTTGCTCCATCTAACATTTTACGGATTGCCTCTGCATCTGCTTTTGGATTATACTTTTTGGCTTGTTCTTGTTCAATTTGTTCTTGTTGAGAACTGCCACCACCTTCACCACTTGCATCTAAATCTTCTTCTCTTTGTTCGTTTTGCCTTCTTTGAATTCCATTAATAACACTTTTTATCATGAAAAACAATCCTAATGATGTTAAAATTGCTACACCACCCGTTGCTAATACGTTTTTAGTTGAATTATCCATTTTAATATTTTTTTGCTTTATCTACAAAATCATCAATTGTTCGCCAATCCTCATCTTCTAAAAAAGAGGCTAAATATCCTTGTAAACTATATCCATAATTATTCGCAAATACATCTGCTATATAAGATAAGTTTACTAATGTTCCTGCACGTTGGATTGAACCTACTGCTAATTTTTCATCATCTAAAAATGTTCCTTTTGCCTTATAAATATTGTAGGCTGATTCATTTGCTTTTGCTGATGAAATAGTTATTCTGTTTCTATTGTTTTGATATAGAATTGGTGATAATGCTTGACTTCTACTAACTTGTTCCCTATCCCTATCTGCTTGGTCTTTTGTTAATCCAAGTTTATTAGTGATTGGTTTAATAAGACCATAATAAGTTAAAGCAATGATTCCACCACCTATTGCAGTCCAAACCAATATTTTAACAATACGAACCTTGTAATCACCCGATTCAACTACTATGTTTGTGCCACCACTTGTTTGTCCTTGTCCTTCTGCCATTTTACTTAAAGTTTTTTACAAATGCATTTAATTTATCAAATCGTTCTTTATTTAACATTGTAGGTGATTTCTTAAATACGTTTAAGAAAACATTGTAAATATCAATTTTAGGATAACCTAATTTCAAATATATATTCAAACCATTAATGTCTGCCTCAATTTCATTCGATGGATTCTTATTAACATAGTAATGACTATACTCATGGCATAATATCGCCATACGCATAGGAATAGTAAATTCACGGAATTGCTCTGCCGAAACTTCCATTCTTCCATTCAATTGACTAATTCTTGCAGGGGTATGTATAACTTGCCCATTTGCATTGCGAATTGCATCAAAATAATCTATTCTAAATTTTCCATTATTTGATGTGTATATATCACCTTTGGATGATGCACTCAAATATCCACACTCATCGCAAAATTCTTGTGCAAACTTTACGAATGATTGTGTTTTCTTTGAAAAATTGTTTCTTGGTAATTTATAAGGAATTGCTTTGATTTCAGCGATATTAAATGAATTATCATTTGAGATATTTCCGTTACTATCGTTGAAAACAATCAATTGTGCCTTTTCGGGTGCTTGTGGCATTAAAATAACAAACTCTTTTTTGCCATCTACAAACCCGTATCTTATTGTATAGTAAGTATTCGGTCTATCTAAGTCCTTTACCTTAATCCACAATTTTTCCTTATATGGTGTTTTTATCACCAATTTTAGTTTTGTGGGTTTTTCATTAAGGGTAATTGTCTTTACCATTATTCTGCCGATGTTACTTTACTTAATCCATATATCAAAACAACTATACCAATTATTCCAATGATATTAATTGTTCCTAATTTCTTTGTTCCTTGTTGGCTTGTCATTGTAGTTGTTTCACGTTCTGCCTCATCAATCATGTTATACATTTTTTCGTGATTTTCAAGGATTCCATTACGTTGATTTTCCTTCAACCATTCTTTGAATGTTAAACTTGATTTGCTTTGCTTATACAATTGGTTTGCACTAATCATTTTAATCTACTTTGAATATAAATCTACCTAATATCAATCCTAAAATACCACCTACCATCAAATTCTTTTTCGTTGCAATTGCAATTAAAACACCAACACCACCACCGATTAATGCTCCTTTCATTGTTGATTGTGCATCAGAAGAAATCATATTAGAATATCTTCTTTTGCCAATCTTACGAATCAACTTAGCATTTTCTCTTACTTGAATTCGTTGTTGGCGATTCATTACTAATTATCTTTTTTATACAAATACTTATATCCAACAAATCCTAAAACAACCACAATTGCACCAATTATGAGCATTTTACGTTGTCTTGCAACCCTTTCCTCTGCTTGTTTTTGTTGCTCAACTTGTTGCTGAATTATAGCATCTGCCTCTTTTGTGTTTTGCAAACCACCATATAAACTTCCTGCAACTGCACCAATGTTATCTTTATTTTTAGAAAAGAATCCACCAACTCTTTGCCAAAATGTAGGTTTACCTTGTGCTTGTGCCTCTGCACGTTTTTGTTGTCTTTTGCTTTTTCCTGCCTTAAACCAAGAACCTATTTGTGATAAGAATTTACCCTTTTCATCAGCACTTGCCGTTGTTCCCGTTGTAGAACCAACATTTGAATCATCTTTTTTCAAGAATGAAGAATATTCGCCATCAAAAGAAGAAGATGCTACAATAAGGGATGATAAATTCATCATCATGTTTTTGTTTCTTTTGTTATTAAGAATAGTTTTGATGATTTCTCTACGATTGGCACTATCACTAATTTTTACATCAGCATCTTGAATAGCACTAATTACGGCATCTTTATGCTGATTAATTAATTTACCAAGTTCGCCAAGAACCATTCTACCTCTTTTTGACCCCGATGCATTCAAAAATGTATCGTTGAAATTGTAACTTTTGTATATCATTTTTTTGTCATTATGATTGCTAATCCAACAAGTATAAATCCACCAACCATTAATAATTTCGTGGTATTTACATATTCTTTATCCTCATTACTAAGATTTCCACTTAAATTGGAAAAATTATCTTTTTTCGATTCCTCTTTTATTGGTTTAATTGAAATTGCCTCAATTAATTCTCTGTCGGGATGTATTTCTGCTAAACGCAATAATCCCGTTTCACCATTTTTGGTAACGTATCTTTTTATCTGTACTGATAATTCGTGGCTATTCTTAGGCTTAGACATACTTGTGCCTTCGCTGATTAGTTCAAATGCATCAGAGGGTACATTTGTAGCCAAATAATCGTATAATGTTACTTTACGCATTGTTTTATTTAATTAAAAAAGGGGTTAGCATATACCAACCCCTTCACTTTTGTTTTAACTAATTTTCATTAGCCGACAAACCGAAAAGGTTTATCTAATAAATTATTTCAAAGCGTTATATTAACGACCTCGTAAGGCTCTAACGGCTTTCGGTGATAAGGTAATTTTATCGCTTTTCACGATGTTTGGATTACCATATCCTGCTACTGCACGTTGTCCACTTAATGTGCGAGTAATTGAAGATGTTTCGGCAGGGTAGAAATAAATCTTAGCAGTTGTTGATGCTAAAATGCTACTTACTACTAATGCAGTAAATCCATCAATTTTGTATGTGAATTTAACGGCAATAATTGTTGATTGTTGCTGATATGGGTCAATGGTTGGAACAAGTGTCTTTTGACTTTCGTTACCATTAACATCTTTTTGAATCAATGTCAAAGTTTCAAGAACTTGGTTTGCAGTAGAAGATTGCAAATATGTCAATCCAACTACAAATGGCTTGTTCATTGATTGGTAAAGGAATTCACCATAAGTAACACCACTAATCCCCATAGAAATAGAGATTGCTCCGTTATTTTGGTAATTTGGTGCAGTATAACCTAACGTGGTATATGCTCCTAAAATAGTACAAGGGAATGCAGTAGCAGTATTTGAGTTACGGATAGTAACGATATAAGGCTGAGAGGTTGGTGCAGAATCAGTTGCATCACCCGTTGCCATATCAAAAGCATCCATATCATCACCATCAAAACCACTGAAATTGTCATCACCTACGAATCCGTAATCATCACCATCGTAGTTGAAGAAATTATCATTCGCCTCATCTTGTGCTTGTGAAAAATATTTTCTTAAATTCATTTTATTCTTATTAGTAATTAAACTTGTTTTTTATCATCATCGGTAATCCGATACTTCAACTGATTTCTGTTTACAAAAACTTATTCAGCAGAAGAAGAACTTGTAGGCATCAATTTATCTTGGATTAATCGTGCAACGATAATTCCAACAACTACTGCTCCTGCCGTCCATAACATTCCTTTTACATTTGCGTTCATCTTGTTTGTTTTTAAGATTTATAAAAAATTATTTCCTTCCCCACAAAGAGAATTGTAGCAAATATACTATGCGAATGATTAACATTTATTTTTAGATATAAATGCTAAATAACTTGTAAAATTTGTAAAGTATTGTAAATTAAGGGATTAAAGCATGAAAATAAATTGAAATCTATTTTACATACATTTTCATTAATTGACCTTTAACGTGCTGAGTAGCACTCTGAGGGGTAAAAGATTTTTTACCATTCTTATCTACTTGATTCAACAAAGGCTTAACCTTGTTTCTATAATTCAAAGCAATATATTCATCAATTGAATCTGACATCATCTTAGGCGAATATGTTCCTAATATCTTTTCGTTATCACAATCAAAAGTTAGGTAGAACCTTGTATTGCCGTTAAAGTATTGATTGTTAATCATGATTTCCATAATTTTCAATGCCTCATACTTATCTTCAAACTTCTTTTTATGCCTATCAACTGAATCCGTATTTTTATGGAAACGTAACCAATTTATATTTTGCCAAATCTTTGTAGTAATCCTACCTATTGATTGATAATGCATGATAATATCTACATCTGTGTGTCTGTTAGTACATATTGCACCAACTAAATCGTTTGGCAAGTAATCACCAATATATTTATTAATGTCCTCAATAAGTAGCAAACCACCTTTATACACGCTGAGTATATGCCAAAGAGCATCGGCAACTTGTCTTAATGTCATCTTTGAGCCATCTTCGTTGTATGGTCTTACCCTGCGACATTCTATTTTTGGATGAAATGTAAACAATGCTACATCGTTTAAGCGAATAGCCTTTACATCCGTAAATTCATCATTAACATCCAATATCAATGCCCTTCTTGGTTTAACCCTACCACTTCCTTTAATATATGAACCTATAATTTGCTCGGTAGTATAACTTTTACCAATTCCTTTTTTGCCTACGGCAACACCCAATAATGCCTCTCTCATAACTTTATATTAAAAATGTTTTCACATTCAACTAAATTGAACTTTTGATTATTCAAAAATAACGCTCCTTTTTTAATATCGGTTGCATCGTTATAATGTTTGATTACCTTGTCTTGTTCTTCAACACTAAAATGTGCTGATGAATTACTTACTTTTGACCTCATGTCTTTACGAACATAAGAGTAATGATACATCTGTATTTCATTCCTTAAATATATCCTTGAATATCCTGCTTTAATCCTTCTTGATGGGTCTATTTCAACGGGATATGGATAAACGAATTCAAATGTAAACTTTGTGTCTTTATGTAAATAATAAAACAAAGGAACATAATATGTTTCGGGGGGATGAACTTCCCAATTAGGATGCTTATAAAATGTTTTCATTTGGCAAAATGAACTATCATATCCCCCATGAATAAAATCGCTTAATGCATTGGCATATTCATCGCCTATGTAAAGTTCATCGCAATCCATTGAACTGAATATAGTACAACCATTGTTACGGCATATTTCTAATCCTATTTGTCTTTTCTTTTGCTCATTTCCAACCCCGTTATCAACTTTTATGTTTCCATCTGAATCGTATTCTAACTTTGGTGAATACCAATGGATTAAATCAATCTTATTTAGATTTTTCAATCTGTGTAGTGTTTCTCGCAAGTGTTCATTTTTCTCACCATAGTTACTTACTTCTTGACCAATAACCACAATGAAATCAACATATTCACGAATAGAATTAATAGAATATTCTAACAATTCTTCGCCATTAAATACATTGTATGCAACACCTACCATTCTACTTTGCTTTTGATTGTGCTTGTGCATCCTTCTTTTGCTCCCATGCACTAATTAATCTTTTGATTGGCTTGTATATCTGAACCATGTACTCATCATTTGTTTTACGCTCTGATGGTACTTTATTCCACCACGTTAATTCATAGGTAAGTTTACTGCATATTTCTTCAAAGTATTCTTCGTTTGCCTTAACGATTTCATTTGCTTTGATTAAGGCATTTTCCAAATTCTCTTTTGCCTCTTTTGATTCCTTTTCAAATTGTGGCATAAATACATTCTCAAAATGCATTATTTTATCATCAACCAAAGTTTGCTGAACTCTTAATTTTCCCTGCAAATCCATTACTTTCAACTTGGTTTCTGCCCACTCGGTTAATAAAGCAATATTCTTAATGATGTTTTCTTGTGTTTGGTTTTTAAGAACTTTATTTGATTCTACTGCCAACACATCACGCTTGATGATATTAAAATCTAATGCCTCTTTTAGCGTATTGAAATATAACTTATCGTGTTCAATTACCTTTTCAAAATCTGTTTTAGGTAAAATTCTGTTTGCAAGAATTTCTGTTTCTTTTTGTTCCTTTTTGTTCAAGTTGATTACTTTGCTCATGTTACTCTGATTTATGATAATTAATATAGTTAAAATGCCTTCCCCAATCTTCTCTATTCCAATGAAATGAAATAACTCCCGTATGAATCCAATTCTGTACTTTTTTCGCTCTTAAATCCATTGCAAAGTAGGTATCGGGGGGATTACTTACTTCGCTTGTGGCATCATGTCTGAATTGGAAATGTTTCATTACCTTGCGATGCATTAAAGTACATCCTATTCCTGCGATATAAACATCTTTAATTGTTCCATCTGTCCAATAATGATGAAAGTTGTTCAATTCATAGTCAAACAAAATATCATTGTAGAACAATGTTTTCTTATCTTGAATTCTTATACATGGTGTTCGCCATGCACCATCAAATATTTGATACATTGATGTTACAATTGGTTTTCTTGCCCAAAGTAGTTGCTCAATGACATCTTTTGGTGGAAATATATCGCTTTCAAGATGCAAAAGATAATCAGCATCCGATTCTAAAAAATATCTACGAACTTGATTGTGTGAATCAGCCAATTTTTCCATTAACGGAACTCCCGTATAATCCTTCCAAAATGTTTTTACCTTGAATTTATCCCTTATCATTAAAGCATTCTTGTTGGTAGAACTATTATCAGCAACAAAGATTTCTATGTTACTTTTAGGATAAGTAAATTCATTGATGTTTTGAAAAAATGCATCTAAGCAATAATTCTTAGCATCGTATGTGGGAATGCCAATTAATATTTTAGGCAATACATATTTACTCGGATTCTGCATCACCCTTATTTTTAGATTTCCTTAAAATATTACGAACTTCCTTTGGATGTTGGCTCATTGTATCTTTTG
>Ga0208784_1001384_pt1 | contig 10175 bp, 19 predicted proteins | sample DEB19_08_DNA_FD_184531 | JGI IMG/M metagenome (GOLD analysis project Ga0208784, IMG submission 184531) | Aqueous microbial communities from the Delaware River and Bay under freshwater to marine salinity gradient to study organic matter... | ecosystem: Environmental > Aquatic > Marine > Coastal ...
GCGAAATAACACACAAATAATTTTCCACTATGGCCGCTATGTACATAGCAGCCATACTAGAGCATTATTAATTCCCTAGTAGCTCAGCGGTAGAGCAGCAGACTGTTAATCTGTTGGTCCGTGGTTCAATCCCACGCTGGGGAGCCAGGAGCTAAAGTGAAACAATTTGATATAAACGAAGTAAAAGACTATATACGTCAAAGTAGCCAAGAAAGTAAAATCTACTTAGGTGCAGACAGTGAGCGTACTAGACTAGACAAAGTTTGGTGGGCTGACTATACTGTGGCTATTGTAGTTCACATTGACGGTAAACATGGTTGTAAAATATTTGGCTATCACGTTCGTGAGCGAGATTACGATCAAAAACGAAATAGGCCTAGTATTAGATTGATGACTGAGGTTTATAAGGTTAGTGAAATATTCTTAGAACTTAAGGATGTAATAGAGGACAGACATGTAGAAATACACCTAGACCTTAATCCGCAGGAGTGTTTTGCCAGTAATCAGGTAGTGCAACAAGCCATAGGATATATTCGTGGTACTTGTAGTGTTGAGGCAATGATTAAACCAGACGCTTTTGCTGCAAGTTATGCAGCTGACAGACTAAAATTTATACTAAACAGATGAAATACGATCGATTTGACCTAGAGCAATTAATACTTAAAAACTGGGAAATTACTACTGAGATTAAACACCTACGTGAACTTATTTCGGACGGTAAACCAACCCAAGATCAACTTGAAAATTATTTACTTGGCCTAGAAACTATTTATGAAGTAAAATTTAATAAATTGTGGGACTGTTTTGAAGAACTTTGCCAACATCAAAAGATCATTAGTTAATTTTTACAACAATCAACCATTTACCGTATTAGAAGCCGTTAGTTTAGTGTTTGTACTAGGCTATACGGGTTATTACATTATTGCTGAATTAGCTCAGTGGTAGAGCAACCGCCTTGTAAGCGGTAGGTCGTCAGTTCAAATCCGACATTCAGCACCAAGTTATAGTTGTATGAAGCTAATAGAAAAGTACTGCGGACGCGGGTTCGACTCCCGCCTGGTCCACCAGAAGTATATTGCACTTCACTGATAAGGAAGACTGGTCAGCTGTATTCAACTGGCTAGTGCAGTATACTTCTGATGGGCCAGATATGGTTTCGACGGGGTAAAGAGTATTGTGGCAGACAACTCGGCAATGCAGAAGCCGTAGGGTTAGCACTAGCTGGCCAGAGACGCAAACAAAATAAATGCCAACGATGAGGTATTTGCCTTAGCAGCATAAGCTAGGCTGGGGTTTAGGCGGTTGACCTTATTAGCCAACAACCGCCACACAACACAACCAAAGGATAAAAATGGAACTAGAGTTTAAACATGCAGGATTAAGTGTTAGTTTTGAGTGTGATGGGGATGATCACTACGATCATGTTGATCTCCTACACAAGATCGCAGCTCTAGTTGAAGAGCTAGCCAGTCATACTGGTGTTAGTCTTGTAGTAATGAGCGACTATGCAGACGACAAAAGTGAAGAAACCGAAGACGACGAAAACTGGGCAGATTGATAAGCTAGAGTACATCAAGTTAACTGACCCTAAACTGTATCTTCGATGGTACTTAGACAAACATGATTTTATAAAGGTAGATTTAATTAGAGTGCGGGCGTAACTCAGCTGGTAGAGTGCAACCTTGCCAAGGTTGATGTCGTGGGTTCGAGTCCCATCACCCGCTCCACGCGGCAATAGCTCAATTGGTAGAGCACCTGCCTTCCAAGCAGGATGTTGTCGGTTCAAGACCGATTTGCCGCTCCACACAACACAAGGACAACTATGAGTGTAACACTTAAAAATTTAGAGAGTGCCCTAGCTGGTGAAAGCATGGCGCATATCAAGTACCGATATTTTGCTAAACTGTGCAGACAAGCTGGCTTTCCAGATGTAGCAGATCATTTTGAACACACAGCAGATCAAGAAATCTTACACGCTTGGGGACACCTTAAACTGTTAATTGGTGAGCCTAGTGTAGTTGAGTGTCTTAAGCTGGCTATTGAAGGTGAAACCTACGAGTATACAGAAATGTATCCACAGTTTGAGTCGATTGCTAGAGCTGAAATGGATACAGTTGCACTCAACGAGTTTAGAAACCAAATCCTAGAGAGCAGCGAACACGCTCAACAATTTAAGGCTAAATTAGCTAAGGCTGAAAAGGTCTTTGCCGCACTTAAGCAAGTAGAAGAAAAACATGCCAATCAGTATAAGCAAGTTCTAGCAGGAGTTCAGACATGAGTAACGAAATACATGTATGCCCTGTATGTGACTATGTTTATGAAAATGATCCAGATCGTACTGTACCGTTTGCAGAACTACCAGAAGATTACCTATGTCCAGCTTGCAGCGTAGAAAAAAGTTGGTTTGAAACACAGTACACTTAAGCCCCTTTAGCTCATGCTTGGTTAGAGCAGCAGACTCATAATCTGTTGGTGCGGGGTTCGACTCCCTGAGGGGGCACCAAATAAATATAATATGTATCCACTAATAATACCTGATTTTATAGACGCAGTTACCGTTAAAGAAATATATACTTGGGCCGTAGAAAATGAGCACTTATTTGGCAAATATGATAACTCATTTTGGGGCGGTAGAAGCCTGCACAGCGATTGTATGCCCATAAATATTAAAAATATAATAGCTAGCGCATTTTATAATGTTATAGATATAATTGGAGATAGTGGCTTACAACCCGAATTATTAGATATAACTAGATGGCCTCCAGGATATGAGCTACATCCACATGCAGATGCTGAAGAGCCTAACGGTAAACAACACATATACTGGTGGAGAAAATTTGGGGCAATAATATATCTTAACAGTAATTTTACTGGCGGTGAATTATACTATCCAAATCTTAATATAACCGTTAAACCGCAACCAGGTATGTTAGCTGTGCACCCAGGCACACTAAAATATTTACACGGTGTAAAATCTGTAGCAGGTAATACTAGATACACATTAACTAGCTTTTTTAAATGATTATTGTACCAGACAACACTATTGCTGTAATACCCAATGCAACTGGGTACACAGAATTATATGAAGATATTATAGAACCTTTACACGGAAAATTTAAGCGCGATTGGTTTGTAAAACATGCTTACTACTGCCTACCATTAGTAATAGGAAATCAATATGGCTTTCTAATAAAAAGTTTATATGATTTTAATATATTATGGAATGGTGGAACAGATGCCGGTAACTTAACCATAGAATTTTTAACGGCTAAAGATACTGTAGATAGATTATTTTCTACGCAAAGTGTAATTAGCCATTTTGGTATGGGAACAGTAACTATTCAACTAGGCTTTTCTATAAGAACACCTCCGGGCATAAATACTTATGTAGGATCGCCACCAAATATATTTGTAGACGGTATTGGCTATCTTACAGCTGTAGTAGAAACAGATAATCTTAGACGTGATTTTACATTTAATATAAAAGCAACTAGAAAGAATAGAATTATAAAAATAAAGAAGGGCGATCCACTAGGGTTCTTTATGCCCTATCCAAGGCATTTTATAGATAAAGTTACTTTGCAAAATGCTTACGATTTATTTGATAGCGACCTAGTTGCACAAGAACAACAATGTGCTAGAGATTTTGGTACGGAGCGTAGTACAACCGACAGATTAAAACCAAATCAAAATGGTAGAAGATATTTTAATGGCGAAGATATTTATGGTAATAAATTTGCAGACCATCAAAAACGACTAGACCCAGCTTAGGCTGGGTTTTTTGTTGTAAAAAAATTATATTGACACGCTGTACACAATTTGCTATAATTATTATTCTGTATTAGAGGAAAGGACTATGAAACAAGATAAACAATATGTTGTAGCTTTTCAGCATCCACAGGATGCAGGCATTGATCTAGAAATCGTCTTTGGTACTGATCCACTAGATGCAATGCTAAATTTCTTAGACTATGATCATGTTCCTGAAGGCATTGATAGTGCTATTGACTTGCAAGACTGGTTGTGGGATACCGAGGAATCATTAATTAATTATATTGAGGTTTAAATGGCCAAGGGCAAAACTAGTAGTAAAAGTGATCAAAATTATTGGTCGCGTTATAAAAGTAATAAAACTTGGGAAACAAATCGTAAACGAAAACTTGCTAAACACTTAAAAAAGCACCCTAATGATAAAGTAGCACAACAGGCAACCAATGCAATTAAGTATAGACGCGGCACACCAAAAGATCCGCAATGGACTCCTGGAAATGTTCGTATTGCTAAATTATTCAAAGACTTTGCAGGATTTGTTAATCGCGATATGTTTAACAGCAATCATAAGATTCAACTAGAAGCACTGAACAGCTATAATAAGCCTAAAGCTGGCACTAGGGTTAATCAAACCAGTCGAGTAGACTTCACACTAGGTGCGCGTGCGCATGACAGGTACGGTCGCCAAGCATGGATTGGTTAACATTATACCTAGTATTTGCAATAACTACAGGTATATGTTGTTGGTTATTCTTTTATGTACCCATAGTCCATGAAGCTAGGCGATTAGGTATAGATAATACCTTTACTCGTAGCCCTGTTATTAGTAGTATTACATATGTTTGTATTAGTATACTAGTGGCTCCTAGCTTATTTATACCAATTTTTAGTGAGGAAAAAGGACAGCTTTTTCGCAAGGCATTAAGGTCGGAAATCTTAAAACAAGAGTAAAATTTTATATTTGACTTGTAATGCCTAACACTGTATAATATTATTTCTGTTGATGATGAAAGGCAAACCGTGAAACTACTTGAATTTACGTATACTAAGCAAGGTGGTGATGTTAGTAAGCGTGCAGTTATCGAACTTGTTACTCCAACTACATTTGTTGAAGGCTGGGATGTTACCGGCTTAGACAATAATGAATTTGCTAAGTTCGCTGAAAGCATGGGTGCACTTCGTCGCCGACAACACGAAGAAACTATGCAACTGTTGCAGGACTTTGATCTCAAGCATAACTACAGGCGTTTCAAACCTGAAGGTATGACCGATGTTCAAGTAGAGTATGTCTAAATTTAGAATATGGGACAGCCTACACATTCATGAAACCGTAAATCACGGAATTCAACTTCGTACTAAACTAGAACAATTATGTGTAGAAAACAACAAAAGTTTAGACGAATTACCTGACAGTTTAGTTCCTAGCAGTATACTTTATATGTTAGTTGCTAGTAACGAAGCAATGTATCACAAACTACTAGAACGCGATTTGATAGAAACACTTAACCCCAAACAAAATCCAAATATACACTAAGGACACATATTATGGCAACTCAATCACAGTGGACAGATGAACTCAAAGCTAAAGTTATTGAAATGTATGAGCAGGCAGGCCCAACTCCTGAAAGTTCAACTGAAATCATCAAAGACATTGCAGAAGAAATTGAAATGTCACCTAACGGCGTACGCATGGTGCTCGTACAGGCTGGAGTATATGTTAAGAAAGACTCCAGTGCCGGTTCAGCTAAGACAACTAAAACTGCGTCAGGTGAAGGTAGTAAACGCGTGTCAAAAGAAGATTCGATCGCAGCACTCAAAGCAGCAATTGAAGCTAAAGGCGGCCCAATTGACGAAGATATTCTTGGCAAACTTACTGGCAAAGCAGCAGTTTACTTCGCCAGTGTATTAAAAGCAGCATAATTCTGGCGGCCTAGTGCCGCCTTTTACTTCTGTACTTTCCAGCCATGACAAGATTTTGCTTTGCCACTGCATAATCTGTGAAATTGATCATAAGGTAAATTTTTAGTAGAACAAAATTCGCTTAAATTATTTATACTATAGTAAACGTTGCCTAATGGATCAATTAAAGCAGGCCACGATTTATTGTGGGCTCCTTTTGAATTAGATTTACCTATAGTAGAGTATTTTAGAGACTCTAATAGTTTGTATTCCTCAGGATAGCTTTCCTTTAACCATAAATGAGAAGCCCCCCTGGCTATAGAATTAATATTACCAATAGGTACTTGTGTTTTTTCAGCAATTGTTGCTCTAGAATGTTTATTTTCAATTAATAGAAAAAATATATCTACTATTTGCTGTTTAGAATATTTTGCAGAATTTGCATTTGGGCCTCTCAAAGCACTATCGTCTCTATCTCTAATATTGAGGCCAGTTTTACAGCTATCAAATTCATCAATCCAACTCATTTCTTTATCGGTTAGATTCTCAGCAGAACATACTTCTAGAATTTCTAGAAATGGTATACCATATAGCCTATAAGCATTTTGTAATTTTGAATTATAATGCCTATTATTTTTTAAATCTCTTATGTGTCTATTATATCTGCTTTCAATATCTTGAGATTGTCCAATATATACAGACAAATAATTATTAAAATTTAATAAATAAATTCCACAGGTTATCATAAATATCTCCAAATAATATCTAATTATACACCATAAACCAAAAAATTTCAATATCAAATTTTTTAATAATGGGTAATTTTTTTTTTAAGACTTAATTATGGCTAGAAAACGTAAAACTGAGCTTGAAGAACAACGCATGACAGACGCTAATTTAGCAAAAGTAATACGTATGCTAGAAACTCCGCCTGAAGATACTAAAGCTTGGACTAAAAAGGAATGTTGCCAGTTTCTTGGCATGGCATACAATACTACTAGACTTGCTACAATTATTGAGCAATTTAAAGAACGTCAGCGTAGAACAGCAGAGCAGCGAGCTAAGCTGCGTGGTAAGGCTGTTACTAAAGATGAAAAGATATTTATTATTCAAGAATATCTTACTGGTAGCACTATTGATGCAATTACTAAAAGTACCTATCGTGGTGTAACTATTATCAAGCAAGTATTAGACGAGTATAGTGTACCTCTTCGCATACCAGGTCAAAACTATTTCAATCCACAGCTAATTCCAGATGGTGCTGTTCGCGACAAATTTGAAGTAGGCGAAGTAGTGTGGAGTGCTAGATATGGTTCACTAGCTAAGATATATAGTGAAAAACTAGACCCTAAACATGGGCATATTTACCACATGTGGTTAATGGATGATAAATGGCGTCAATACTGCTGGCAACCACACTATGAATTAGCCAGCTTACAACAAATCCGTGAACTTGGAGTGCAGGTATGAGCAATACCTTTAAAGAAGGTGCAATTGGAGTAGTAATCTTTGTAATAGCTTTTGTGTTAATAATTGGAGCACCTATGGCTGGTAGTTATGCACAAAAGCAGAGTTGCATTGAACTAGGCATGAAGGAACGATATAGTGCTACAGATATTATGCTAATTTGTGGTAAGTAATGGACAGTAATATACTCTACGAACGCTTAATCGAAGAAAACCTAGAAAAAGGTTTTCAAGTTAAGCTAGTAGTAAATGATTTTAGAGAAGTTACTTACATACAATTACGCAAGTATTTTCTTACCTATGAAGGCGAATGGCAAGCATCTAGAGAAGGCGTTAGTATACCGGCTAGTATAGAAAACATACACAGCTTACTATACGGACTCTTAGACATTTGTGCTAAGGCCGAAGGCGAAGAAGTAATTAAGTTCTTCTATGACGAGATAGTAAAAAAGTAACTTGAACTATATACCATAAACTGCTATAATATTATTTATGAATAAATTACATAAACTATTAGACAAAGCAAGTGAGGCCTACTATGCCGGTACGCCCACTATTCCAGATTACATGTTTGATATGCTAGCAGAGGGTTGTGGCTATAACAAAGTTGGTGCAGCTGTACACGGTAAAAAAGACAAGCATACGCACCGCATGTATAGCCTGCAAAAGTTCTATGAAGATGAAGGCAAAGCTGACCCACTAGCAGGCCTAGACGTTACCACCAGTATCAAACTAGACGGTGCAGCTATTAGCCTGTTATATGTAGACGGCGTACTAGTGCAGGCACTTACTCGTGGTGATGGTGTAGAAGGTCAAGTTATCACAGATAAAATGTATGAGCACGGTAGCCTAGTGCCACTAAGAATTAATCTTGGTAATATAACTGTACAAGTTACTGGTGAAATTGTAGCTCCACTACATGTGGAGAATAGTCGTAATTATGCAGCAGGCAGCTTAAACTTAAAAGATTTGGATGAGTTCAAAACTAGAGCAATTGAGTTCTTTGCCTATCAAATAACACCAAATCTAGATCCAACCTGGTCGGGTGATATGCGTGTGCTTAAGCAACTAGGGTTTAACACTGTACTAGAACCTGAACTTGCCAAGATTTATCCTAGTGATGGCATTGTTGTTAGACTGAATAATAATCATCAGTTTGAACAAATGGGCTATACTAGCAAGCATCCGCGCGGCGCATATGCTCGCAAAGAACGTGCTGCTCATGTAGAAACTAAATTACTAGGCGTAGAATGGAATGTAGGCAAAACTGGCAAAGTAACACCAACAGCTATTCTAGAGCCAGTTAAAATCGGCGATGCTCTAGTAAGCCGAGCCACACTCAACAATCCTGGGTTTATAGAAGCACTAGACTTACAGATTGGCGATACAGTGGCAGTTGTAAGAAGCGGGGAAGTAATACCCTGTATACTACATAAAGTAGATGCATAAAAAATTTTAGTTGGACAAATTATACCTATTATGCTATAATAAATATATAGTATAAATTTTAAGGTATAATTTTATGACTTGCGGGATTTATTTATTAAAGTTCGAAAATACAGATAAGGTTTATATAGGTCAATCACTTAATATAGAAGATAGATTTATAAAACATAAAAGTGCTTTTAGTAGACAAGCAGCAGCCCCTAAGCTCCAGAACGGATATAATAATTTTGGCATGCCAACGCTAATGATTATTTTAGAATGTTCTTACAAAGAGCTTAACGATGCTGAAAAAGAAGCTATTGAAATCTTTGATTCTGTTAACAATGGTTTCAATACTTTAAGTGAAGCAGGCAATCCAGTTCTTTTTGGGGAAAAAGTAGGTACATCAAAATACTCAAATGAGCAATATATTTCTGTTCTTAGATTATTAGTACAAGAAAATCCCACGCTTAATAAGAGAGATATTGAAAATATAACTGGAGTATCTATTTATACTATCCGACATATAGCAGCGTTAGAAAGTCATGGTTGGTTAAAAGAAGTAGAACCGTTGTTATATGACAAATTAAAACATATTAAATCCATTCGGTATTATAGAGGAACTCAATATCCAAAATTAATTTCACCTACAGGTGAGATTCATGAGGTAGTTCATATATCAAATTTTTCTAAAGAACATGGTTTACTACAGCCTAAAGTAACAGAGCTTTTAAAAGGAAGAAAGAATATGCACAAAGGGTGGAAACGCTATAATGCCTAAATTTCTGCTGCCAAGGCAACAAAAATTTTAGCTTGTAATACACTGGTTAATACTGTATAATAATATCTTAGGTTAATTAATACACATGAAGATTGAAATACCCACACATTGTCCATGTTGCAACTATAAACTAGAACTGGTTAACGATCAGTTGTTTTGTCGCAACCAGGCTTGTGATGCTCAATTAAGCAAACGTGTAGAACACTTTTGCAAAACTATGAACATCAAGGGTATGGGCGCAAAGACTATTGAAAAACTAGGGCTAGCAGATATTACTGAATTATACTACTTAGAGCTTGATGAAATCAGCGACCTACTAGGCAGTATAAAAGTAGCAGAAAAGCTCTTAGCAGAAATTGAAAAAAGTCGTAGTGCTCCTCTAAATCAAGTACTAGCAAGTTTTAGTATCCCACTAGTAGGTAATACTGCTAGTACTAAGATTAGCAGTGTAGTTAGTCATATAGACGAAATTAACCTAGAGACTTGTAAACAGGCTGGACTAGGAGATAAAGTAACTCAAAATCTCTTGGGCTGGCTAGAACTGGATTTCAAAGAAATTAGAGAGTTTTTACCATTCTCTTTTCGCAGTGAAACACCTGTGGCAAATACTGCCGGACCTATAGTATGCGTTACAGGTAAACTATCTTCTTATAAAACCAAAGCCGAAGCCTACAAGCAACTAACAGAACACGGATTTCGTATCAGCGAAACTGTAACAAAAACTACGGATTATTTAGTTGACGAAGAAGATAAAAGTAGTACAAAACGTAAAAAAGCCGATACACTCGGCATAAAAATTATCACAAACTTAAATACTTTTTTAAGAGAACATA
>Ga0208784_1001385_pt1 | contig 10174 bp, 15 predicted proteins | sample DEB19_08_DNA_FD_184531 | JGI IMG/M metagenome (GOLD analysis project Ga0208784, IMG submission 184531) | Aqueous microbial communities from the Delaware River and Bay under freshwater to marine salinity gradient to study organic matter... | ecosystem: Environmental > Aquatic > Marine > Coastal ...
ATGAAACAGGGTACGCCCAGGTCAATTTGATTCGAAATGGCCAGTACGACGTAACCATTCAAGGCGAAGAGGACCTCAATCGCCCCATTAGCGTGCCTGACGCCGCCAACGTAAACCTGGCCGACTTGGTTTTCCCCGTGGTGGCGCGGGTTGTGTTTGACCCGCCAGGCCCGCACACTCTGGCCGTTGGCGAACGGCGCACGTTGGACATGCATGTTCTTGGAAGTGACGGGCAAGACCTTGGTACAGGCCTCGGGTCGGTCATGTACCTTGTCCGAGACACCAATGTTCTTCAGTACGAGTGTTCTTCAAAGACACTGACACTTATTGGAGTGGGTGCTGGAACAACGCAGCTTGAATTGACCCGGGCCGATCAAAGTATCGTTCGTATTCCTGACCCCGGTATTCAAGGTCAACCTCTTGTTGTTACAGTTACTGCTTAATGCTGGCGCGCATTGTTCAAATGGCTTTGTGGCAGACGTCTCTGGCCGAAAGTACAGCTGAGGCCGCCACGGAAGTCACCGTGGAAGTCGCCACGGAAGTCGTAGAAGACGAGGACGTACTTCCCGAGGCTCTTCCAACTGCCGATGTTGTTGAAGCAGTTGAAACGGCCATGACTTTGGCTGTGCGCCCGCGCGAAGACGCGCTGCGCCGGCAAGAGATTAGTGGTTGTCAGAACTTGCTGCTCGAAGTGATTCGCCGAGCAGCCTATGACTGGGTTCTCTACCGAAACAGCCGCCGGATGGTTCAGCGCGTGATTGCCGAGCAGGCGTACACCTGGCTCTTTGTCGAGATGCCGGGAACCGCAGACTGGCACAAGCGGGAGCGGTACGGATTGCAAGCGACGAGCTTTCTGGCCATCTGCGACAACCTCGACCTCGACCCGCAGCGTATCCGGCAACACATTCAGCGCCTGACGCCGCAGAACATCGTGGGCACGCGACCGGCGCAAGCGCGCGCACAAAAAGAGAGCGACGACACCTGAAATAATAAAGTGCTCGCCGGCATAAGAACATGATGCCCTTTCCTGCCCTGTCGGTGAGAAGGAGCACGGAGGAATCATGGAGAAAGAAGTTCGCATTGGCGTGTTTGGTTTCGACCAAACCATCACGCTCACGTTGGAAGAAAGCTTACTTTGCTTCTTTGACGTTGTGGGGCGCCTCGTCACAGACCCACCGCCATTTGCCGTGATGTGCACGGATGGCGTGTTTCTTTTCTACAACGTCGTTCTCAGCTCTATGCACATCGAAGGTCGCCGATTCCTATGCCCAGAACAAACTCTTATGTCGAACTTTGCTTCGACAGAGCTTTCTCGTTGCTGGCAAGAATCAGAGAAGGCTATGTCCAGCGCCGAGGCCTTGACCTACTTTCAGCTATCATGAAAAAGAACAAGTTCCGCGTGCAAGGAATCCCGTCCGCAGACGGAGACATGAACGCCTTCGCCCAGCGTCTTGAGGGCATCATGAACTTGATGCACGACGAGGGTTATGAAGTGCAGGTGCTCGACCAGACGCACGGCGTTCTGGTGCTGGGGGCACTTCCCTCCACGGACATCTTTCAGGTGAACGCGCACGCTGAAGAAACTGAGGATGAGCTTGAGGCTGCGAATCTTGGCGTGCGGTCGAGAGAGTTGCTCGTTCGCTTCTTGTCGATCACCAACGCGCAAGACCCAAAAGTTTTTCGCGAGGTCGCAAAAAAACAAGTATCGACTCTCATAAAAGGGTTCAGTACACGGGAACTGACGACGGCGGCGAAAGAGCTGGCGGCAGAAGCTGACCACCACGAGAGCGCGCATGACGATCCGAACTGCACACTTGCGCACTTGCTCCGCGTCATTTCGGCACTTCTAACCGACGCGGCGAAAACACAACTTCAATGACCAACTCTCTGCGTAACCGGGTGCAGCGACTTATCTCGCTGGCAATCGATGTGGGCACAAATGAACATGAGGCGCGAAATGCCGCGCTTCAGGCATGTCGTTTGATCGCTGAACATAAGTTGCTCGAAACGCCCGTTACGCAGACCGTCCGCCCTGAGGGGTCGGCGTTCGCCGAGTTCCTCAAAGACCTGTTCGGAGCGCAGGTCTCCTTTGCCCATGCCGCCGCATCCGAAGCGCGCAGGCGCGCAGGTAGCGCGCGGGCCGAGACCGTTTTGATTCAAATGCCGGCCAACTGCGCCGGTTGTGGACGCCCTCTACCCGTAGGGACCGCGGGCACTTGGTGCCGCGGAGAACTCTGGCACGCCGGTTGCTGGACGCGGGCGACGGCAGGAGATGAACATGCGAAAGACGTATCTGAAAGAAAACGAGGTCAAACACCTTGAAGCAATGACGGAGGCCGAAGTGGGAGCGTTGATCTTCCGCGACGGTCTACAGAGAGGGGCGGAGCTCATGCACGCCCTGATGCGGAACTACCGCATCGCATCCACCGTGGCCAACGCCGCGTGGAAAGTGGTCCAGGAAGCCGACGCGGGAGAAATCTCAGCGGCCAGCTTCAAAGAGTTGCGGCAGGCCTTGCACCTGTACGCGCCGAAGAACTTTCGTCCGTACAAGGGCGACTTGGAGTACGGCTGCCGGCTCCTCGAGGAACTCTATGATTACCTCGCCCAATGGGGAGGAAAGACACCCGCCAATTCTGGCGTGATGCTCGAGAAGCTTTTTGAACGAATTACGTTCATGAGGGCACAGCTTCCGAACGTACTTTCCTAGTTCTCGTTTTCAACAGCCCAAAGAGCGCGTGCAGGGAAACCTTCACGCGCTTTTTCATTTTCAGGGTCCGCACCGAGTTGCGGTAACTTGACCTCATCCAAAGAGGAAGCATGGCGAACAATTACGTAAAGTTCAGCGAAGTACTTGAGAACTTGACGCAGGAGGAGCGCGATTGGATTAACGCGCAGCTTCGAACTGAGGTCCCAGAGGAGTACGATCCGGTGCTATACGACCTGATCGAAGGCGAAGAACACTTCCCGAGCTTTGAGTGGAGCTTCGATAGCGAGCGGTCAGGAGCACGGTCGCTCTGGCTTTACGCCTCCGAGGTCGGGGAGCCACAACATGTGGCCCTCTTCGTCCAGGCCTTCCTGAAGAAGTTTAGGCCGAACGGGTTCTTTGGCTTTTCCTACGCGGAGACGTGCAGCAAGCCCCGTATCGGGGAGTTTGGCGGTGGTGCCGTCGCCGTCACGGCGGAGTACATCCGCTACGAGCACACCCAGAGCTGGCTTTGGGAGCAGCGGAAAATCTTCGAGGCCGAGCACTGAAAGAAGAAAAGCGGAACTTCGGTTCCGCTTTTTTAGCTTTTAGATCGTGCGTGGGTCCGGGTCCTGCCAGTCGGCGAGCCGAATCGACTCTCGAAAGCCGCACTTCTCTTTGCACGGGCAGACAACGAGCTGCCGCACATACCCGTTGGCATTTACCTCGTAAAGGCCCTTGCCCAAGATACCCGCCTCTTTGCATCTTGGGCACACGACAACCACAACACAAATGTCGGGAGCGCGCCCAATCAGCGTCCACGTACCGGGCTCCACAGCGCGTTCTGCACGAGCCAAGGTCATCATTATCCAATCATACTGCGCCCACTTTCCGTCTTGAGAAGAAACGAATAGCTAAAAAAGAAGGCGGCATGCTTACGCGCAGCCACCTTCTCTTCTTCACGGCCAGATGTACGGAAGACTATCCGGAATTTCCGGAAAGTATCTTCGGTAGTGTTCCGGTAGCTTGCGCACCAAGTTGCTCTGATGCGCGCGATGAAAGGCATCATCTCCAAGCCACGGAGGTAGCCGCTTAGGGTGGGGTGCGAGAAGCGCCTCAATCTTCTCGTAACACGTGTCTTTGTACGACCGGGCTTTCCATTCCCGGCAGATGGCGAGGCCGTAAAGACCGAGGGCGTGTTCGTATCCACGCCACATCTTTGCGGCGGGGTGGTTTGGCCACTGCCCCTTGAGGAGCTGTAGGACCTCCACCCGCTGCTTGCCAAGCCGCTGTCGATCAAGAACCTGCGCGCTCTTGTCGAACTCTGGGAAGGGCAGAAAGGTGTTCACTCCGACACCCTCAGCATCTCGGCGGGAATACTGAACCTGGGTGTGTACAGCCCAAAGCCGTCATGGGGCACGCTGCGGCTTTCTATGTCTTCCACCTCGTACTTTGGGTGTTCCACGACCATTCCAAAGGACACGCCGTGCCCGGAGATGGTCATGTAAGGCGCGCGGTACCAGAGCCGCTCTGGATACGTCCCTTCTGGATGCTTCATAGCGGGCCCAACGGCCCATCCGCGCTTTCGGAAGACAGGACCCAAGTCCCTGTCATCAAACTCGGTGCCATACACCGTCATGCCCACAGGCGCGATGGCGTAGGTCATGGCCGTCAGGGACGGTAGGCGCTCTTGCGCCCGTCGAAACTGCGCCCGGTGCTTGTCGAAGAACTTGCGTTCCAAACATCCCGTCCGGAACGGAGTGACATCAATGCGCACGTGTCCCGGGGACCGCTGCAACTTTACAAAAAGGTAGGTCTGTTCCATCACGTTCTTATTCCGCAGAACGAAACGGGATGAAGGCACATGTGCTCTCGGTCTTACCTTCGCATTCGTTGCTCTGCACGAACTCATTATTCGTTCCCCGGGAACGCGAGCGCGCACAGGACGCCAACTCCAAAGGCGTAGGCGCTCTCCTCGTCAGCAAGTCGAGCACGCAGAGCCTCCCGTCCGGCTCGCTCGGCTGCGAGGCATCGGCGGGCGCGACGCAGATCGCGCTCCAGTGCGGCGACCAGCTCACGCAACCTGGAAACCTCGTCTTTGCGGGCCTGCCTGTCCGCATGGGACAAAGCCGCCGGCATGCGCTTATCTGCCTCGCTGGACAAGAGGCGCGAGCCTCGTCTGTACGCCGCCGCGCTCACGACTTCTCCTCTTGGTCGTAGAACCAGATTGCAGTGCTCAGCTCTCTCGAATCGTGCTTCGCGGCGTCGCTGACCTCGCAGTCTTCCAGGCGATCCTCCCAGCTGTAGGCTGTCAACTGACGGGCCAGCATCACGACCTCTTCGGCCTTTTTGAGTCTCCGTTCGGCAGCGCCGGCCCTAGCGATCCACTCGTCCATCTCGTCGAGCAAGTGCGTCACACGCACCCCCAGGCCGTCGAAGATGACTGCGCGCCCGTCGAGCGCATCGAGCACCTCGCGCAGCCTCACGTCCTCCGGCTTGGCCAGCTCCTCAGCGAGACTCTCGATGCGCATCGCCATCGACTCGACCTGTCTGGCTAGCGAGGCGTTTTCGGAACTGAGGTGATCGCTGTTCGAGCGCAGGACTTCGTTTTCACGAAGCAACTCACGGTTCCGCTCCTCCCAGTGCCGATTACAGCCCGGAGAAAGCTTGCACACGCCATCCTGGCCGCAGTCCTCGATCTCGCTGCGCTGCCGGATCTTCGGCAACGCGCCGCTGCATGTCCTCGTCTCGCGGTCGTAGTTGCGCACCATGCCGCAATGCGAGCAGACAGACCAACCCTCGCGCTCGTGTTTCGTCCACTCGTGCCCGGGGCTGCTCACAACGCACCTCCGCTGTTAACCGCGCGCTTCGTTCGCGCGGTGTAAAATTTCGGGTCGCGGAGTTTGTGAGCCACCCTGTGGGCCTCGGCCTTGTTCAGAGGGCTCTCTCCGAGGTGGGTTTTGGCCCAAGCGCGGCGTCCGTCGAACACGTCCACGGCCCAGCCTTGCTTGTCATCTCGCGGTCTTACGTGGACACAGAGTTTCATGGCTCGTTAAATTCTCCGGTTGTTAACTTCGCGGATTCAAACGAATCCCTTGGCAGGTATTCTTGAGCTCGCGCTGTCGAGGTACACTGAGGGGGTGCCTTTCCCCTTCTGACCCCAAGGCACAGGCGAAGGGTACCCCCTGGTGGGGTGCCCTCTCGTTTTTTGTCTTTGCGCGCACGCAAATTTAGAACATGCTTTTCGTGTTCTCGGCACTAGCGCTGGTGTTTGGGAACACCCACAAGAGGTCTTCCGGGCGCGATCGGGGGAATGCGTGGGCGGGAAAGGGCGTTCTCTTCGGAGAGCGCCCTTTTTTTATTGTGTGCACAGTGCTTTTACGGCACACTTTTCTTGTTCCTCATCGCTGGGGGACAAACGCGCGGAAAGGGCATCTCTTCCCCCCAAGAGGTGCCCTTTCTTTTTTCTTGGCGATCCACGTTCTCCGGCGTAGTCTTTTCCTAACTCCTTTTTGGACCCCTTTGGGCCGGCGTTTTCGAAAGAAAGCGCCGGTTTTTTATTGCGCAAGTATTCGCACGCAAGGGGCATAAGAACCTGAAGGAGTTTTTATGCGTGACAGGTATTTTGACCTTGAAATAACAAACAAGGATGAGCGCAACGAGCGCCACATCTACAAATTCAAGGAGGGCGCCCCCTTTTGGGTAACGCAGACAGTAATGGACGCGCATGGGTCGCGGATGCCCGACGACTGGGTGTTTCGTCTGTGCGCTTACGCGTTCAACGTCGACCTGTATGACTGCGACGGGGACGATGTTTGTGACGAGGCCCGTAAGTTCGCTGACACACACGTCAGCATCTACGACAAGGTCGTAGCTCGCTGGTACGGTGAGTTTTACGGGGAAGACACAGTGGCGGAAGCCGAAGAGGAAATCGGTGAAGAGCCTCGCCAGGAGATGACAATCGATCGCCTCCGGGCGCTTCAAACCATCGTCATCCGTCACATTGCAGAAAAAGTGTTCCTCGCCCGCTTGGAGAATGACGATGTTCGAGTGGCTTAGAACATTTATGAGCGGGGAAACCCCGCCAACACGGCAGGACATGCTGACGGCGGCGTATCTCCTGTTGATCGATGCATCGATCGAGGAGCTCGAAACGGTGCAGAAGCGCATTGATGCGCTCTTGTACGTCAAGCGCGACCGACAACGGCAAGAGCAGGCCAGGCTCCCGCCGCCCTGACACAACAAAAGCCGGCTTTTGAAGAGAAAGGGGACACTTCCCCTTTCTTTTTAGCCCTCGGGTATAGTGCGCCCAGGGCTTCACTTGCGCGAGGAATAAAACGCCGTGGCGGATAGCAACTACACGTCCGATGAGATTCAGGCTGTCGTTGAAAAGCTTGTTTTGGCGAGTATTCGTGCGCCAATTGATACTATCGGCGTACGAAGAACCGATATTACGTTCTCGGACGTCCAACAAGCCGCTGCAGGTGTATTTGTTCTGTACCCAAACAGCCTGTTTTACGTGTTGTATTTGGGCCTTCAGAGACTCAATGATCTCCTTTCGTCAGAAGCCATTCTCCTGGACCAGCTTCTTGCTTGTATTGATGCTGTTGGCCGGGATGTTCTTCCTGTTTCGGACGTGTCTGCACTGTTCAACGCGCGGACAGCCCTGCGGGAGCTAGGAGCCGCAGCCGCTTCCCGTGCAGGCGCCGTTAATGTGTCCAAAACACCGGCGTACCAACGCTACACAAACAACGTCGACACCTTCTTGGCAGGCCCAGGACAGACGGTAAAGGCCAACGGAGGCATCGTCCGGACGCCCCAAGAAGCAAGAGCCGCCATTCCCGGGCTCATAAAGCAACTTCAAGAGAGCCACCTGCTCCTCCTAAGCCGCGTACGGTCTCTTGTGGCCGGGGTCGATGACTACAGCTCCGTCAACCTGCCCTCGACGGTCATCTCCAGCGTTCTTGCCAACAGCGCCACCCTGCTGGAGCAGGATGCCCTGGTGCTCGACAGCCTGTCGCCCGAACAACGGCTCGAAGACATCCGTCAGGTTGTCCTCAATCTCCTGGCCACCAAGGCCGTGGTGCGCACCTTTGGGTCCTTTTCCGGGCCTTCCGACTACTACGCCCTCGACGGACTCGGAGCCGCCTACTCCGATACCACCCGGACCGCAGAACCCGCTACCCTCACCGCCTCCAAAGGCGGGGGCTATAGCCTCATTGCCGGCGACTTTCTGACATTCACCGTGGACGGTGGAACACCCTTTGATGTTCCCCTCGCCCCCTCCTTCGTCGCGTCCCTCGATGGGGTAGGAAGTAGCCCTTTCAAGGTGCTGGCTACGGGAAGTGACGCGAACAACAAGGTCAAAGTCCGGGTTGATAACCAGGTGTACACCGCCACCCTAACCGCGGTGAAAGAAGTAAAGGTGCCTACAGCCGCCGTGCTGAAGGGCTCGCAGCCATTACCGACGGATTACAATGGCTGGGCGCCCTTTTACGGCGAGACGCTGCAAATCCTTGTGAACGGAACAACGGTACGAATTGCGCAAGCCGGTTCGATGTTCGGGGATGCCGCAAACTTTGTATCAACGCTCAATCAAACACTGAGCCAAGGGGCAGACTCAGTCGTTGCCTCGGTTGTGGACAACAAACTTGTCCTCACAAATACATTCCAAGGTGCCGACGGTTCCTTGGAGATTGTGAGCGGAACACTTCTTCCTCTTGTGGGATTTTCGGTGGGAGACCGCTCTGTCGGGGAAGACGTCAGTACGGCAGACCGAACCGCAGAACAGATTGCCTCCGACCTCAATCAAGTGCTTCCCCCCGATGTCCAGGCAGAAGGGTACTTCGCCCCTCGTCGCTTTTTCGGGCAGATGACTATTCCGGCAGGAACCGACACCACCTGGTCCCTCCAACTCGCAGGCTCGGCAGACTTTCTGGCCCTCGGCGTAGAAGTTGGAGACCTGGCCCGCGTCGGCGGGCGTTTTTACACCATTACCGCACGTACCGAAAATACACTTACGGTGTCTGGAACAACAACAGAACAAATTACAACGGTTGAAATAGGCCCGTCTTCAAGAAGAGTTAGAATCCGCTGCGTAAATCCAGAAGCGCAATTACTTGCAGAAACAAAACTCACTGTTTTTGGTGATGATGTCGCAAGTAAAAACAGCCTTGCTCTTTTAGGGTTTGCAAATGGACAGTCTTTATCTTGTACGCAAACAACAGCCGAGCGTGTTGCTGCGGATATCAACAGTAAGACAGGTGTAGTGACTGCTTCTACGGCTCTTGTAGACATTGTTTCCGACGCGGTTGTGAGGGCGGATACAAGCAATCCTTCACGGGTTGTGTTTTCAAGGGCTTCTCTTCAAGGAGCAGGACAAGCTTCGGGCAATACCCTCACCATTACGGTGGGAACCGTTACGTTTTCGGGCGCTGTTTCAACAGGCGATGTTCTTGTTCTTCGGTCAGGACTTGCTTCACCGCCCACATTTTCCGTGAGCACGGTCAATGGCGCTGTAGCGACCAATAAACTTCTCGCAGTTGGTGATGTTCTTGTGGTTCAAGCGCCTGTGTCTCTTGGGGCAGGAAGCCTTTTGCTGAGTGCGGATATTGGTCCTGCCTTTACGGCAAAGAAGTACCAGGTGCTGACAGTTTCAAGCGGCCCTAATTCCGGGGAGTATGTGGTCGCGGGAAAAGGAGCAACCGCGCTCGACGTTCTTGTTCAAGGTGTCTTTCCCCAAGTGCGGGCTCGAACAAGTCCAACCACCGACCCGTTTACGTTCGCAGCTACGCTGAGCGAAAAGCGGCTTGTTCTTTCTTCAAAGAACACCACAACAGCAAGCAGTCTTGAGGTGGCAGGAAGTGCAGGCACCCTCTTTTTCGATAGCCTTCCTGCAAAAGCTCCTGGGTCTTCTTCTTGGTTTCGCCTTCCTTCTATTCCTCGAGGGCTTCAACCAGGAGATTTGCTCGAGTTTTATACCCAGACGTACCAAGCCCCTTCGCAGAAGTACGTCATTGCTCAAGTCGTCTCTTCTCCCTCTGTGATTCGGGTGAATCCCGACGCTTCGACCGGCAAGTACATTACGGCGGGAGTGTCTTGGCAGTTCACGCCCCAGCCTGTTCCTTTTGCAAAGCTACGGGTGGGCGTTCAGAACAACTTTGCTCAAGTACGGGACGCTCTAAGTACCTGGCTCTCGAGGGAGCCCAATAACGAGCATTACTTCACGAACCTCAATCGGCTCATCAATCCCCTCCTGGTCAACAGCAACCCGACCACGGCGCAGATTGGCACGGCGAAGAATGCCTTGTCCCTTCTGTATTCGTTTCTGACCACAAGCCAGGCCACGTTGCGGAATTACCCCGATGCGGCGCTTGAGAGCATTGTGCCGACCTACCAGGTGGAGCAGGTCCCTCCGGTGGATACACTTCTCTCGGCCTTTCGGGCGAAGGGAAGCGACCGGGCGGTGGATACGCTTCTTCAAGGACAGTT
>Ga0208784_1001387_pt1 | contig 10165 bp, 29 predicted proteins | sample DEB19_08_DNA_FD_184531 | JGI IMG/M metagenome (GOLD analysis project Ga0208784, IMG submission 184531) | Aqueous microbial communities from the Delaware River and Bay under freshwater to marine salinity gradient to study organic matter... | ecosystem: Environmental > Aquatic > Marine > Coastal ...
TTATTTTTTTCTTTGATTCTTCACTATGTTTTTTGCCGATATTGAATTCTTTCAATTTTTCTTTAACTTCTTCAGATACAATATGTCCGCTCGAACCCTCTCCACCATCAGTTCTATTATGAAGAATGCCCGTTCCTAAATCTTTTCTACCAAATACAGAAATCATATAGATTTCGTGTCTAAATGCTTCTTCTTCTGTTAGATTCTTTTTAAGAAAAATTATTCTACTTTTATCCTTTGGTAAATTAACAACTCTATCTTTTTTTGAAAAGATTCTTCCTTTACTTCCTTTTCCTATGTAATAAGGAGTTCTATCCTCACGCAAATAGGCATAGGTATAAAATCCGTATGGATCTACCATAGTTCTGCTCTTTAGTTGACTGACTTAAGTATTTATACAAGAAAAGGAGCATTTCTGCCCCTTCTCCACCTGTAGAGATGTCAGTCAACTTCAGGCATTAGTATTTATTCTTTTTTTGATGGTTTATTACACTCATTACAATAATAAGAAAATCCATCTCTAAAAAATTTAACTTTCTGAAAATTATCAATATTTAAATCTTTTATAACACCACACTTATTACACTTCCTCGTCTTTTCGTTGGCGTTTTCTTGCTTTTTTAAGGTCTTTGAGTTCTTCTTTAATGTTTTTATAAGCTGTCTCAGCATCAATCTTTCCCCCAAGTTCTAATGCGCAGATAATATCAACTCTAGTTCCAAAGTGTGCTAATGCAGACTCAAAACTATTCAAATCATCGTACATCACAGGTTCTCTTCTTGCTCAGTAAGAATGACACAATCAGACATTGGATATGCTACACAAAGAAGACTAAATCCTTGCTCCATTTGGTCATCATCAAGGAAGGTTTGCTCACTATTATCAACCTCACCTTCAATCACTTTACCCGCACAAGCACTACAAGCACCAGCACGGCAAGAATAAGGAAGGTCTACACCAGCATCTTGTGCTGCTTCAAGAATGTACTGATCTTCTTCGCACTGAATTACTTCTTCAGTACCATCAGCAGAACGGAGAGTAATAGAGTAAGACATAATCGTTAATTAAAGTTTTCGTAATGTTTTGGAGTATTTAGAAGAATATCAATTCGTGCATCTACTGCATTAACAGAGTTTCCTAACTCATAGAGTAGATTTGTAGTCTCAATGTTTTCATCTTCAAGTTTTACAATGCGTTCTTGTAGTTCAATTAGTTTTAAATAAACATCAATATCTTCACATACAGTAGGTTTATTTGAGGGTGAAATAAACCACTTAATAAAGTTAAACATCATAGAACTCCAACAGATTTCAAGTATCTACGATATGCCATAAAACGACCAACTGATGGTTGACCAGGAACATCTAGTTGATGACAGATTTCACAATATTGTAAAAAATCGCACCAAGCAGTTGTTTCATCATAAACGTGATACTTTACAGAAGTTCTTTCCAAAATTGATCTCCTTTTTGTAGTGCTAAACAAACGGTGGTATGTTCTCGTGCGTGTCTGTCAAGATCATTCTCTGCAAAATACAGATTAGACCTTTCTACAGCACACTTAAACACATTAGACCACATTTGCTGTGTTGGTGTTAACCTTATTTTCATTTACTTGTTTTACAGTTTCGTGAAGTTCTTTAAGTGCTTGAATAGTTTCGGGAGTTTCTTCCCATTCCCAAGAGTTGCCGTTTTTATCTACAAATGTGCGTGTCGTCATAGTTTTCCTCCAACTGTGCTATCATATGTTTTTTCGGGTGATTTGTCAAACTCACCCTCTTGTTTTGCTTTCAAATACCAACGTGTTGCTATTACACATTCCTCTTCAGTCAGTGATGTGATAATACCTTTCCCATCAGAATAATGAGATTGCCAAGTTCCCCAAGATTTTTCCTCAACGTAAAACGCATCATCAATCAGTTGTTTTTCCATAATGACTTAGTTGCCTCTGTAGTTCAATTCGCATAGAAATCAGTTTACTGTATAAAAAGTCTTGGTACTCGTTACCTTCTAAAAGACTTGTAAGATTATCAATCTGTTGTAGTGCCAACAGCAGTTTTGTCTGAGAATTCATTTTGATTTAGGTTTGCGAGTGCGACTAGGAGTTCCAGGTTTATCCAACTTTTTGGTGCTCCTGGTACTTCCACTTGTACTTCTACTACTTTTCTTTCCAGTTCCTTGCTCCACACGGTTCTTGTTTGTTTTACTAGGCTTAGTGGGTTCTCCATCACGATAATCAACTTTAATAGTTCTCTTATCCAGTTTATACCGATTCAGGTATTTTTGCAAGTGCTCATTGCAAGAAAAGAAACATACAGTTTTTTCTTTCTTTTCACCAAACTCTAACCTGTATGGATGATTTTCATAAGGAAACAAAGATGTATCAATCATAATGTTTGTGATGCTTCGGGTGATGTTTGACTTGTATGAGTTTGTTGTTCCTTGTTATGATAACACGTTTGTTCTTGCTTGCGTGAAGAGACCAGGAGAATGTATCTAAGTCACTCTTCCATATAAGAGAAACTGATGTTCCCTGATTGTGTGCGGAACAGTTTGTATATTTGAGGAGTAGATTTGCGAGAAACAATCTCATCACAAACCTCCGTGCTTACTTTATATTTTTATGTAGGTAAATATACTATCTTCCTGTCACATCTTCATAATCTTGTAACACTCCATTCTTAAAGTGTAATCGTAGTCGGGGCAAATCTTCCCATTCTCCTTTCCAACTCTCAGGATAAACTTCCACATATTTGGTTATAGAATGAACCCGATACTTTCCGTGTTGTCCTGTGGGTATCCATTCAAAGTTCAAGAATAGATGCTTAGAATCATATCGTGGGTCATCTTCTTCAATAGTCTCAAAGGTATTAGTACCTCTATAATCAGGACACCACAAAACACCTTTGGGGTCTAACCAATAAGTGGTTAGTGTTCCTCCTATATCGTACTCAATATCTTTTGTTTGACACACAACATTCGTGAAGTGTTCTCCCAAATCATAAGAAGAACGCAGATAATCAAACATTCCGATGGGTCATTCCTCCTCAGTCACAATAAAAACTAATCCTGCAAGTTTTGCTGATGCTGTAGTCTATCTATCATATCATAGATATGGGTATGTGAATACTCAAATGCCTCAAATCGTTGAGGGTTCTTATCCTTCATTTTTGAGAGCATATTAAGATGGTCCCAGTATGTATTGATTATATACCCATAGTGCGCTTCATTCATCATTCAACTCCTCAAGATTTACATAATCAACCATATCACCAACAAGGTCATTCATTCTATCAAGGATGTCCTTATCAAATACAGTAACTTTTGCTTTACCAGTTTCTACATCATCCGCAAGTTGCATCAGGTATTCTAGAAACTCTTTTGGATAAATGTCATCTTCTAAACTATCCCAGAAATAAAGAGCACACTGCTCTAATGGGTCATCACTTACAAGAAGGGCATAATCTTTCCAGTTTTCACCCATCAAATCTCCCCAGTTCTTAAAAGCATACCAACAGTTATACCATCCCTGTAGAATACAAGAATGCCAGATATACTCAAACCAAGAGAGTTTGGTTTTATTCTTATCAGTTCCTAGTAGTGGTATACTAAACATTAGTTTTCCTCCCAAGGTGCTGGTTTAGACATAATCTGTTTTAATCGTTCTATTACTTTTGGGTCTGGTGGTTCATTTATTCGGCGCACAAGTTCGTCGTATGTCTCTTGAGAGACATAAACCTTCTCTGGTTTCGCACCAAAGTAAGTCATCCACTTATCATCTTCCACCATTTGAGAGTATCCTTCGTTGATAGAGTTCCAGAAGTCCTGATACAAAAATCTATCGTCAAAACGATAATCTTCGTGGTCCATCAAACGAAACCACCACCAGAATGGAGTATAACGGAGAAACTTGTTGTTGATAATGAGTTTATGGAAGTTCATTTCTTGGTCCAACAATAAACTTCCATTTGCATATAACCATCGTTCAATTCACTCCAAAGTGCATAAGGAAGTTTATAAGAATACTTCATATCTCGCATCCAATAAGTATATGCTTCCCAAGCATTTCCTACATTCTGCCACCCCCAAATAAAGTTTCTCCACTTCTCATTATCATACACCCAATCGTTGTTTGTATCAAAAATATTAAACTTAAAATGAGGTTCAAAGACACCCTCATAGCAGTAACGACTATTTTGTTTGCGTGTGTAGTTCTTGTATCGTTGAAGAAGGTTCATCGTTCTTGGGTTTCATAAGAGTATTATAGCATTAAAAAAGACCCTGTAAAGGGTCTGGTGGACAGTTTGTAAAGTGGTTCAAAGACCGTATCTACCTTTTGTTGCGTTGTAGTTTTGTTGAACTTCTGCTGCTGTGAGTGCTCTGTTGTATATTCTTGCAATTGAAACTTTTCCATCAAAATAATTTTCTGCACCGCTTCTTAATCCAATTGAAAAGTTACTATTTAAAAAATTAAATCCACTTGCAGTTACTGGAGAAGATGCAGTGGTGTTCACATAATTTATCAGACTCGTTCCATCGAAAGTATTTACAATATGAAGCCACCTAGACGTTCCTAATAAGTTAGGAGCTCTTTGTGTACCTCCCCAAATTCCAAATTGAGTTGCTGTTGTGGAAGTTCCAATCCAATGGTGTGCTCCACTACTATATTGTCCAAGAACTGCTAACCACCAACGAGTAGAAACTATCGTATCAAAATTGACACACATTTCTATAGTATGAGGTATGCTTGTACCCGTCCCTATTACATTCGCTGTAGTTTGTGCATAACCATTAACTCCATCAAAATCTAAAACACCATTAGAAAAAGTTACTCCACCATGAAGAGTTAAATTATTCCCACGACCACTTAAATCTGTCCAAGTGGTTCCAGAACCAGGATAACTCTTTCTATTACCAGCATCAAGTGCTAATACAAGACCATCAGTAATGATCCTTGGATTATATGTGATTCCCATTAGATTCCAAACCTCCCTCTAAGTGCATTGAAGTTTTGTTGAACTTCTGCTTCAGTAAGACCTTTATTATAAACTCTTACCACTGACACTCTTCCAAGAAGATAAGTGGAACCAGATGGAAAAAGTACATCGTTACCATTTCCTGGCTCTGCACCAATCATCATACTATTATTTACAGAATATGAAATAGATGCGATTGAACCGTGATCATATGTGCTTACATTCACACCATCAATATACATTTTGAAATATCTACCATCACAAGTAAAAGAGAGATAATGCCAACCAGGAGAAATCGTACTTCTGCCAACTTTAGCCTGTCTATATGCACCTCCTAGATAAACAATCCCACCAACAAATCCAGCAGTAATAGTATCTTCATTTATCCCTATTTGCCATCCACCTACCTGAGTTTTTGAGATAATTCTTTGTTTTCTTGTAGTATTCCAATCAGAAAGGTAAGCAACTGCCTCAAATGTAATTTGTGAAGTTGGTGCTAAAGTACTAGTATATGGAATTAAAGCATAATCATTATCACCAGCAAAATCTATATATCCACCATCACCACTATTATAAGTAGGTCCTCCATTCAAAGTTGCGGTATTGTCACGACCACTCAAATCAGTCCAAGTGGTTCCAGAACCAGGATAACTCTTTCTATTACCAGCATCCAAACATAAGACCAAACCATTTGTTACGATGGATGGTGAGTGTGCTAATCCCACTTATAAACAACTACCTAAACATAAGAGTATTTATTCCATACTCTCAGCACTATCTTTAAATTCTTTTACTCTTTTCAGATAATCTCTACCCTGTTGATGCAATGCTTCAATCAAATCTTCAATATCAGAAACAGGAACCTGATCAAACTCCTGGTTCATATACTCACACCGAATAGCAGCAACCATGCAATCTAAAGCAACTGCCTGTTGAAATTCTGGTGTGATGATTGTGCCATGAGAAGTAGAAGAAGATTCCAGATTGTAGTAATCATTATATCGTTGAAGAACACGATTACTCTTCTCACGACGTTCTGCTTCTTCAAACATTTCGTCTGGGTATGGTTCTTGATTTCTCATAAGTTTCCTCAGTTTCTCTTTGCCGTATTCAGTGAGTTCGTGTTTTTTGTTGCGGAGTTCTTCCAATTCACTTTGAGATAGATTTAGATAAGGCAAATCATCAGGAACTGGGAGATTATCAGTCATAAGATTTTTATTTCGTAAAGTCATTATACAACAAAAAGCACCCATTTTCAAGTGCTCCTGTTCCAGTTTGCAAAGTGTCCTTAACCAGGATAAAGACGAAATCCTTCCTTCTCTTGATATGCTGCCTGAAAACCTGCTTGGAAACCCCTCCACCTCATATCATCATACTCGGAATCAGTTTCCAATTCAGGATATTGCCCCCACCAATCTTTGTATGCTTCTTCTACTGGTGATTTTGTCTTTTCCAGTTCTTCCAAAAATGAGATCTCATATGAGAGTTTGGATTGGAGCATTTTGATTTCTTGTTTTAGCAGTTCAATTTTTTTAGTCATCAGCAGTCCTTTGTGTGTATGAAGTCATTATACAACGAAAAGGGCACCTGTGGAGATGCCCTGTGCCAGTTGTTCAAGTGTCCAGAAGTGCCTTGAGTGTGTCTTTATACTTCTTAAGTTCTTCTTCAAGTTCTTTAACTTTTTGAGAAAGAGAAGTATCATCTTGAGTTTCTTCTTTATTCTCAAGAATAGTCCCCACAAGGTAAGCATTCCGAAGGTTAGCACCCTCACGGTTAGTATCCTGAAGTTTAGCATTCCGAAGGTTAGCACCCTGAAGGTTAGCATCCTGAAGGTTAGCATTCCGAAGGTTAGCACCCTGAAGGTCAGCACCCGGAAGGTAAGCATTCCGAAGGTCAGCACCCAGAAGGTTAGCATTCCGAAGGTCAGCACCCTGAAGGTTAGCACCCTCAAGGTTAGCACCCTCAAGGTAAGCACCTGGTTTGATTTCGTAACCGTTGATTTTCATAAGAGGTTTCTGTGTGTATGAAAGTATTATAAGGCATCCAAAGGCACCCAGAGCATCCCCTGTGCCAGTTGTTCAAGTGTCCAGAAGTGCCTTGAGTGTGTCTTTATACTTCTTAAGTTCTTCTTCAAGTTCTTTAACTTTTTGAGAAAGAGAAGTATCATCTTGAGTTTCTTCTTTCTTCTCAAGAATAGTCCCCACAAGGTTAGCACCCTGAAGGTAAGCATTCTGAAGGTTAACATACCAAAGGTCAGCACCCAGAAGGTTAGCATTCCGAAGGTTAGCATCCTGAAGGTTAGCACTCTGAAGGTCAGCATTCCGAAGGTTAGCACCCTGAAGGTTAGCACCCTGAAGGTTAGCACCCCGAAGGTCAGCATCCACAAGGTAAGCACGCCGAAGGTCAGCACCCTGAAGGTAAGCACCCCGAAGGTCAGCACCCTGAAGGTAAACATCCACAAGGTTAGCATCCCGAAGGTTAGCACCTGGTTTGATTTCGTAACCGTTGATTTTCATAAGAGGTTTCTGTGTGTATGAAAGTATTATAAGGCAAAACCCACCCCATCACAAGGAGGAGTGTGCCAGTTTAGGGAGTGTCCTGGTAATACATATCCTCCTCATATTTTACATAATCACTTTGAAGATAGTTAAAGAACTCTCCGTCTTCACTTCTCATAGTATAGCACCATTCATCAAAGATTTCCCCAATCCACCACCAACCAACTTGGATTTTCTCAAAGAAGTTCATAGGGCGATTGTAGAGTTTCATTTCTCAAATTTCTCCTTGAGTTTCAAGTAAAGTTCATACTCTTCGTTGGATTGTTTGATTTTACTTTCTACAATAAGATTTCTAATGTAATCACTCGCATATGTTCCATCAATAGTATCCACAATCTCACAAATCACAATTGCATCACTAATAACAAGTGGTGCGTGGTCTTCTTCATATTCATAGACACTATCAATACCATCCGCATCAAGAAGTTCTTGTGCCGCAGCAACAACACCTTCTTCAAGTTGGTCTTTACCATAAAGTTCCAATCCAGAAGAATTGAAAGTCGTTAGACCAGCACCAAATGTATCTTTGAGAATAATGTAAGTCATTCTTCACCTCTCATAATTCTCTCACCAGCATCATACATTACATCAAGAACAAAAGAAATAGGAACACACCACCAGATACTCAAACCTGTAAGGAAATGAACCCCAAACACAAGAGCAAACATAAGAGGAACCTGAAGTGGAAAGGCAAGTAGAAGATTTTTGAGTTTCATTCTTCATCCTCACAAACAGGAGTAAGATCAATTAAGGTTAGGGCAAGTTTCACTCCACCAAGCATTACAGTTGGAGCAATCACCAGAAACAGTAGAATGCTAAGAGGCATAGCAAGATAATCTTGAAAAAAGTATTTCATTATTCATAGCACCTTGCAAAATAATCAACTTCATCTTCACTTTCAAGTTCTTTGATTTCATCCTCCAAACAAGCAATAAGTTTTACGATGTGGCAGTATTCTTTGTAATGTTCCGACTTATTGAATTCGTCTTCAGCATCTTCTAGTGTAAGGTAAATGTGCTGATTGGTCTTGTGTAAATCAGCATAGACCTTACCATCCTGCCTCTTTTGCATAATCACATAGAATTCAGTCATTCTTCTTCCACCATAGATTTTCAAGGATTTCTCCCTTGTAAGCACTATATCCAGAATAATACATTTTTTCTTCTTGTGTAGTTCCCTTTTCTACTGAAGGCAACCACTCTTGAAAAAGACCAATGAATTTTTTGACCAGAAGAGGGTCGTGCAATCCACCAGTTTTCTTATAAATGTAAAGTTCCAATGAGTCCTTATTGTTTTCAGTCATTCTTCAACTCCTTCAAACTGAAATACAGTTTTCACTATGAATTTTTCAATAACATAAGATTTCAGTAACTCATTATCCTTTTCCAGTTGTTCAATTCTATCACACAATTCGGTGATAATACAAATCAAAGAAGAATGGCAAATGGTTTCAGTATCATTCCCATTTTCCATATCCATATATGTGTGATAGTAGAGTTCTTGCTTAAAGTTTCTTTCAGTCATCGTAGGTTCTCCCGTAGCATTCTAACACACTTATTCCATCCATCAGAATTCGTGTCGTGTTCTTTAGGCAACCAGTCCTCCACCAAATCTACAACATTTTCAATATCTTCAAAATCATAACCAAGTTCATCATACAATCTATTGTAAAGTGTCTGTGATTTTGGTTCTCCCACTCTCTTATACTTCACACCCATAATGGTTGCGTATTCTCCTTCTATGAGAACTTTTGAGATGTCAGTTTCTTTCATTTCAACCCCAGCAGTTCTTTTTCTTCATCAGTCAAGGAAGCAAGGTCTTTCTTGAGTTGTTTAAGTTTTAGTTCCTTTGCCTTTGCTTTTACTGCCTTTTCTTTCTCCAGTTGCTTCATCCGTTTCTCATACTCTTTGTCGGTTTCTTCACGATGCTTGTAAATGTAATATTCAGTGTATTTTTCACCACCATAATCCCATTCATATTCACTTTCAATCCCCTCCCACCCATCATCCAACTCTTTTTGGAGTGAAGCAATAATACTCTCAAGAGAACCTTCAAAGTCCCCCCAGTATCGTTGAGTTTCTTTGACTTGAATTTTTTTAGGTTGGTTAGTCATTTCAGTTCTGCTTTGAGTTGATTTACAAGGTCTTTTGCTTGATTTAGAAACTCTCTGGATTGATGTGCCCTACCTTTATGAATGAGCACCCAATCAGGTTTTTCTGTACTTTCAATTACACAACCATTTCCAATCGTTCCCCGTGTGTATTCAATCGCATTCCAAAGTTGATTCAGTTGTTCTTTGGTGATTTGAGTAGTCATTTCAGTTGCTCCAGAACACGAATAAAAGTATCAATACAATCTTTGGAAATATAAAAATGTTCCCCTGTTTTAGTTTCTTCAACTCCGTTAGTTGTATATTGAGTAATCTCTACAAGACCTTGACCATCATCAGTAAATTGGTAGAACCAACCATCTTCGTGGTGAATACGGATTTCTTGAGTGATAGAGTAAGTCATTTGATAGTCACCGTTTGATTTTTGATTTGGCAAAGACGGGAAAGATTATCACCCGCAGTAGCAACTTGGAAGAAGTTGTAGTTAGTCCCACACTGTTCGTTGAGTGCTTGTTGAGTTGTAA
>Ga0208784_1001388_pt1 | contig 10154 bp, 12 predicted proteins | sample DEB19_08_DNA_FD_184531 | JGI IMG/M metagenome (GOLD analysis project Ga0208784, IMG submission 184531) | Aqueous microbial communities from the Delaware River and Bay under freshwater to marine salinity gradient to study organic matter... | ecosystem: Environmental > Aquatic > Marine > Coastal ...
ACAACCAAGACAATCCCGAGTATTCTAAGCTGATCGGTTACCTGATGAAGCACAAGCATTGGAGTCCATTTGAGATGGTCAATGCTTGCCTTGAAATTACAACCACACGAGACATTGCACGACAGATTCTCCGGCACAGGAGCTTTAGTTTCCAGGAGTTCAGTCAGCGTTATGCGGTTGCTGATGGCTATGAGTACTCTAAGGTTCGATTGCAGGACAACAAGAACAGACAGAACAGCCTAGAAGTTGAAGATCGTGAACTGCAACGCTACTGGAACGAACTACAGATTGATGTTCTAGTACAAGCTAAACGGTCTTATGAAGCAGCACTAAATGCTGGTGTTGCCAAGGAAGTTGCTCGTAAGGTTTTACCTGAAGGGCTTACAACAAGCAAGATGTACATGAATGGAACGCTACGGAGTTGGTTGCACTACCTCACAGTACGCACCGATCCAAGCACTCAGAAAGAGCACAGGGTTGTAGCCGAACAGTGTAAGGAATTGTTAGCTAAAGAGTTTCCTAAAGTCATGGAAGCCTACGAACTATACAAGGAATAAACATGGACAACGATTTTCAAACTTTTACATTCACCTTCACCGACTATGACGGTGTACAGGCAACAATAACCCGTAAGTCTTCGGATGGCTTCTTTTGGCCGAATGTGCTTAAGGATGTATGCCGAGTGATTGAGCGCCAGTTTGGGTATGAGGTAATTGAAGATGTTAGTGTCAAGGGTAAGCCATTAGATCGTTATGATGATCAGCACTTCTTCATCCCAAAATGGGTGGATACCGAGGAAGACAACTTCCCTGAAGCCAAGTCAGGGTTGACCGACTGATGCGTATTCTTGTCATCCCAGACTGTCAGGTTCGTCAGGGTGTTCCTCTGGAGCACCTGACCTGGGCTGGGGAGGCTATCATCGAATACAAGCCTGATGTGGTTGTAAACATCGGTGACTTCGCTGATATGCCTTCCCTGTCCACTCACGACAAGCCTGGAAGTAAGTTCTTTGAGGGTTTGCGCTACAAGACCGATGTAGAGGTGACTAAGGAGGCTATGAAGCTGCTCCTGAAGCCTCTGCGGGACTTGCAGAGCAGGCAGAAGAAGAACAAGGAAAAGATTTATAAACCTCGGATGGTGTTAACACTAGGAAACCATGAGAACAGAATCAACCGTGCAGTCGCTAACAACCCGACTCTTGAGGGGCTTATCAGCACTCAAGACCTTGGGTACGAGAGAGATTGGGAAGTTCACCCTTTTCTGCATCCCGTATTTATTGGCGGTGTTGGGTTCAATCATTATTGGCCTGTCGGCGCGATGGGCAGACCTGCCGGTACTGCTGCTGCTATTGTTAACAAGCTTCACATGTCTTGTGTCGCTGGACATCAGCAAGGAAAACAGGTGGCATATGGTAAGAGAGCTGATGGTAAGTCTATCTGTGGGATTATCGCTGGGTCTTATTATCTTCACGATGAAGGTTATATGGATCAGCTTAGTAACCGTCATTGGAGGGGCTTAGTTATCCTAAACGAGGTTACCGATGGATGCTTCGATGAGCTTTTTCTAAGCATCGGATACTTGGAGAAGAAATATGGAAAAGCGTAAAGACTGCATGACTTGCTTCTATCTTTTTAGAAAGTTAAACGAACAACCTTGTAAATCTTGTGTTAGTTACAGCCTGTGGACTGATAAAGACGCATACAAGGAGGAAGACCCTGTAAATGCCCCTAAACACTACAATGTAGGACTAGAACCAATTGAAGCCATCGAATCATGGAAGTTAGGATATAATCTAGGGAATGTAATCAAGTATGTAGCACGAGCAGACCACAAAGGAAAGCGAATTGAAGACTTGAAGAAAGCCCGATGGTATTTGGATCGGGAGATTAACAAGAATGAGTCTGACATTTGAAGATATTATAGACCGCCTCAAGCAACTTGATGAAGTAACAATCCTTGAGTTGCTTGACCTGAAAACTGAAGACATCGTGGATCGTTTCCGTGATGTAATCGAAGATGCCATAGAAGAAATAGAAAAGGAACTACAATAATGCAAATGAGCCCTTACAGTACGTATATTGCCAAGTCACGCTATTCAAGGTACTTGGACGATAAAGGTCGCCGAGAACATTGGCCTGAGACAGTCAATCGTTACTTTGACTTCATGCAGAAGCACCTGAAGGACAAACACAACTTCACTATGGGTGCAGAACTGCGTGAGGAACTTCAGGGTGCAGTGGAACGACTGGAGGTAATGCCTTCCATGCGGTCTCTGATGACTTCTGGTGAAGCCCTAGAGCGACAGAATGTAGCAGGTTACAACTGCTCGTATCTGCCCATTGATGATCCTAAAGCCTTCGATGAGGCCATGTACATCCTGCTGTGCGGTACAGGCGTAGGGTTTAGTGTGGAGCAAAAGTATGTCAATAAACTTCCTGAAGTACCTGATAGTCTGTTTGAGTCTAAGACTGTTGTTGTTGTGCGTGACTCCAAGGAAGGCTGGGCAAAGGCACTCCGACAGGTTATCGCCCTGCTATACGCAGGTGAGATTCCTAAGTGGGATGTGTCAGCGGTTCGTCCTGCAGGCGCACGGCTCAAGACCTTCGGGGGTCGTGCTAGTGGGCCTGAGCCCCTTAACGACTTGTTTAAGTACGCAGTTGCAAAGTTCCGAGGTGCTGCGGGGCGCAAACTCACTAGCCTTGAGGCACACGACATTCTTTGCAAGATTGGAGAAGTCGTGGTTGTGGGCGGGGTACGCCGTTCTGCAATGATCAGCTTGTCTGACCTTAGTGATGACCGGATGGCGCATGCTAAGGCAGGTAACTGGTGGGATGGTAACGCACAACGGGCACTGGCTAACAACAGTGCTGTATACGACACCAAGCCTTCTGTTGGTCAGTTTATGCGTGAATGGTCGTCTATTTATGAATCACACTCTGGTGAGCGAGGTATCTTCAATCGTTATGCTTCAGAAACTCAAGCATCTCGGAATGGTCGTAGGGAACTGGGCAAGGAATGGGGAACTAACCCCTGTTCTGAGATTATTCTGCGGCCTTATCAGTTCTGTAATCTTTCTTCTGTCGTTGTCCGTAGTGATGATGATTGGGATTCTCTTGCTCGTAAAGTGCGTATTGCAACTATTCTGGGAACATTTCAGTCAACTCTTACGCACTTCCCGTACCTGAGGAAGGTGTGGCAGACGAACACTGAAGAAGAACGCTTGCTTGGTGTGTCAATGACTGGCATCTTGGACAATCCTCGGATGAACAATCCTGATGATCCTAACTTGCCTGCTAACTTGGAGAAACTTCGTGAACACGCTGTTGTTGTCAATGCTGAGTTTGCTGATGCTCTTGGTATCAATCGGAGTACTGCTATCACAGCCATTAAACCCGAGGGAACAGTTTCGCAACTCACTGGTACTGCTAGTGGCATTCATCCTCAACATGCTCAGTATTATATTCGTCGTGTTCGATCAGATAACAAAGATCCTCTGACAGCCTTCCTGAAGGCACAAGGATTCCCGTCAGAGCCTGACTTCTACAAGCCTGACAGCACCACAGTGTTTAGTTTCCCTGTGGCTGTGGCTGAAGGGGCTTTGTTGCGTGAGGACTTGGATGCTATCAAGCATCTTCGATTGTGGTTGTTGTACCAGAAGCACTACTGTGAGCATAAGCCCTCTGTGACCATCAGCGTCACTGAGCGTGAATGGCCTGCTGTAGGGGCTTGGGTGTGGGAGAACTTTGATGATATTACAGGCGTGTCTTTCCTACCTATGGACGGAGGGACTTATAAACAAGCACCGTATGAAACGATTGATGCTGCGGAGTATGAGCGTCTAAAGGCTGCAATGCCTACAGGTATCGATTGGGAAGCATTCAAGGAAGGTACAGACAATGTAGAAGGTGTTCAAACACTGTCCTGCACTGCTGGTGCCTGTGAAATCCCATGAGTTGGCTCATACAGCCTAGACTCGGTATCGGCTTAGACATCGAACATAACGAGATCAATCGTTACTGTATCGCTGACGAAGCCGGTAAAGAGGTAACAGTCTGTTTCGTTGGTCTAATCATCAAGATTCCTTTCCTGATGATCCTGATCGGTGAATTTTTCGATGAATAAATGAAAAAGCCCCTGCAATGTTCCCGATAAGGAACCTTGACAGGGGCTTTGTTATTTCAGAAGTTCTGCTTCTGCTTCTCTGCGCCGTGTGAGTCCTCGTAAGACCCTACCGGCTGCTTTGTTCCACTTCAAACATTCTTGGGCTGCTTCATCCCATTCTTTCTCATTGATACGCTTCCTGAAGGTGCTGACTCGCAGGTTGCCTAGACCACAGTTATAAGCCCATGAGATCACGGCTGCTTGTCGTCTAGGAGGTTCATCCTTCAAGCCAGGACACATCTTCAGAACACCGGCATAGAAGTACTCTAAATGCTCGTCTAAAGCCTTTTCACACTGCTCCATAGTCCAGACTGTCTCTGGGCCTATCCCAGGGCCGGTGGAGCCGTATCCGATTGTCCACGGTGCTCCACCAGTGCCTGGATCAGGATAGGCTTTGACAGCCCCTGAAGGAAGCACCTTAGCGCATCCTTCAAAGGGCTTGACTAGCAGGTTCTTACAGAGTTCAATTGCGGGATTCATTGAAAGAGTTCCGTTTAGAACAGTTCTCAGACGCTGTTATAACCTGAAGGTTCCAAGGAACATGCAGACCACATACCTGCTTAGATCGTAGCGGTACGATATGGTCTACATGGTGCTTAACCCCAGTTACTTCAGAACGAAGCTTAGCTATGTGGTACGCTTCTTGAATAAACCACTTATCATCCTCTGAAAGCCATGAAGGGCACGCTTGCATTTTCTTTGTATGTCTTTCCATACAATTAGCATTGTGTTTTTCACGGTTATTCTCCTTCCAGAGTTTGACTCGTTGCTTAACTTTTTCTGCGTTAGCTAGATACAGCAGTTTACTCTTTTCAGCTATTTTATCTTTATTGTCTAAATAATACTGCTGTTTCTGCTGCTTTACCTGCTCTTTCTTTCTGAGTCTGTACTGGCGATCCCATTCGGACTTCGCCTGTTTCCTTTCTTCTTCAGTAAAGTAAAGCTTTTTCATGCCTTAGCTTCTCGCTTCTCTAACGGCCTTCCGAGGAAGTAGAATGTCAACACCATCATTAACATTGCAAAGTCGTCCGGTGTCCAAATCTCTTGCATAATTTGAATAGCTGGGAGTCCGCTATTGACTGCATAAGACACGCTAATAACTTTTACAGCAGTATACAGTCCAAACAGCAACCAAGTAATGCCAGGACGAACCAGAGCAGAAATGCTTGCAACCCACTTGTAGGCTTTCTTGTCAGCTTCTGCTTGCTGCTTAAATGCCTCACCGATTGCATCAATGTTTGCCTTGCTGAAATCAACATACTTTTCTTCCATCTTGTACTCACCTCGCATCTTTTCGAGGTCAGTCTGAAGGCTAAACATCTTCAGTTCGTGTGATCGTTCATCTTTACGGTCAAGCCACTTGAGTACTTCGGGAGCCAGTCGGAACAGACCCCCGAAGATACTACCTAGTAGCCCTCCTCCTAGCATTTCGAACATCATTGCCCTCCTAACAGACCACGCTTACGAAGTTCTTCCAAAGCCTGTTCTTGGGTAATTTCTTCCTCGGTTTTTTGTGGCGGTTGTAGTTCAGAAGTGTCCACAACTCCTCCAGTATCCATCCGAGGCCCTGCACGTACAGCTTGAACAGCAGTGGCCTTTCCAATGCTTTGAAGCAAGTCAGTCGCATTACCAATTTTCCCACGACGCTGTGCCTCTGCCATCTTGCGAACAGTGTCCTGATCAAAGATAACAGCAGCTGCTGCCTTAGGATCACGAAGGATAACATCAGCAACAGAGCTCAATTCCCTCAGAATAAGGCCCTGCTGTGCAGTACCCCCAATACCGCGAGTGGTTCCATAAACATTGCCCCCAACGCCACCATCGGTTTCCCTGGCAGTTTTAGCTGTCTTTTGTAGCCACTGGATAGCAAGAACAGCGTCTGCCCTCGTAGTGGGATCGAGAAAAAGATAATTAAAATCGCCTTGCTTGTTATTCAGTTCTTTTAGCAGAACTTTAGTATCAATATTAGGCGATCCTTCCGGAGCAGCCGCAGCAGCAGTTCTTGCCTTGTTAAGAATCGTTTCAAACTGTGATCGACGAACAGTATCAAAGATTGCATGTGCGTCTGGGTGATTCCTTAAAACAGCAACAAGTAAAAGTCTCTCAGAGGGCTTTGCCTTGGCTAGTTTATCAATCACATCTTCAGGGGTCAGTGCTGAAGCTGTAGGAACATCAAAATAACGAACTAAAGGATAGTTCGAATATTCCTCAATCCTGTTAAGATTGTTCTTAAAGTTGTCTCTCGCTGCTTTCAGCTTATCTGCTCCCGGCACTCCTTGAGCGATGGCTTGATCTAAAGACTCCCTAAAACCACGGAGAATGCTAAGGGCAGCGCCTTTGACCTGTCCAGGGGCCACGCCTTCAAAGATGTTTCCTTTACCAAAATCTGCTTTTCCAGAATATACTGCTTCTCCCCATGCAGACAGATTCTTTTGGAGTCTATCAATACTGATTTCTTGAACACCAGCGGGTGTAGCAGGAGTAATACTAACAGTAGCGGGTTGCCCGGTAGGGCCTAAGACTGTGGATGGCGTTACAGTCGCAGGCTTGGCAGGAATTAAATACTCATCTTTTATACGGGCAATTGCAGTCTTAATTGCCTCAAACCCTGGTGTTTCCGGAGGAATACGGGCGGCCCAGTCGTCAATCGCTGTTAAAACAGGTGTCGTATCAACTGTTCCTTTAGCAGACCTTGCGGCAGCAAAGTCTCTTGCGGAGTCCGTCTTTAACTTAGAGGAAAGAGCCTTTCCGTAGTTGTTAAAAGCCGTGATTGCAGAAGTTGCTGCGATATCCGGACTAACAGCTTGCGAAGATGCGCGATTAAAAACAGCCGTTAAAAACTTGTTGACATCTTCTGTTTGAGCAATACGAAAGATATTTCCGGCTTCTCCGATTCGTGTAGATGCTTCTGTTCTAGCTTCTGTGGCTAACTGTGGACGAGAGCCTGTCGCTTCTCCTGGAGTCATGCGACCAACTCGCAGCAATTCGTCAAGATTGGTTGGCACTTGTCCTTCTGGCCGGTTGATCATTGACCTTGCGCTAGTTAATGATCCTTTCAACGCATACGGAGTCGATTGAATAGCAAATTGAGCCAACGGGCTGTCAGGGGCTAGTGTGGGGGCCAATACTCCAGTTGTTCCTGCAACAGTTGCTTCTTTTGCAAGACCCATTGGAGTGGGCCTGAATAGTCCCGGAAGTCCCAGTGCGCTTAATGCTGCCGCCGGTGCGCCTGCCTCGCCAAATTCACCAGTTCCGCGATATCCTCTGATCTGCTGAATATCAACACCAGTTAAATCACGGATCGCTCGGCTAATCCCGGCAGAAGAAAAAGCACTTGGATCATTACTCTTCTTTAGGTAGTCATATAGATTTCCCCATCCGCCCAAGATGTTAACAAACCCTCGTGCTGATCCTTTCAGTAAACTTTCGCCAAATTTAGTAAACTCTTCAAGCGTGGTGCCCTTATCCTCTAAAATAGATTCAGTAGATAAAACAACGCCACGCTTTTTGAGTTCTTCCAGTGCTTCTTCTTTAGACGCCATTCTTAATTCCTTCCAGGCACAAACTGCCCGTTAACAATTCTGCCACCAGCAGCACGGGCCAAATCTTCTGTGGACATGCTAGAAACACCGCCTCCTCCACCAGGAAGAGGAATCTTTGGCTTAAATCCCTTCAATGAGCGATTCTCACGCGCATAGTCCTCAAGACGAGTGGCCTCATTAGCAATATCAGTGAATTTCTTTTGCATGAATTCAATAAGCTGCCGACGAGCAAGCGGACTGTTTTCAAGCTGTGGAACAAGACCCTGAATAAACTTACGGTCTTCGTTAGAGAAACCAGCACCAAGTTTTCCACCAAGGGTACCAAGAACAACATCACCAGATACTTTGGCATAATTTTCAGAACGCGCTAGTTTTTCTTTGTCTCCTGATCCCAATAAACCAAGAGTATCTAAAAGATTAGTGGCTCCAACACGCCCAGTTGCAAAAGTACCAGAGATAAGCCCTTCGTTAGAAAGTTTGCTCATTTCATCTAACGAACGAAGCGCAGAAATGGCGCCATCTCGTTGTGCAACAGCGTCTGCTACTTTCTTAGCATCTAAGCCAGCAATTTGTTTCTCAAATTCTGTCTGTCCCTTATTATCAATAGTAACACTGACAGGAGGAGGGCGCTTTTCCTTAGCAAGAGAAACCTGTTGATCAAACAAAGCAGTATTTATTGCTTTTACTTGTTCTGGTGTATAATCACCAAGTTTTGTTTTTTCGCCAAAGCCAAGTTCAACTGCCTTAGCAATAAAATCGGCAGGAGGCTTAGTTGTCTTATCTTCTTTTGTAACAGGTACTAAAGAAGAATAATTTCCTGTAGTTGCATAAGTTTGTAAACTATCCGGAGTAAACTTATCTGCATTAGCTTTTACAAATAAGGTTTTTGGGTCTTGCTCACGAAGTTTTGAGACTGTTTCTGCTTGCGTCTTAGCTAAAGTAGCTTCTTGTTGCATCATTTGACGTGCTTGTGCGGCAGCCTGCTGTGCAACTTGAGAATTAATAGAACTAGCAGCGTTAGCAAACTTCAGCATTCCTTCAGCAGTGTTCGTATCAAACTGACTAGCTAATTGACGCAATTGCGAAGCCTGTGCAAGCATAGGATCACGGGAGCCCAAGGCGCGGCCAAGACCAGTAATGCCTTGATAGATACCAGCAGCCAGTTGAGTTTGAGGATTGAGACTAGCAAACTGCAACGCTCGTTGACGATCAACTTCGGCCTGTGCTTGCTCGGGGCTAAGACCTTGGTTCAGTAAACCAAGAAAAGGATTACCCATCATTCCATCAGCCATTATTAACCTCCGAACAGTTTGCCGATTAACTTAGCAATCGGATCAGAAAGAGCATTTCCGGTATTAAGGTTTTGGAAACCACCAACTACAGCAGCATTCCTTGCTGCATCTGCCTGTGCAGCAGCAGAATAGCTCCTCAACAGAGCTTCCGCAGCAGCGGCGTTACCGGCACCCAATTGAGCGCCTGTTGTCAGAGGCTGCATACCAGCTTGTTCAACACCAGTAGATAGGCCAAAACCAGAGCTAAACGGAGCCAGTGCTCGTTGCTGTGCTTCATAGCCACCCTGCTGGAGATTCAGAGCACCGCCAAGCAGACCTTGACCGAACTGGACTTGCTGTTGTCCTGCCTGCTGTGCCTGAGCAGCTAACTGAGCATTACGCTGTTGCTGTGCATTGTAGAAGGCTTCCAGGGCAGGGTTAGCAGCCCGTAAGCCAGGAGCACCGCCAGGAGTCTCACCAGTAGCACCCATAGCAAGGCCAGTAGTGCCTGTACGGAACAGACGATTCTGTAACTGTGCTAGGGCACGCTCATCTGACGGAGCAAGCAGTTCCTGCTGCTGAGTCATGTAGCGTTGTGCAGCAGCCTGCGGAGACTCTGCAATATATTCCTGTCCTAAGCCAAACAAGCCTTTAGCAGCTTGGTTGACTCTGTTCTGCATGGCTTGCTGTTGCTGTGCCTGTTGCAGTGCTCCGCCGGAGATACCCAGCAGAGCCTCACGCATAGCAGCCACATCAGGAGCCACTTGGTAGCCAGCACCAATCAGACGACCATCAGGACCGTACTGGAAGCCACTACGACCAAAGCGAGTGGTAACGCCTACGGGACGAAACTGTGCCTGTTGTTGAGCCATCTGACCAGCTTGCTGCTGTGCAGAAGAAAGCTGATTTAAGCCGTACACATTACCGGCGGTGTTAAAAAGACTAGTCAACACTCCGGGTAAGTTAAGCCCACCGGTGGGAGCACCACCAGCAGCAGTAAAACCAGCCTGCATTGAGGATGGAATACTACCTAACTGAGTACCACCAAGCAAAGAGAAATCAGTAGCCATTAGTAGGTACCTCCGTCAATAGTACCGGAGAAAGTTCCCGACAGGGTTAGATTAGCCATCGTGGTTGTTCCTGTATGAGTTCCATTATTGGCGTCAGGCTTAGAAGTAAT
>Ga0208784_1001390_pt1 | contig 10129 bp, 15 predicted proteins | sample DEB19_08_DNA_FD_184531 | JGI IMG/M metagenome (GOLD analysis project Ga0208784, IMG submission 184531) | Aqueous microbial communities from the Delaware River and Bay under freshwater to marine salinity gradient to study organic matter... | ecosystem: Environmental > Aquatic > Marine > Coastal ...
TGATCCAGCGACTTCAGGTTGAGCGGGATCAGGCCAGGAAAGAGCGGGATGATTACCAGCGGTTATCAGTCCAGCTCAAGGCGATGGTACGGGCAAGCAACATCACCGTGGCACAGCTTACGGATCAACTCGAGGCGCTCTCAGTGAGCGTGCCGTCGCAACCGATCATCTTGCAGGCGGTGCGGAAAGAGGCGAGTACGCCAGCGGGATTTAGGCAAGTAGTGGCACGGAACTTTGGGAAAGACATTGCAGCCCACATCCAAATCATAAAGGAATAGCTATGAAAAAGATTATCGAAGAAGTGAAGGAAGAAGGACTCCTCAAGTTGTTGGGGCACCGCGTTACGCTGTTTTGCTTGAATTATATTTACACTGGCACACTCACTGGTGTGAATGAAACCTGTGTCTTGCTGAGTAATGCCGCTATCGTCTATGAAACTGGCGGACTCATGGATGCTAAATGGAAGGAAGCTCAGTCATTACCCAATGACTGGTATGTGCAACTCTCAGCAATTGAAAGTTTTGGGGTGCTTAGATGAAACGATCATTAAAAATTAAATGGCGGTCGTGGTGGGGGGCAAGGTCGAGGTCAGGGTCAGAGTCGTGGGTGGGGTCAGGGTCAGGGTCAGGGCCGGTGTCGTTGTCGGTGTCGTTGTCGGGGTCAAGGGTGTGGCCAAGGGTGTGGTCAAGATCGGGGTCGTGGTCAAGGTCGTGGTCACGGTTGTGGTCGGTGTTGTACTTAACCGCTATCTCGCTCTGAGACATTCTAAGGACAGCGTAATCTCTATGCAGTTCCTCTTCGGTGAAAGGAACCTTGTATGTGTATGCGTTACTCATGCGGGGATTATATCTAATGCCTGTAAAAATAACAAGGAGGCGACACCATGCTAACAGTGGGTTCACTGTTTTCTGGTATCGGGGGGTTTTGATCTTGGACTTGAACGAGCAGGAATGCGAATCGAATGGCAAGTTGAAATTGACGACTATGCAAGGCGAGTGCTCGCCAAGCATTGGCCTACCGTTCCAAAGTATGGAGATATTCGATCCATCGATTGGGGAACCGTCAAACCTGTTACCGTCCTCTGCGGAGGTTTCCCTTGCCAAGACCTGTCTTATGCTGGGAAGAGAGCAGGACTACGAGAAGGCACCAGAAGCGGACTCTGGTTTGAATACCTCCGAGCCATTCGCGCATTACGACCACAATATATCCTGGTGGAGAATGTCCCAGGTCTCCTTGATAACCATGCACTTGGACGAGTTCTCGGAGACTTGGCCGAAAGCGGGTACGATGCGGAATGGGATTGTATATCCGCAGCAGACATTGGGGGGTGCCACTTGCGCCGACGGATATGGTTATGTGCCTACCCCAACCGCATCAGATTGGAAGAGAAACCCAACAACGACGAAATACGCCAACAGAAAAATACAGTCTTTCGCAACATGGCTATGTCGAACATGCTTATGCGGGACGAACCAACACCGCCCAGAACCAGCTTTTGCGGAGTACGTGATGGGATACCCAATCGGGTGGACCGACTTAAAGGATTAGGCAACGCCGTCGTTCCCCAAATCGTCGAAGCACTCGGAAGGATGATCTTAGCCTCAAATAAAGAGAGGCCATTTATGCAATCAAACATATGAAGGAGTGTGTCTAATGAGATACCTTATTGTGCTGGCCATGTGTTGTCTACCAGCAGTAGTAGAGGCCAAAATTGAAGTAGGTGATGGCCCTCCTGGGACTGTAACAGCCGAAGAGATCTGGGCTGACCAGAAAGCGAAACATAAAAAATTGAGTATGGCCGGAACTGATCTGAATTGCACGATGGTCAATGGGTCGTGTGCAGAGTTTGGTGAAAAGGCATCTGGCAAGAAAGTCACGATCCCCTATGATGATTTTCTCGTGATGCTCTCGAAAGTCGAGCACACAGTCAAGCTCCTCAATAAAGCCCTGGCCGAGAATGGCGTTTTGGTGAAACTCAAAGGGGAGCACGCGACCATCATCAAAGTCCAAGCTGAGCAGATTCAAGCCTGTGAAGCCATCGTGAAAAGTCACGAGCGATTAGGCGAGACCCAGGAACAAATCTCACAGGCGGTGGAGCGGAAGCTCGCGGAACTGACCGGCGAGGTAACACGCGAGAAGCGGTTATCGAGGTATAAGAGTGAGGCGTTCTGGCTAGGGGTAGTAGCAATAGGATTGTGGGTGATGAATTGAACATTTCGGGGAATGGTGTAAAGCAGCTCGACCAGCGGAGAAAGTGAGGTGGGGGATGAGTACATACTTTAACGATAGTGAACTAGAGCGGCATATTGCCAATGAGGTAAAGTTGGCTATAGCTGAGAAGGATCGGGAGATTACTCATCTACAGGATGTCTACACCAAGCAACGCCATAAACGAGAAGATGACTATCAACAGCTTATGGAGAAGGCGGTGATGTTTGCTGAAAACGTAAGAGACGGGCGATGGCGAGAACATGAGTGGAAGGATGCCAACATATTCCTCCAATCCCCTGAAGTCCAGGCATGGAAGGAGCGGCAGAAATGACAAGGGATGAATTTGAAACCACCCTCAAACAGGCGAGGCAGTTTGGAGGGTATGGGTTAGAGCCATTTTTTGAGTCACTATTATCCCATGATAACGAGCAACGGCAGGAGATTGCCCGACTACGAAAGACCCTGGACACGTTATTGTCTGAGCCCCTCGTTGTGCCCATAAAAAGAACACACGATAACCCATTTGACATTTTGATTATATTATGTCAAATTGAACAAAACTAATTGAACAACTACGAAGGGAGGTGATAGAGATGGCAACAAAGAAGCCCGTCAAGAAGGGCGGGAAGGGGAACAAGAAGGGGTGTTAAGACAGTCCTTCATACTGGCATAAAGAATGGGGCTCTCATGTTATGGGGATAGCATGAGGGCCTTGTTCTTTTAGAAGTGGGAAAGGGCCATCATGAACATAACCCAGGAAGATCTGCAATATTATTCAGACCTTGCTCGTTTAGCGATGGATGCTTACACGGAACTTCACACGACACTTACACAAGCAGGGTATACAACGAAGCGAGAACACAATGGGGAGCTTGTTCTTGTAAAACTTGATCCACGCGCATAATTACAGTTCAAGGTGCCCAGGATCCCACCCGATTCCAGACGCCCCCAATGGCTTAAACCGCCCACCCCATTTCCCACCTAAAGACTCCCACTTTTCGCCTATAGGGAGAAAATCAATACTACTAGCAAGTTTATTATCAGCATCAAAGAGATTGATATCCACAGCTAATCGGTCTAGGTGTTTACTATTCAAGGTCTTGGATCGTTTATTATAAACAAGAATCTCTTGTTGAGAATATTCACGGCCACAATGGGGACACGGGAGTTTATCAGAGGATTCATACGCACGGCCAAGAGACCATTTATATTCCTCCTGAGCCATCCAATAGAACAATTGCCCAAGCATTTTGGAGAATTGGAATTGTCTTTCCAGCATTATCTCACCTTTCCCATTCCATGTGTTATAATGGCTTTGTCTAAGGAATCCTCGCCTCTGGTCACTTTGGCAAGGTATCGACCGAACCCATCATGCTTTTCCACATGCACTTGATACGATCCCTGTGAAAGCCATTGTTCCGTGAAGGCTTTGGCTTCGAGAAACCCCAGTTCCTTTCGTTCAGGGGTATCCACGCCTAATACTCGAATAATCTCCTCCCCCTCAACATTAAAGGCATAGACTGCGAAGGTATCCCCATCAATGACTCGTTTCGTTTGTTGGACAGGAATGGTAATGGTTAAATGATTCAATGGAACCCCTTCCATCCAAGAAGCCCTAAAAGCCCCACCCAGGCCCCATAGAGGAGTTTCTTCACAAACCAGACCTCTTGCCAAACTCTACGATCTTCTTCAACATGTTTATCAAAGGTACTTTTGATATCCTTCAAAATTTCTTCTTGTCTGTCAAATCGTTCTATAATCATCTCAAAAAGTTGATTGTCCATCATTCATCCTTCTTGATGGGTTGGCTGTTATAGATGAGATGATCCTTATTTTGGCTACTCGCGCTTGATCCTAGCCAGAACCCCCAAACCGCAGACACCCCCGCCATGAGCTGCACCGCGAACATATTGATGATCTGTTTGGAGAGTTCATCGGCACCGGCATTGACGCCATGCACCAGGATATAGCCACCCCCTCCGAAGAACCCGAGGATAATCACCGTGGAGAGTATTCCAGGCCATCGACTTTGAGTAGACATCTGCATCTGACGAGCAGATTTCACATCATCGAGGAGTTGCTGAGTGGATTGAACCTGTTGCTGGAGTAGGGCTAATTGCAACTTGGCCTTATCTTCAGGGGACATATGGAATTCTTCAATGATCCCCTTAACCCCATCGAAGACACTCCCAATTGCCTTTTCTGCCAATTGTCCTGCCTGTTGTCCTGGTGTCGCTCCAAAAAGCCAGTCTAGAAGTGCCATGTTATTCCTCATCTTCAAATGGTACAGGTGTAAATCGAGTTGGTTTCTTTTGTTTTTCTTTGATATTCCCAGCTTCATCCGCTGCCATAATTGCTCCGATTTTAGTACCAATCTCAGCCGCTAATCGAGATGTTGCCGGGGTAACAAGACCTTCCATCAGAAACTTTCTCCCCAATTTGCTTAAATACAATTTTGCAACGGCTGCGGTTCCAAGAGCTTGAGGAGCATTCGCCAATGGATGTTTGATCAAAGCACCAGCGGTTGTAAATGTCACAAGATTTTGAGCAGTCCCAGATGGGTTTTCAGCAAGTTTTACTGTTCCTTTTGTCCGTTCAATAATTCGCGCTAATTGATGAAAGTCTTGAAGTTCCTCATTCGAGAATAATTGTCGTTGGACATCTTTTGGGTATGTATTAATTGTTTGAATCATCTTTGTGGGAAAGGGGGTTGATTCATTCGAGTGAATTCCATCTACAAATGCTTGACGAAGATGAGGACGCATTTCTGGGAATGATCGTAGTGTTTTTGCAGTAGTGGCCCCGTCTGAAAGAATAGCAGGAGCAACTTGTGAGGGATTACTCTTGACCATCTCTCGAAAGAATGGATTCCCGATAGGATTCTTCTTCATCCATTGGCTTTTATCTGCTAGATGATATAAATCTTTTACTTCTTGGGGGGAATAGACTTCAGATAAAGTTTGTCTCCCATAACGATCTAAGGTATTACGTAATCCGGCTAAACCTCCTGTTCCTTTACCACCTTCCCCCATCAAGTGATTGGTAAATGCTTGTTTAATAGGTTGGGTAACTTTTTCACCGGCAACTTGTTTTAATTCGCTAAATCCCGCTGCATTCCCTGGTTGGATAAGTGCCTTATGTATGACTTCTGCATCTGTAGCCATAGCTTTCGCAATGGCTTCATTTTCCTTTGGATTAAAAAAGGATAACCTGTCCCCTGATGTTTTTCTGGCAATCGATAATGCAGTTGCAATGTCTGAACCTGATTTGGCTCCATAGGCTTCAATATCTTTATCAATGGCGCTCATGGCATCTTTATAAAGTTTGCCGTACTTATCCAAAGAACCTTGAGCCATGTTACCCTGTTGGATACCAGAATGATGGGATGAAGCTGCATCACTGAGGGCGCTTCGAAGTTTTAATAAGGATTGAACAGGCCAACCTGGTTGTTCTTCCTTTAAAATGGACTTGATAAGCTGTTGCTTGGCTTTTTCACCCATCCCTTCAGGAATAGTAGCAATCAGAGCATCATACTTTGGATTCCCTGATTTCATCATATCCTTCAGTTGTTTAACAACAGGCTCATCAAGCATACTAGGATAAAGTTCATAATCCTTAATCGTTTGCTTCGCAAATTCATTCAAATGGGATGCTTCATGCCGTGCGTTTGGTTCAATCAGGCTACGGGCATGTTCCCAGGCTAGTCCTTCAACTGCTTTTTTACCTTGATAGATTTCTTCAAGATTCCGTTGTACTTGATTCCCTAGATCTTTATACGATACAGGAGATCCAAGATCCTGCATGATTTTTTCACGCATTTGCTCTCGAACTTCCTGTTGACGTACTCCTGCCTTATCTAATGAAGACTCTATTACATCTTGGATCTTTCGTCCAAGATCCCCCATGCGTTGCCTATCAGGGGCTCCTGTTTTCTCGCGTAAGGATTGCCATTCTTTTGTTAAAGCCTGAAGTTTTTGAACTTCAGATCGTTGGATCATTCCTGACGTAAAAGGGACGTTTTCTAGAACTTTATGTCCAAGGGCCAAAGGTCGTGACTGCATGACTTCATGAGGGTCAAGAGTAATGCCTCGTTCTTCAGCTGCTTGTCGAATAGAGCGGTTTTCACCTTCAAATTGTTTTGCAAATGGGGCAAGAATAGGAGGGATAATCTTACCCATTCCTAGCCCAAGAGCTTCCATTATCGTACCAGATTTAACACCCTCTAAAGTTTCTTTCCCAGCCTGCTCAAGTGAACGAATAGGAGGACGTTCCCCTGCTAGGCGTTCTACTAAAGAAGCAGTGGCATCCCCCGCTGCATACCCAAGCGCACCACCTGCGACTGCTCCATAAGGACCCCCTACAGGTGCCCCAAGAACAGCACCTCCAGCCATTCCTATGGCTTCCAATCCAGGTCGTACATACTTGTGAACAGGGCCATCAGGATCATTTTCTAACGTACCTGGCTTTGCAATATATGAACGAGCATTACCTGGTTGGATCCCTAATTTCTCATAGATCTGCTTTCGCTTCTCCATGCGAGCAGGACCTTCGAGGGCTTGATATCGAGGATCGTTATTTAGTTGTTCTTCAAGTTCATCAGCGGTCATTTGCCTAGAACCTCGTCAAGAACAGATTGGACCTTATCAAATTTTTGTTTGTCCACTTGTGGGGATTGTTGTTTTTTCTTTCCTATTTCTGGTAAACCTGAAACATCAATACCTGATCCTTTAAGAACTTCCCGACGACGATCTGCTAAGAATTTTGCATTCTTTCGTGTTTGTTGTAGTCGAGCTTCCCATACTTCGGGGGGATTATGAGGCTCTGGGATTTGTTCACGAATTCTTTGTGATTCAGGTTCGCTCATTTGAGCCCCTGTAATCATTTTTATCATATGGTTTTTTAACGCAGCATTGGAAGCTCTAAATTTCGCTTCATCTGTAGTAATTCCTCCGAACGTCTCCATGAATGCACCAGCACGTCCACGAGCAGGACCAACAAAATCTGATGAATACAAATTATTCAAATTATCGAGCGCGTCAAAGACCGATAAATCTTCAGCAGTTTTTTCTCTATCACTTTGAGAGGGTTTATCAGGCACTTGTAATTGTGCTTGTTGAATAGCCATTGATTTATTAAGCTGTTGAGTGCCTTGAAAATTCAACAGCCGATCATTAACTTGCTTCATCTTCTTTTGATCAAGAGTACTGTATCGTGTTTTCGGACCATACAATTCTTGGGTAATGGCTTCTCGATCTACCCCCATGAGTTTGTCGGATCCGCCTGTTTCTGCTTGTTTGCGATAGTGTTCTGCCTGGGCTTGGTTCTCATCAATCTCTGACTGCATCTTTTTTGGTTTAAGTTTCTCAACCTCTAATGCTGCTTGATGCTCCTCAACTAAAAGTGCCTCACGGGGAGTTCGTTGATCTGCTGGTTTATTGATAGCCCTGGTAAGAATGGCTTGTTTAGCGTTAGCTTTAGCATTTTCCTTGGTAGCTGTTCGAGCTTCATCGAGCCATGCGTTGAGTTCATGAGCGGGGAGTTTTCCTGCGATAAATCGTTGTTGGACATCTTCAGGAATGAATTCTTTATAAGCTTCGAATGAACCAAAATCAGCTTCCTTGAATCCCTTATGGAGTAATGCTGCTTGATGGGAAAGGGAAAAATTCGGATCATTGGCAAGCTGTTCAAGGAGAGCTGATCCTTTGGGGTGGGATAAGGCTTTTTCCAATAAACCTAAATCATGCCCCCGTTTCATTTCCTGTTGTTGGGCCATCTGCTGTGCTAGTTGAGCCCGTCGCATTTGCATGAGTTCTTGGGTCTGCCCCATCTCGTGCATCATCTGCAACTGCTTCATATAGAGAGGGGTCTGGCCCGTATATGCCGCTCCCATATTTTGAAGGCGCATTCCGATACTATTGAGGGTATCTTGAGAGGGGGTAATAGCATTGAGCCCACGACTGGCCGCACTACCAAGTGCCCCTAGTCCATTGCTAATCGCGCCCCCTACTGATCCAAGGCCACTGCTTACTTGGTCATACAACCCAGACATATCCCGCCCAATATCATTTCCAATACTTGATAATCCTTCAGGTATTTGCTGAAGTGGGGATTTGAATGCGTCGTCATCTGGGGGTAAAGCTTCAAGGGATAATGAAGGCGCACCTATTGATTGATCCACAGGGACACCTGAAAGTGGAGACGTGGTACGATTATCGTAAACATCCCCCATCCCTAATTGGGGATTCCATCGTCTTGCTAATTCAAGATAGGTAGGATCATTCGGCCCAGGATCCATGATTCGACGATAATCTGGCATTGGTTATTCCTTACAATAGTCCAGGGGTCATTCCTAATTGATATGGGTTCATGTCAGCGGGAGAAGCTGCTGCACCAAATCCAGGGCCTTTGAGTCCATTTCCTATCTTAGTGAAAAGGTTCCCCCAACCCATTCCCCCACCGCCTCCATTTAATTGCCCCAGTCCACCCATCATCATCATAGGATTCTGAGTCATCAACCCACCAGCCATCATGCCTGCTCCCGCTGCGATCCCCATGCCCTGTTGAACTTGTTGCATCACCGAGGGGCTACTATATTGGGTCTGATCCGTTGTCCCTCTTCCTGTTCGGGTGGTCATCCCTCCTGCCATTCTCTCGTTATACATAGGGGCAAAGGCTGCATTCATCCCACCTGGAGTCATCCCGATTGCTCCTAATTTTGCCATATTGCCTTGAAACCCTAGATTTAATCTGGCATTGGCTCGTTGGGAGAGAAGATCGCTCATCCCTAATCCATAGCGTTCCATGGCTTGCTGACTGACAGGGGTATCACTCTTGTTCAATCCACGGGTTGAGGAGAGGTAATCGGCATAATCTTTTCCTTGGAGGTTGAACCGATCAAAGGCTGATTGATAGGCTTCATCTAATCGTTGTTGGTCAGGGGAGCTTAAATCATACATTCCTGTCTTACCGTGGAACATATTTTTTAAGAAATTGGACTGGTCTCGCCCCAAGCTATAATAGTCATCCATAATAGCTTGTTCACGTAGAGATGCGGGATCAAAGGTGGTCTGTTGCGTACTCCGACTATCCTCCGTATTAATCGTGCGTTGTTTTGAATTACCCATTATAACCCCCGTATATAAAGTGTGCCGTGTTCCGTGGGAATGAGCCCACGTTTTTCAATAATCTTTTTCCATGAGGTATCTTCGTCATTTACATATCCTGCGACTAATTGGGAACCTCCCTGTTTGAGGGCTGCCATCCCGGCATAACAGAGATCCCTAATGGCACAAGCATAGGTTCGTTTAGGAAGCTCCTTTACCACCGTAAGCCATTCTAACCGTCCCACAGGCATCCCTGGATTTACATTGATACATCCCACGGGATTTGGAGCACAATACACCAACCAATAGGGTCCAAGGGGGAGGAGCCAATTGACTTGATAAGCCAAGGCCACGTTTTGATTAGCCAGGATTGATTGAACAAGAGGTCCTTCATGGGGAAGTGCCCATCGAATATTAGCGTTCATATGAGATATTAATGGCACCGGCATCAAAGGTTTCTGCTCCACCCACCGTCGTAATCGCTAATTGGGTGAGTTCCGCTGTGAGGGCTTTCACCCCCGCTCCTATGGAGATATTCGTCGCATTTGAATGCCCCACAATGGCACGAGCAGCCCAAGTAAATGTTGCCGCATCCATCAGATCAAGAACAATACTGCCATGGGAAATGGTCCCTGCTGCGGTTGTGGCCTGAACACCAAATCCCGTGGTAAAGTTCGCGGTAGCAGGTGTCGCCCCTGCAATAGTTGTAGCCGCTCCTAGATATCCAGTTGCTTCTAATCCCCCTGAATCCCCTATCTGAACCATCACATTTGAAGTACCACTTGTAGAGACCCCTGAAAACATAATCGTAATAC
>Ga0208784_1001392_pt1 | contig 10115 bp, 9 predicted proteins | sample DEB19_08_DNA_FD_184531 | JGI IMG/M metagenome (GOLD analysis project Ga0208784, IMG submission 184531) | Aqueous microbial communities from the Delaware River and Bay under freshwater to marine salinity gradient to study organic matter... | ecosystem: Environmental > Aquatic > Marine > Coastal ...
GAAGGAGTTGTTAAAGAGCTACAAAAGAAAATTCCAAACCTCGATATTTTGGTCAACAACGCAGGTATGACAAGTATTTCTAGCCCAGCTGGAGGTGGCGAGGCTACAACTTTGGATCAAATCTCTTTAAATGATTGGCATAAAGGCATGGCGCGCAATATTGATACTGCATTTTTAGTTACGCGTGCTTTCCTTCCCGCACTTCGAAAATCTAACGTCGGCAGAATAATTATGATGAGTAGCGTGACAGGTTCTGTAATGGCGATGAGAGAGCAACCGGTATATGCAACTGCAAAAGCTGCACTTATCGGTTTGACTAAATCACTTGCACTTGATGAAGCCAAATATGGCATTACTTGTAACGCAATACTTCCGGGCTGGATTGCCACTGATGCAATATCAGAAGTGGAGAAGAAGAATGGACTATCTGTTCCTATAGGTCGTGGCGGAACTCCAGAAGAGATTGCAGCTGTGGTGGCATTCTTGGCTTCATCTGAAGCTTCGTACCTAACGGGCCAAGCGCTAGTTGTAGATGGTGGAAATTCAATTATGGAGGAGCGTGCATGAAGATTCGTCCCGCTCGAAAAGAGGAGGTTGGAATAGTTCTCCAACTTATTCACGACTTAGCGCATTATGAAAAGGCTCCAAATGAAGTTGAAGCCACAGAGAAAGAATTGCTAGCAACAATCTTTATTGATAATCCAAAAGTATTCTGTGATGTTGTCGACGTTGATGGAGAGATTGTGGGAATGGCGATTTGGTTTCTCAATTATTCAACATGGCAAGGTAAGCATGGAATTTATCTCGAGGATCTATTTATAAAACCTGAATATCGTGGCCACGGTTACGGTAAAGCGCTCTTAAAACATCTGGCAAAAATCTGTGATGAAAAAGGTTACGGTCGTTTTCAATGGTGGGTTCTGGATTGGAACTCACCTGCCATCGAGTTTTATCGCAGCTTAGGCGCGGTGGCGATGGATGAGTGGACTGTCTATCGAGTATCGGGCAACGCCTTAAAGGAGCTTGGAAAGTAGGCTCAAAGCCAGCCTTTTTCACAAAAGCGTTATCAATCCGACACCGAAAACTCTTTAACTAGGCGAGCTTCGCCCGATACGGTAGCGCTCAATCTCTCACCCTCGAGAGAAAACCTAGGAGAGACATATGTCTTTGAAGAAAATTCTCACAAGTGCGGGCGTTGTTGCAACAGCGTTCTCACTTGTATTTGCAGGAATGACTCCTGCATCGGCCGCAAAGGTGCCGTCAACAAAAGCGAAAGCTGGAGATGAATGCGCGCGCGCTGGTTTAACAGCAAAGGGTCGTGGTGCAGAAGGCTCTGATCTTCGTTGCATGAACATGACTTACACAACTGCAAGCGGTTCACTTCGTTGGTGGTATCCCGATCTCAAGCCGCTCAAGAATCTTGATTGGGTAGTTCCAGCTAACCCAGGTGGATATTCACAAACCTCCACTGCAATTAGCGAATCACTAAAGAAAGAAGGACTTCTTTCTACTTACAGCTCAGTATTTAAGCCTGGAGCTGGTGGAACAACTGGTCTCGGTTTCTTCCAAGAAATTAAAGGCAAGCCAGAATCAGTTTTGATTACTGGTCTTGCAATGGCTGGTGGAATTCCATCCAACAAGTCGCCTTTGAAACTTGAAGCATCAACTCCAATTGCAAAGGTAATGCGTGAGTATCAAGCACTTGCTGTACCTTCAACTTCTAAGTACAGAACACTTTCTGCGTTTCTTGCAGATTGGAAAGCAAATCCAAAATTAGCAATCTCTGGTGGTTCACTCGGTTCAACCGATCACCAATTCATTGGACTTCTTGCTAAAGCTGCTGGAATTGATCCAAAGGCAATGAACTTTGTTGTTCACTCCGGCGGTCCAGAAGTAATTGCATCTGTTCTCTCTGGAGCAACGGTCGCAGGAACTTCAGGTTCAGCAGAATTCCAGGCACAACTCGCTGCTGGAAAGATCCGCGTCCTTGCAGTTTCTTCAGCAAAGCGCCTTCCTGGCTACAACGCACGCACTTTGAAAGAGCAGGGCGTTGATTTGGTTTATGGAAACTGGCGTGGAGTAATGGCTACAGCAGATCTTGCCGAAGCAGACCGCCTCAACATGGTGAAGGTATTTGACGCTATGCGCGGTACCGCAACATGGCAGGGCTATCTCAAGCAGTACAACTGGGATGATGAATGGTCAGCCGGAAAAGATTTCGGCACATTCCTCAGAATTCAATTACCGCTTGTTGCCGGTGTCATCAAAGACCTTGGTCTTGGTGGCTAATTTCGGTGGCTAATTGAAGAAAGTTTCACAAGCAGGGAAGGGGGAGCTGGTTTTTGCCGGCGCCCTCTTCCTTGTTTCTATAGTGGTGTATTGGGATACACATAAATTAATTCTTCCTACCAATAACACGATTGTTAGTCCCCGCACATTTCCTTATGTTGTAGCAACCTTGCTCATGGTTGCTTCAATTGGCGTTGCACTTGAAGTTTTACGCGGTCGTGCAGGAGTTCCAGAAGGAACTGAAATCGATACTCCGTTCCAAAGAGCAGATTTCCGTACCATGTTGATTATCGTGTTCGCAATCGGCCTGCATGTATTTTTGCTTGAGCGCACTGGCTACATCATCTCTGCAGCAATTTCTTTCTGGGGAGTTGCATACGCATTCGGTGCGAAGAAAATTGTGAAAATTGGAATTATAAGTTTTATTTTTGCTGGTCTTGTTTACTTTAGCTTTACCAATCTTCTTGATATCCAACTTCCTAAGTGGATTATTGAAGAATGGATCTCAAAGGTGGGCGCCTAATGTTTGATAACTTCGGCCCACTTCTTGATGGATTTTCGCAAGCATTTGTCTTTAGTAATTTAATCTACGGATTTATTGGAACATTTTTAGGAACGCTTGTTGGGGTTCTTCCAGGAATTGGGCCGGCACTTGCCATCGGACTTCTGCTTCCGATAACTCTCACGGTACAGCCCACCCAAGCTCTCATTATGTTTGCGGCAATCTATTACGGAGCGATGTACGGCGGCTCGACAACGTCGATTCTGCTCAATACTCCAGGTGAGAGCGGATCAGTCATTACCGCAGTTGAAGGCAACAAAATGGCTCGCGCGGGACGTGCGGGGGCTGCGCTTGCAACTGCCGCTATCGGATCTTTCGTCGCAGGAACTATCGCAACACTTCTATTGGCACTTGCTGCACCGCAACTCGCTGAACTGGCAATCACTGTTCAGCCTGCTGGGTTCTTAGCTCTGATTATTACCGCATTTGCAACTGTAGGAACTTTGCTTGGTTCTTCTCGGATACGAGGAATTCTCTCCCTCGCTGTCGGTTTAACTATTGGATTAGTAGGAGCAGATCTGCAATCCGGTTCATTACGACTTACTTTTGGAAACACTGCAGCAATTGATGGCATCGAAACCGTTACTGTGATTGTTGCCCTCTTTGCACTTGGAGAAGTTCTTTACCTTGCAAGTCGCTTTAAACACGATAGTTGGCAAGTTATCCCTGTTGGTGGCAAAGCGATGATGACCAAGAAAGAACTTAAACGCTCTTGGAAACCGTGGTTACGAGGAACGGCTATCGGGTTTCCTTTAGGGGTTGTTCCAGCCGGAGGTTCTGAAGTCCCAACATTTCTTTCCTACGCAGTAGAAAAGAAATTAGCAAAAGGTGAGAATAAAGAAGAATTTGGAAAAGGTGCGATTGAAGGTGTTGCTGGTCCTGAAGCTGCGAATAATGCAAATGCAGCTGGTGCGCTAGTTCCACTCTTAGCACTTGGTCTACCAACTTCAGCTACAGCTGCAGTTGTATTAGTCGCTTTCCAGAGTTACCAGATTCAACCTGGACCACTTCTCTTTATGACAAATGCAGAGTTGGTATGGGCGCTGATTGCATCTCTCTTTATTGGAAATACGCTGCTATTAGTTTTGAATTTGCCCTTCATTAGATTCTGGGTGAAGTTGTTATATATCCCTCGCCCATATCTTTACGCCGGCATCACGACCTTTGCTCTGCTTGGCGCATATGCCCTCAATAACTCGATTTTTGACCTACAAATAGCTTTATTAGTGGGCTTCATTGGATATTTATTCAGGCGCTTTGCCGTGCCAATAACGCCTATGGTGATTGGCGCGATTCTTGGACCTCTTGCGGAGTTGTATTACAAGAGAGCCTTGCAAATTAGCCAAGGTGATCATGGAGTTCTTATTGATGGTGCTCTGACAAAATCGCTCTATCTATTCTTAATTCTCTTGATTGCAATTCCACCCCTGTATCGTCGTTTTAAAAAGGATGCTAAGGCTCAAGCTTGATGAAAGATAAGTCTCAACGCTGGTTATGGGCGCTACTTATCAATGTTGCGTTAGCGCAAGCAAGTATCTATGTGATGCGCCCGATGATTACTTATCGTGCACTCGAAAACGGCGCGAGTGGTTACGAAATCGGTCTTATTGCATCTATCTACGCTTTAGTTCCCTTGATTGTTGCAGTTCAGATGGGACGTTGGGTAGGAAAACTTGGTGAAGTTCCACTTCTATTTGCCGGATGTTTATCTTTTATAGTTCTGGGAATCGCTTTTGCTTTTCTGAATAACATCTTCGCAATCGCTGCAGCAACTGCGCTTGCTGGTGTAGCCCATCTATCTAATGTGGCAGCAAGCCAAGCGATGGTGGCAAGTAGAAGTCCCCACCACTTACAAGACCAAAACTTTGGCTACTTCTCGTTCTCAACTTCGATGGGACATACCTTTGGTCCGATGTTGGGCGGAATTATTGCCGGCTCTTCTGGAGTACTTCCCAGATCTTCAACCTCTGCATTCGTCTTCGCCGCAATCCTTGCCTTCCTTGCGATGGTTCCATTTTTCTTATTCAAGAGCGTAAAGGAAGTTAAGTCCCAGGAAGAACGCGATGCAGCAGGTGCAATTAGAGCTCGAGATGTCATCAAACGCCCCGGAATTAAGCCCGCGATCTGGACTTCCCTTGCAGTGGCATCTACAAATGATGTGCTTGTTGTGATTCTGCCTTTGGTGGGAACTCAGCTCGGCATTAACCCCGTTGTAATTGGCGCGATTCTTTCGATTCGGTCAGCTGCAGCGATGATCTCCAGGTTCTCTCTTGGCCGTTTAACAAGCAAATTTGGTTCGGCGCGGGTAATGAACTTCAGTATGTTTATTTCTGCAGTGTTTCTCTTTGCATCAGCCTATGCCACAACGGAAATAACGCTTGCGGTCGTGATGGCCATCGTCGGATTCTTGCTCGGAATTGGACAACCACTAACCATGTCGATTGTCTCCAAGAAATCGCCAATAGAAGAGCGAGCGATGGCAATCTCTATACGACTCTTTGGAAATCGTTTAGGACAATTTTTAGTACCACTTGGCGCTGGAGCGCTAGCAGCTCCATTTGGTGGTGGTGCGGTATTTGTTGGACTTGCAGTCCTTGTTGCATCAGCGGGAGTTGTATCAGTTGCAACGCTCTCAGATGAAGAAAATTAATTACGGGTGGAGTAACCCCAAGCTAGCGTGGCTGCGATAACAACCCATAATTGATAAGGAATAAGTAAAACTCCGATTAGTAGCGATGCTTTAAAAGTCAGATAAAGAACTGGAAGTGTGAGAAGCGCAGCAAGTCCAAGCGCAATGGTTGCAGTAACAAGATTGTGTGGCACGTAAAATTGATAAGCCCACACCAATGCAGACGCAACGCTCGCACCAAAAAAGAGTAGCCAAGTGATGGTTTGAGCTTTCGTAAGTGATTGAGCGACGTTGTAAGCGGCTATTCCCAACATTGTGAAGTTGTAGGGCCAGATAATTCCAAAGACAAAACTAGGTGGTTGCCACGGCGGACGATTTAGAGATGAGTACCAACCTGGGGAGCTAGAGACCCAGATACCTGAACCAAAGGCATAAACCAGCACTAATCCAATGCCGACTATGGTGGCAATAAACCTAAACTCCATGAGAAAACAGTAGTCAAATAAAGAATAACCTTGCGCCGTGGCTCGCAATATCATCAATATCGAAGGCGTATCTAAAGCCTTTGATATTCGCCCACTTTTAGTGGGCGTCTCACTTGGGGTATCTGAAGGTGAACGAATTGGAATTGTGGGTAGAAATGGCGGCGGAAAATCAACGCTCTTGAAGATTCTTGCTGAACTCGAGCCACCTGATGAAGGAAGAGTTACTCGCGCGAATTGGGCAAAACTTGGCATGTTGTTGCAAGTTGATACCGCCGAACCTGGCGCCACGGTTCGAGATGTTGTGGTGGGAAGTAAGAAGACCCATGAATGGGCAAGTGATTCTGGAGTTCGAGAGATCTTTGCAGGACTATTTGGTGGATATAACAGCGAGTTATTGGATCGACCATTTGGTTCTCTCTCAGGAGGCGAGAAGCGTCGAGTAGGAATTGCAAAATTACTTATTGAGCCTCTCGACATTGTTCTGCTTGATGAACCCACAAATCACCTTGATGTCGAAGGTGTTGCATGGTTAGCAGAACACATTCGTAAACGTCGTGAACTTGCAGTTGTAGTTATCACCCATGATCGATGGTTTCTTGATGAAGTGTCCGACACAATGTGGGAAGTAGTTGACGGAAAAGTGGAGGCGTATGACGGCGGATATTCAGCTTACGTACTTGCAAAAGCAGAGCGAGCAAGACAGCAAGCTGCTGAGGATGCGCGTAAAAATAATTTGATTCGCAAAGAATTAGCATGGCTTAGACGAGGTGCACCTGCAAGAACATCAAAACCAAAGTTCCGAGTAGATGCTGCAAATCAACTTATTTCTTCTGAACCTGCTCCGCGCAATAAAGCGGAACTTCTTAACTTTGCGACCAATCGTTTAGGTAATTCAGTCTACGAAATTCATCATGCACGTTTAGCAATAGGTGAGACCACCCTTATTGACTCACTCAATTGGAATATCGGCCCTGGTGATCGCATTGGAATAGTGGGCGTTAATGGCTCAGGAAAGACCACGCTGATGCGTACTTTGGCAGGGCAATACCGCTTCTCTGCCGGCAAAATTCAAACCGGAGTAACAGTGAAAGCCGCTTTCTTGTCGCAGCATCTCCAAGAACTTGATCCAACATGGCGAGTATTAGAAGCGGTTGAAAAAGTGGCGCTTCATGTAGAACTTGGCGGAGGGCGTGAGATTTCAGCTTCTCAACTCTGCGAGCGTCTGGGGTTTGATTATGAAGGTCAACAACGGATGGTTCGTGACTTATCGGGAGGCGAGAAGCGTCGTCTACAACTCACTCGATTGCTAATGGATTCACCAAACGTTCTACTGCTAGATGAGCCCACTAATGATTTTGATGTGGAGACCTTGACCGCATTAGAAGATTTGCTTGATACCTACGCAGGCGTGCTTATTGTTATCTCGCATGATCGATACTTTTTGGAGCGCGTCTGTGATCGATTTGTTGGATTGTTAGGAGATGAAGCGCTGAAGGATCTACCCCGCGGAGTGGATCAGTACTTGGAATTGCGAAGTTCTATGATTGAACGCTCTATAACTTCTGCGCCAAAGAAAACTATCTCTGATGCTGCTCAAGTAAGGTTAATCAAGAAAGACATTGCCAAATTAGAGAAGCAGATTGAAAAGGTTCAAAGCGAAGAAAAAGATCTCATTTCGGAACAAGAAGCGGCTTCATTTGATCACCAGAAACTCATTGAAATAGCAGCAAAGTTAGAGACGATACAATCGCTCCGTCAGAAATTAGAAGATGAATGGTTGGAGCTCAGTGGCAAAATCAGCGAGTAACGCAGTCCGTTTAGATGCGCTAGCTGCGATTTCTGGAGTCATGATTGCTCTCCAAGCTCGCGCGAATGGTGAACTCTCTCATCGTCTTGATAACGCCCCCCAAGCGGCTCTCGTTTCTTTCTCCTCAGGGCTTTTCTTTGTTGCGATCTATGCTCTCTTTAGCCCATCAGTTAAAGCAGGAATTTCACGTTTACGCAGCGCGGTTAGAAATGGAGATCTTCCGCGTTGGCGCTTACTCGCCGGCGCTCTTGGTGGAAGTTTTGTTGCCCTTCAAACCAGCGTTGTTCCTCTCATTGGCGTGGCTATGTATTCCGTTGCTTCACTTGCCGGACAGACCGCTACATCGCTGATTGTTGACCGGATCGGACTCACAGGCGGCGGCCCTAAGTTGATTTCGCTCCGTCGCGTCAGCGCCGCCCTCATTACTGTTATTGCTGTTCTTGTATCAGTCTTCGATAAGTTGGAGGCGCATAGTTTCTCCTTTATTGCAGTAGGTCTTGCGGTAATTGCCGGTGCACTAGTTGGAGTACAACGCGCACTTAATGGACAAATAAACGAGCACTCTCAACAGAGTTACACCACATCGCTTCTCAACTTCATAACTGGAACTTCGTTCTTAGCGATTTTTATTCTGATTCTCGTACTGTTTGGAAGGATTGAATTACAGCCACTACCTAATGGACCATGGTGGATTTACACTGGTGGAATTATTGGAGTTATTTACATCGCAGCAACTTCGCTGATTGTGCAACACCTAGGAGTTCTTACGTTCACACTCTTTAGCGTTGGCGGACAACTCTTTGGATCACTTTTGCTTGATCTTTATGCGCCGAGTGAAGGTGTGAGTGTGAGCTGGTATTTAGTAACTGGAATCGCGATGACATATATAGGAGTAATTGTTGGTGGAGCGCGTCAGTCACGTTTGGAGCGCAAGTAATTTCTTATAGTAAGAACTATTGTGAGAACGATAAAGAAAGCTGCAATCAATCGCGAAGAATCTTTAAGCGCTGGAATTGAGGCTGCATAAAAGCCCAGGAGCGTTATTCCAACTCCCCACAAGAGCGCACCTAGCGCATTTGCAGCGAGGAACTTGTAGTAATTCATCTTTCCTATACCCGCAATCGGCGGCATAAAGGTGCGAATCCATGGATAGAAGCGAGCGAGAATGACTGCGCTCCATCCATACTTCTCATAGAAGAGTTCAGCGCGCGCAATCATCCGTTCAATTCGGGGCGAAGAATGGCGTTCTAGATATGCCCGCCCGTACTTTCTACCTAATACGTACCCAACTTGATCACCAAGAAAAGCGGCGATAAAAATTATGGTGACGAGGAATACGATATTTGTATCTTCGCGCGTTGCTGCAACTAAACCGGCAGCAAAGAGGATGGAGTCTCCTGGCAAAAAGAATGCGATGAGAATGCCAGTTTCGATAAAGACGATTGCGCCCAGCGCGAGATAGATGAAGAAGGGGGTTGAGGCGTTGAGATATTGCTCGACCCAATCAGCGATCGACAATTAACAACTCTCTTTAACCGCGTCAGCTACAGATTTAACAACGTTGGGATCAAAGACGCTGGGAACTATGAAGGAAGCGTTGAGTTGTGATTCAGAGACACATGAGGCAATCGCATCAGCGCATGCCACCAATAGTTCATCAGTGATTTTTGAAGCGCCGGCATCAAGTAATCCACGGAAAATTCCAGGAAAGGCAAGAACATTATTGATTTGGTTGGGCTGATCACTTCGTCCGGTAGCGACCACAGCTGCATGTTTACGGGCTAATACTGGATCAATTTCTGGGTCTGGATTAGCCAGCGCAAATACAATCGCATCTTTTGCCATGGATTGCACATCTGATTCAGTCAAGACGTTAGGAGCACTTACTCCAATAAAGATATCTGCACCCTTTATTGCTTGACTTAAGGTTCCCTCAAATTGATCTGGGTTGCAGTTATCAACAAACCATCTGCGCATCTCATTGCTGACATCGCTCTTCTTATTTATAACTCCACTGCTGTCGAAACCAATAATGTTTCTAGCTCCAGCTAAAACAAGCAGTCGTGCAATCGCGGTGCCTGCGGCACCAGCGCCGCTTAATACAATTTTTGTTGTAGCTAAATCTTTCTTAACCAATTTCAACGCATTGCGCAGAGCTGCTAACACAACAACAGCAGTTCCATGTTGGTCATCATGAAATACTGGAATATCAAGGAGCTCTCGCAAGCGCGCTTCGACCTCAAAGCAACGCGGAGCTGAGATATCTTCGAGATTTATTCCACCGTAAACCGGTGCAATAAGTTGAACCGTCCTTACGATTTCATCTACATCTTGGGTATCTAG
>Ga0208784_1001393_pt1 | contig 10111 bp, 10 predicted proteins | sample DEB19_08_DNA_FD_184531 | JGI IMG/M metagenome (GOLD analysis project Ga0208784, IMG submission 184531) | Aqueous microbial communities from the Delaware River and Bay under freshwater to marine salinity gradient to study organic matter... | ecosystem: Environmental > Aquatic > Marine > Coastal ...
ACGACTGCCTCGCGGATCGCTGAAACGATAAACACCAATCTCAAAGGATTTTATGCCTCAGCCAAGGACGTCGGCAGCATCGAAGTGCTCATGCCGCCCGAATTTCAAGGGCGCGTCGTCGAATTTGTTGCCGAACTGGAGGCCCTCAAGCGGGCCTTGGCCGACTTCATCGACCGCCTTGACGGGGCGTGTCGGCTCGATGCGCGGCTGGCGGCCCAGCTCGGGCCTCGTCTGGCGGCCGCCGACCGGGCTGCGTGGTACGCCGATCTCGAACGCCGGCACGCCTCGTTGCCGCTCGTGTCGGACGGCTACCGGAGCTTCGTGCGGAACGAACTCGACCGATTCGCCGAAACGAATCCCGGCATGGTGAAGGCGGTGCTCACCGGACTCACGGTCGGGTCGGTGGTGCGGCCAGTGATGACGCTGGCGCTGTTCAGCGCCGGTGCGGCCGCCATGCCGGCCGCGGCCGGCGTGCTGCACCACGTGCTCGACTTCGGGGTGACCGTGGCAGCTCCGCTGGCCGGCGAGGGAGCGGTGGCTGTCGCCGCGCAGGGCATTCGACCGCTCATCGAACGGCTCTTCGCCGGATGGACCGCCGACCGCGGACGGATTCTGGCGGAGACGCTCCACGACGTGGTGTTGGGTGGCGGTGTCGATGAGATCGCGACCCTGGCGTCGTCGTCGTCACGGCCCGAGATGATCCGGGCACGGCAGCTGCTGGTGGAACTTTCCCGGGAGAGTGCCTGATCATGACAACCCATCGCGACACCGACGCTGTTCCGACATTCGCGCACGAACTCGACGCCGCATCGTTCGACCTCCTCGTCGAGAATCTCGACCGCTGGGTGCGGTCGGCTCCGGCGTGGCCGCCGGCCCGCGGCGTGCAGGCCGAGTGGGACGGTGTTCGGCCAAGGCTCGAGGCCGCTCGGCACGATCTGGCGAGGGTGCTCGTGGTGGGGGTCGTGGGCGGCACCGGGACGGGCAAGAGCACGCTCGTCAATGCGTTGGCCGGTGGCGAGGTGACGGCTGCGGGCGACGTGGCGCGTCCCACGACGATCAACCCGGTCGTCGTGGCGGCACGCGACGTCGACGTGTCGTGGCTGCCGCTCGACGCCATGGGAGCGCGGCTCGTGCGAAGCGATTCACCCGCCGTCGCCACCATCGTGCTCGTCGACTGTCCGGATCCCGACACCCAGGATCTGCCCGGACACCCGGTCGTCGACACGTCTCGACCGAGCGGGGGCAATCGGAATCGCGATCTCCTCGAGGCGGTGCTTCCCGCCTGCGACGTGCTGCTGCTCGCCTCGACGGCGCAGAAATACCGGTCGTGGATCGTGGCTCGTGAAGTGGCTGCTTTTGCACCCGGCCGTCCGCTTCTCTTCGTGCAGACTCACGCTTCGCGTGATCCGGACATTCGTGCGGATTGGCGAAAGGAACTGGAGTCGCAGGGGTTCGACGTGCCGCGCATCTTCCGGGTCGATGGCGTGGATGCAGCCGAGCGGGCTGCATCGGGGCTCGAGCCAGACGCCGGCTTTCGGGATCTCGTCGCGGCGATCAACGACGAACTCGTCGGTCGGGCGGCGCGACGGGTGCGCCGCACCGGTGCGGTCGATCTGGCTGCCTGGTTCACTCGGCAGGCCCGTGAGGCGTGCGGCGGCTTTCAGCCCGCCGTGGCCGCACTTTCGGTCGGCGTCACGTCGGAGACGCGTCGGCTCGAGGGCATTCTCGCGAAGGCGATTCGTGAGACGCTTCGCGGCAACCGGGCTGCGTGGCAGCGTCTGATCGGTGACGACGTGGTGGCCCGATGGCATGGTGGTCCGTTCGCCGCCTTTCTCCATGTGACCTCGGCGCTGGCGTCGCTCTGGAGCCGGATCCGGCCCACAGGCGGACTCGTGGGTCGCCTTTTGGCGGGGCAGTCGGTGACGGCGGCAGCCCGCGAAGCCGGATGGCACGCTGTTGAGGAACTCGGGCTTCCCAGCGGCGAAATCGAGCAGACCCGGAGCGTGCTGAGTGGGCTCGCGGTTCGTGCGGGCATGACGGAGCCGCTCGTGGGGCGATCACGGCTGTCCGTCGATCGCGCCGAGGCGGCGACGGCCACGGTGGTCGATCGCGCCGGTCGGTGGCTGGCGACCGGCATCGATCAGCTGGTGGCGCAGCGACGACGTCACGTGGGACAGCCCATCGTCCATTGGACATTCGAGGCGCTGTTTTCGGGACTCGTGATCACCGTTCTCGGTCGGGCCGGCTGGAACTTCTTCTACGGCAACCTCTGGGAAGGACGGCCCGTGTCGGGGATCGGCTTCCTCGAAGAGGCCATCGTGTGGGTGATTCTCTGGGGGTTTGCCCTGCGATGGGCGGTCTTTGCCCTGGTGCGTCGCGGGCTTGATCGCGATATCCGTGGACTCGTCGATTCCCTCGCAGCCTCGCGAGTCGTTGAACCACTGATCGCAGACTTTGCCGCCGCCGCCGAGTCAGCGGGATCGTGGATGGGCGAGGGCGATCGGCTGGGCAGCGAGGCCGAGAGGCTGGCGGCCGATGGTGATCGATCGGCCCTCGGGAGACTGCGGCGGGCTGCCTCGGAAGCAGGGCGATTCAACACCGCAAGCGCATAAAAAAACTCCGCCCGGGGTTTCCCCCGGGCGGAGCTCACTGGCCGATGTCGGGCAACAGATCTCCGACCGACCTATTTGCCCTCAACTCACTTCGAGGCAACCGTCCGGATCGCCTGGGCCTTGGCAGCCGAGGCATCGGGGGTCGGCTCAGCAGCCGGAACCGCACCGCACGCCGGCTCGCAGCAGCCGTTGCCGGCTCCGCAGCCCGGCTCGCAGCAACCGTTGCCGGCCGAGCAGTCGGGCTCGCCGCAGCAGCTGCCGCAGCAGCTCTTGCGGGCATGCTTCGCCTTCAGGCAGGCGAGGAGGTCACGAATCGGGTGGCAGTGCTTCTTGCAGCAGCGGGTGCCGCAGCAAGAATCCGCACCACAAGCCGGTTCGCAGCAGCCGTTGCCAGCGTCGCAAGCGGGCTCGCAGCAGCCGTTGCCGGCGTCGCAAGCGGGCTCGCAGCAGCCGTTGCCGGCGTCACAGGCGGGCTCACAGCAGCTGTCGCAGCAGCTGTGCTTCCGCTTGCACTTCGCGAACAGACCCTTCAGACCACCGAACAGGTCGTGCTTCTTGCAGCAACGGGTGCCGCAGCACGAATCAGCTCCGCACGCCGGCTCGCAGCAGCCGTTGCCAGCGTCGCACGCCGGCTCGCAGCAGCCCTTGCCAGCATCGCAGCCCGGCTCGCAGCAGCCCTTGCCGGCATCACAACCGGGCTCACAGCATCCATTGCCGGCATCGCAGCCGGGCTCACAGCACGAGCAACAGCCCTTGTGGCCGAGCATCCGATCGAGGAGCTCGAAACCGTAGGACTGGCTACAAACGGCAACGCCGAGGATCAGCGCACCGACATACATCATTCGCTTCATCGAGCCACATCTCCTTTGCTTATGGATCACCGGTGTGGTCGTCCCGCTCGCGACGGTGTCACCCCGAGGTTGTGATCCACGTACTCTCCGCGGCAGGCCTGTCGAGCCATTCCGTGACTCGAGGATCGCAGGTTACTGCCGCCCCCTGGTTGCCCGACGGGCACAGTGATTGCCCCGGGGGACATGGGGGCTATCGGCGGTCTTCCTCCGGCGGCTTGAACACCGCCCAAGTTTTTTGTTTTCCACAGATTGCCTCTGTGCATCGCGAAAACTTTGCCGTGCATCCGGCCTGCGCAAGGCGTGTGGCGGAGTCCTGCGCGACCGTTCCAGTGTGATGGCACGGTCGCCGGCAATCGACAAGGTTTGCCACTGCTCGAGCCCACCCTGGAAAACCGTGCGGCCTGAGGCTGGGGGGCGCGATCTGATTGACATCCCTTGCCCCACCCCTACACTCCACCACGACTCTGGTGGCCGGCTGTCAGATGCTCCTGCAGCCGGCAAACAGGGAACTCCGGTGCAACTCCGGGACGGCCCCGCCGCTGTGATCAGGCGTCGAGGTCGGCTGCATTCAGGCCATTGCCCGGTGCCCGCGTCACACACGCGGGTGGGGGCGAGAAGGCGGGCAGCCGGCCGAGCCTGAAAGTCAGAAGACCTACCAGAGCCATGGGTTCACCCGACCGCGAGGGCGGAACGGTGGGCACGGTTGCCTGCGCAGCCGTTCGGCATCTCTCTGGGCTCGAAGCGTTTCGCGCGATGCATGTCTCTTCTTTGGCCTGCGCCCTCTGGGCTCGGCCGAAGGATGTGCTCGTGGATGACGATGGCATTCCATGACGCGTTCCAACCTCCACGCCCGTGTCGGCATGACGCTCGTCGAGCTGCTCGTCGTGGTCGCGATCGTTGCGGCGCTCGTCGCGCTCCTGCTCCCTGCCGTCCAAGCAGCTCGTGAGGCCGCCCGACGGGTCAGTTGCCTCAACAACCTCAAGAGCGTGGGATGCGCCCTCCATGGCCACCTGCTTGCCCGCCGAACGTTTCCGGTCGGCTGCCGAGAGTGGAGGGCTCCGGGGCGAAAGGGTCCCGAGCGGTGCCTTGCGTGGAGTTGTCGAATCCTCCCATGGCTCGAAGATCAGCACGTCGCTGATCAGATCGACGACGGCAAACCGTTCGACGACATGGCCAACGCCGCCGCCGCCTCCACGCCCCTTGCGGTGTTTCGCTGTGCGTCGGCCGACCGTTTCGACCTCCTGGTGGGCGGCCTTGGACGCAGCGACTACGGCGGGGTGAACGGGGAGCGGATTCGATCCCCCAACACCCCGGAGAAGGGCGTGCTGATCCATGATCGGGCGTTTGCCGAGCGGGACATCGCCGACGGTCTCTCGCACACGATTCTCGTTGGCGAGTGCGCCTCGGGAGCCTGGGCCGACGGCCAGTGGATCAACGGACGAAACCTGTTCGATCAGGCCTATGCCGTGAACTGGCCCACGTGGGAGGACGAGCTTCGCAGTCGACATCCGGGCGGCGCCCAGGCGTTGTTTGGCGACGGCTCCGTCAGGCTTCTCGCCGAAACACTCGACACCCGTGTTCTTGCCGCATCGTGCACCCGTGCCGGCGGCGAGATCGAATCATCTCAGGGGGCCGTGCCATGAACGGCCTCCCCATCCATTCGCCCGGAGGTGCCGCTCCTCACCGCTGAACCCGACCGTCGCCTGTCGATGGCCGGGATTTTGTCGTCGCGTCGGACGCTGGTGTTCGTCGTGAGTAGCCGCCTTTTGTCTGAACCGAATGTTCTGGAGCACTTTTTCATGGCCCGCCTGTTGTCGATCGTTCTCGCCGTTGTCACGGCGCTCGTCGTCTCGTCGTCCTTGGCCGATGTCGTCACATTCGAAGACCTGACGGTTCCACCGTCGGGATACTTCAACGGTGATCCTGGAACACTCTCGCCGGGGCAGTCGGTGACCGTGCCGTGGACCTCCGCTGGTGCGGCGTTTTCAAACACGTATGCGATCGACGACTACGGCGATTTCGTCTATCCCTACTGGGAGGGTTTTTCCTACTCGAACGTCGTCAACACGACCGACCCGGGCTTTACCAACCAATACGCGTCGTATCCGGGCGGTGGGTTCGCATCGAGCACCTACGCGGTGTCGCATTACGAATACCTTTCCAATCCGGTCGTGACGCTCCCCGGGCCGGCGACGGTGTCGGGCTTCCGCATCGCCAACACCACCTATGCCGCCCTGACGATGCTCAACGGCGATTCATACGGCTTCGCGGCCCCGCTGCCGCCGGGCGGCTGGTTTGCCACGACGGCGACCGGCCACCTCGGCGCCACGACGACCGGCTCGGCCACGTTCTATCTGGCTGACCTCAGGGGTGATTCGCCGCCGGGCATTCTTTCGACCTGGTCGTGGTTCGACCTGACCTCACTCGGCACCGTGGACTCGATCGAGTTCACCTTCAGCGGATCCGACACCGGAGCCTTTGGACTCAACACCCCGCAGTACTTCGCGATGGACGATCTTGCCTTCGCCGTCGTGCCCGAGCCTTCGACGTGGGTGGCTGCCGGCGGGATGGCCTGGATGGCGGTCGTCACGCGCCACCGCCGCAGGCTGTGGTGGTACAGTACGGAGGAGCGGGTATGAGGCTGTCCGCCGCAGCGGCCACCGTCCCTCGTCAGTCGCCTTCCTGGGAATGACCATGATCTGCCTGAACATCCTTCTCACGGCCAAGAACGAAGCCGACGTTCCGCACCTTCGTGCCCTCATCACCGAAGCGATGCGAAAGAGCCGTGCGGAGCCCGGCTGTCTCCGCTTCGACGCCTATCACTCGTCGGCGGATCCGCGACGGTTCACACTCGTGGAGCATTGGGTCGATCAGGCGGCGGTCGATGCCCACAGGCTTGCGGAGGCATACACCACAATCTACAAGCCGCAGGTGATGCCCCTTGTCGACCGCGAAGGGCATCCGTCAACGCTTCTGGAATAGCCTGGGCCACCGACACGCATGATTCTGCTCATCGACAACTACGACTCGTTCACCTGGAACCTCGTCCAGCGACTTGGCGAGATCGCACCGCAGATACCGGTCGAGGTTCATCGCAACGACCAGATCACCGGCGACGAGATCGCGGCGAAGGCACCGAGCCACCTCGTGATTTCGCCGGGGCCGTGCACCCCCGACGAGGCGGGCATCTCGTGCGATGTCGTGCGTCGGTTCGCTGGCCGCATGCCGATCCTCGGCGTCTGCCTCGGGCATCAGTCGATCGGCCAGGTCTTTGGCGGAACCATCGTGCGGGCGAAGCAACTGATGCACGGCAAGGTCGACCGCATCGAGCACTCGGGCAAGGGGCTGTTCGTCGGGCTCCCGTCACCGATCGAGGCAACCCGCTACCACAGCCTCGTGATCGACCCTCCCACGCTTCCGAAGGAGTTTGAGGTCGACGCCTGGGCCGCCGCCCCCGATGGATCGCGGGAAATCATGGCCATCCGCCACACCGCCCTTCCCATCTTCGGGGTGCAGTTTCATCCGGAGAGCTTTCTGACGCCTGCTGGCTACGAGCTCCTGAGGGCGTTCCTGCGAACCTCGACCGTGACGGCATGATCGATCTGGCCGATGCGATCGCGCTGGTGGAACGAACGGCCAGGCCGTTGCCGGCGAGGCGACAGCGGCTCGCGGCCGCCGCAGGGGCGATGCTTGCCGAGGATGTGCTGGCCGACGTTGATTCGCCGCCGTGGGATCGGGCGATGATGGATGGGTTTGCCATCCGATCGGCCGACATGGCCGGACGCGGAGACGACGCAATCGAGTTCGACGTGGTGCTCGATCTCGCGGCGGGTGACACGACCGCGCGAACAGTCGCGTCGGGAGCCTGCGCCCGAATCATGACCGGAGCCCCGGTGCCTCCTGGCGCCGACGCGGTCATTCCGATCGAGTCAGCCCTCGACGGCACGGCTGGTGCGAGGGCGGGCGCCCGCGTGCGGCTTCGCGAGCCGCGGTTTCGTGCCGGGCAGCATGTCGGCCGCCGTGGTGCCGCCTTTCGGGCCGGGCAGCCCGTGCTGCGGGCGGGCTGCCGACTGACGCCGGCGGCGATCGGTCTGGCGGCGGAAGCCGGGGCGACGCACGTGCGGGTGTCGGCCACACCGCGGGTGGCGATTCTCTCAACCGGCAGCGAACTGGTGCCCGTGGAGGCGATTCCAGCCCATGGCCGCACGCGAAACTCGAATGGTCCGATGATCGCCTCGGCGGTGGAGCGGCTTGGGGCCGAGCCGATTCCGCTCGGCATCGCCGTGGATCGGGCGGAAGCGATCCGCGCCGCGGTCGCCCAGGGACTTGCCGCCGACGTGCTCGTGCTCTCGGGGGGCGTATCGGCAGGGGATCTCGACCTCGTGCCATCGATCTTCTCAGCCTGCGGCGTCGAGCAGGTGTTTCACAAGGTGCGACTCAAACCGGGCAAGCCCGTGTGGTTCGGCCAGTTCGACCGAGGCGACGCAGCCCCTCGAACGCTCGTCTTTGGACTGCCAGGCAACCCAGCCAGCAGCCTCGTCTGCTTCGAACTTTTCGTGCGGCCTGCCCTGGCGATTCTGGCCGGTCGCCCGGCCAAGCAGTGGCATCTTCCCAGAGTTCGTGGCGTGCTCACTGGGGCGGCCCGGTCGGCTTCCGACCGACCGGTCTATCTGCCGTGTCGCCTCGTGGGCGATGCGGCATCCCGGGGGATCGAACCGCTGCCATGGACAGGTTCCTCAGACCTCGCCAGTCTCGCCATCGCGGACGGGCTCGTGGTGATCGAGGCCGGGCAGCGAGCCGAGCCCGGAGGTGAGGTAGAAGCGGTCGTCTTCCCGTACGGAGGCCTCCCTCGGTGAACGCCATCCCAGGGATCGTCGTGGCGTCGTTTCCGAAAGCGGGAAGCACCTGGGTGAGGTTCCTGATCGCCAACCTGTTCAATCAGGTGGCGCCGGAAATCGAAGCGGTCGATTTCCACAGCATCCACGACATCGTTCCCGAGATCGGACGCCCCGATGCCCGTCGGCACTTTTCGTCGATGCCACCAGTGTGGAAGACACACGATCCGTGGCAGCGATCATTCGATCGGGTGGTGCTCGTGCTTCGCAATCCCTGGGACACGCTCTACTCCTACTACCACTACCTCACGGGAGAACACGGCCGGACGGTGACGCTCCGCGACGTCGTCACCGATGGTCGGCACGGTGCGGCGGCCGTGGTGCGTCATGCCGCCTCCTACCTCGGCCGCTGTCACGACCTTCTGGTGATTGCCTACGAAGACCTCCATGCCGTGCCGCAGCCGGAAGTCCGGCGGCTTGCCGAGTTTCTCGGGGTGGCGGCGACCGATCGGCAGGTTACGGAGGCGGTGAACGCGTCGTCCTTTCAGTCGATGCAGGCGAGTGAGTGCTCGAAGGGCCGCCGGTATGGAGGGGGCAGCTTCCGATTCATGCGGCACGGCGCCGTGGGCGAGGGATACGCCGCCATTGCGCTCGAACCGGGCCTCGACCGTCATGTGCGACGGGAACTGGCCCGGTGCCCGGCGCTCGAGGCGCGGTATGCGGGCTTCACGCCGTAGCGCGACGAAGCCTGGTCACGTGAAGCGGCATGCTGCCGTCTGGAATCAGCCGGGCACGCTGCGGTGGAAGTGCACGTGCTTCCAGCCGTCGCGAGTCCGCACCCACACGCGGGTTTCCTCCCCGCACGACACGATGGGGCTGCCGGACGCATCGAGCTTCTGGACGAGCCGCACGTATGCCACGACGGCTACGTCGTCGCCGAGCATCTTTACGACGGGCGATGCGAGCGTGGTCGTGACATGCGGCGAGGCCTTCGCCCGTTCACCCGCAAGATCGAAATAGAACTTGTGAAAGGGAAGGCCTTCGACGAGCTGGCCCTTCGCCTCGGGCTCGAAACAGGTGATGTCGTCGGCGACGAGGGTTTGATAGGTCTTCCAGTCGGCCGCGGCGACAGCGTCGAGGAGCCGACGGGTGGCGGCGAGAACTTCTTCAGCAGGCGAGGACATCCAGGGTTCCTTTCGGGAGGGTCATGCAGGGCGGGCGACAAGGCCGAGCGACACGAGCTTCTCGAGACATTCGTCCCGTTCACGGCATCGGGCGATGCTGGCCCATGAGCCGTCCTGAGCGGCCAGGAAAGCCTCTTCCGACGCAGGCAGGCGGCCTCCGGTTTGGGTGACGAGCCGTCCGATCACCTCCCGGTCGAGCCGCGTCAGACGCATCGACTCGACGCGGTAGTCGAGAAATGCCTCCCACACGAGCGGGAAGAGAGGTGCCACGATCTGGTGTCCGATGGTTTCGGCGTAGCGGCGGATCTCGAGCTGCGCGTGCGAATCCATTCGCAGGGCGAGAAAGTGGAGCAGATTGTGGAGGTTGATCTTCCAGTAGGCCTCGGTGTAGGTCGAGAGAGGAAGGTCTTTGCGGGCCTGCTCGCGGGCGACGCCCGCCCCGAGACGCTCCTCGTAGATCCGTCGCGACATCTCCTGCAGCTCATGTTCAGACTGCGTGAGCTGGGAGCCGGCCTCCGACGACATCAGGCCACCCGATCCCTGGCGGTTCGAGGTGGCCTGGCTTCGCCATTCGCCGGTGGAGGTGGCCTGCATGGAGTCGATCGCCAGCGAATAGCGGGTCGAGTATT
>Ga0208784_1001395_pt1 | contig 10105 bp, 19 predicted proteins | sample DEB19_08_DNA_FD_184531 | JGI IMG/M metagenome (GOLD analysis project Ga0208784, IMG submission 184531) | Aqueous microbial communities from the Delaware River and Bay under freshwater to marine salinity gradient to study organic matter... | ecosystem: Environmental > Aquatic > Marine > Coastal ...
TCGTCTCCCATAGGCGGAGTTATATACAAATCTTTTACCCAAGGTAATTCACTAATTACCTTATTTAACTTGACATTCGCAAAAACACCACCACTCAAACATATATGATCATATTCAGGATATAAATTGTGCAAATTATTTAATATCTCACAAATTTTATTTTCAAAAGCAATTTGCCCAGCACGTGCCAAGCAATTCATATTGTATGAATTTTTATAAAATTTGCTACCATTGGAATTAAAAAATCGTTGATACACACTCAAAAAAATATCACCATCGTTGTGTACATTCTTCCGAGTTTTTATACCATCAATATCACCAATAGCTTCACTAAACATTGTAATCAAATCATGATGTATATCACCATGTGAACTCATACCCACTATCTTACCCTCATCTTTTAAACGACAAAATCCCAAGAACTCCGTAAGCATAGCATAATACATTCCAAATGATACTCGACTTTTATCAATACCATCAATATACTTCATTCGGTTGTTCTCACCAAGAAAATACTTAGCACTATAGTCATCCCCCAACGCATCCATAGATACTATCAAACACTTTTGATCAACAAATCCACTAGTATAATACGCCAACGCACAATGCGATCCATGATGATCATAAAACGATAATTTATCCTTGATAGTATCCACATCGAATGGATAATTCATGGTTTTATATAACTTGCCTACATTTTCAAGAAATTTCTCCAAGTAAATAGGATTATGAGTCTTGGGAAATAAATAAGCGTCAAATTTATTTATATCAACCAAATCCTTGTTGTGTAACTCAGATATAGAGTATATAGGTATTCGAAAAAATAATTTTTGAAAATCTGTAGAGGTCTTTACCCGCGTAAATCGCTCTTCCTGGTAAGATATAATAGGACGACTATCCAAAAAAGTAGTTAACCCAGAACAATGCTCACCATATGTAAAACTCAATATTTTCATAACCTGTTATAATAATATAACACCTTAAAAACAAAACACAATATTATATTTTACTTCAATGGTATATACAAATTGCCAGTCAAACCCTTCTGACTCAAATAATTTGCATCACTCACAGCCAATGGACTCTTTATATACCCATACTTCTTGCTCAATATACTACGTAACTGCTTGCCAGCCAACTGTATCAACTCCAATTGCTCCTGACCATCACTATACTTAATTTGTTTAGCAAGTCCAGGCGGTAACTCCATCTCATACTTTTTATACAAATTAATTATATCATTGTAATGAGCCAATTCTAACCCAGGCCCTTTTAACTTGGTTGTTATTATCTGTTTGCCAAATTGCTTAGCAACATCCAAACTATCAGTATGATTAGGCCCCAACGTCGCAACCAACTTGTCGCCAATCTTGGTGCTGTTAATGCCCAATCCAACATCTCCATACGCAGGATTTACTCCACGATATACAGTGTCATCCTTAGCCTCTACCAATATATCAATCAATTTCATATATCAATGTATCAATAACCACGTACCAATAACGTCCGCCCTGTTCGCACTATCATCACCATCACCTGGCTTAACAATAACATTGTACTTAGGTTCACTGCCAACAGGTATCTTCATCATTTCATCATACGTAATAACACTATCCTTAGACATATTATACTTAGCAGCCAACTTGCTCTTCAATATATCCAAATTTTCATCACTAAACTGTATCTGTCCCTTGTCATTACGTATCACCTTACCCTTGTCATCCTTCATCACCAAATCATCAAACAATTGCTTTGGTACAACAGTACTATGCTTGGTAGTACTAAAATCAATCTGCTTCTCTTGTTCAGGCGTAGCACCCATGCTAAAATTCATCTTGAAATTGCTTGGCTTAGCACCAGTAGCAACTCCAGCCATCTTGGTATAAGCATAAAATTCAATGTTAGGAAAATCCCTAGCAACACTATACGCCAAATCCAAATACTCAGGACTAAAGAAATCACCAGCATCATGCCATCTCACCACAATCTTGGTCCCCTTCTTGCCAAACTTCTTCTCCGCACTTCTCAACTCACTCTCCAACTTGTTTTTATATCCCTGTGGATCATTCAACAAAAAGTTCAATTGTCGAGTCTGTGACATACTGCTAGCCTTCCATTGCACATATCCACCCTTCTTGGCATAACAATATACCTTACAAGCACCCGCACCAGGACACGTATCAACCACAACAAAATCACCAGTAGCCTCATTCACAGCCAATCCCTTGAGCGCAGGTAAACCAATATTGAAATATATCGTGCTGTCACCACCACTATGCGTAATCTTCTCGTTCTGCTTCAATATCTTCTCAGGTCTAGCACTAATCGCAGCTCTCAACTTGTCCAAATCAAATGTACGATCATTTTCATCCTTGATCTGTATATTGCCCCTATGCACATATGGCATCTTATACTTGTCCAACTTGTCCTTCTCTCCAGCCGCAGTACGTTGCAAATAAGCCTGTAACTCATCTGGTGGCAATACCTTGGTAGTAGCACCCAACATGTCAGCCTCATCCAACTCTTGTTTAACAAATTGTGCCAATGGAACTGCATGAAACTTATCCATCATGCTCTCCATCACCACTTCATTCAATAAATCACTGAAAAATTTCATATCACTTGTTTCCTTTCTTTAATCTATCAATCTTAGCACGCAACATACTCTTGTACTTCTCTACACTACCATAATCCTTAACACGACTAGGATCTGGATTCTTTAACAAATTCTCCAAATCTTTTATATCCTTTTGTATTTCACTCTCCTCACTCAAATGACTAGTCAATTCGTCACTCTCTACCTCAGCAGCATCATTAGGTTCTCCATAATACTCCTCCCTTATAATCTGTTTTATAAGTTCACGCAATTTGTTTTCTTGTATTTTTGTCATGTTAATAAATTATAAATATACCACCCACATCCATATATACCAAACATATACACTTTTTCCCATAAAAAATTTACTCCCCCTGTTAAACACACACCTTTTATAATATAACTCAAAAGATACCTATTAAAAACCGCAGCACAACATATGTCGTTTTTCCCAAAGAAAAAACCTCCATGTGTGTTGTATATACCTCGCCGGACGGTTGAGACGGTACCCCCTCATGTTCAGAACCACTTGACAGGGCTCCCCCCTACCCCTCCCCCCGTCTATATACAAAAAGGGATGGGGATACATACCCCCACCCCCGTCAACTATATAAATAGGGTATTATTTGGGTACCCTCCCCCACTGTCCCCTATTAAGCCCACTCAGTGAAGTGGTTGGTTTTACCACTCCACGGATAAGCCCAGCTGTAACTAGTCATCTTGAGACTCACACTATCACCACTAGAGATAATACGTTTGGTAATACGTTTATCACCAACCCGATTGGGAACTGGATTACACTCACCTTGCATATGGCCAGTGTAGATACGATCTTGTCCAATAGGCGCAATGACCACTGATTTATTCTTTACCTCCATCACCTTGTAGTAGTCGATATTGGTTTGGTCATAGCCCCAGCTACACACAAAGATGTCGCCTACATTAACATTAGGTTTGGGTTGTTCCACCTTAGTGACATCAGTTGCATATGCATTGATGGTGTAATAGGAATAGGGTAGACCACGATCAACAGCGGTACAATAGAGGATACCTTTACGAGTAGCCTTCCACACACGGAGTTGAGTACCAGTAGGAATAACAACAGAATTAGAGGGTGAACCAACGCGGATATCTTTGTTATTGGTAACGATGTCGTTCTTTTTAATAGCCATAGTAGTATTAGTGTTAGTTATTGTATTAGATATGACCCCGACGTTTATTAGCCTTCCAGTATGTCAGACATAGTGAGGTTATTGTAATAGTCACAATGTTCATCCGCGGCGGCCTCCATCAGTTCCCGAGTCTCAGTGTCCAACTTTTCGTAGGGGACGTAGAGTTCCTGGAAGTCAACGGAGATGAGGTCACGGAGATCGGAGGAAGTGTCAATCGCGTCGTTCATTGTGAAAATAGAATACCTCGAAAAACCCCAAAAGTCAACCGTCTTTTTTTAGAAGTTGACGATATTTCCGAGGGTGAACGTGACCGGGGTGAAGTAGCCCCGCTTCTTCTCAACCCAGGCCCGCTGCTGCGCCCGGCGGAGGCCACGGGCGATACGGTTACGGATAACCTCCTGTTTTCGGTAGGTAACCACCTCAGCCGACAGCTGCCGACCCCACTGGTCCAGCTGGTTGTAGGTCAGCTCGGACCACACGGGACGAGGCCGAAACCCGTTGATCTCCTTGTAGGTATCGGAGATGAAGCCGATCAGCTCGTCACGGGTGGGAACGAAGGGAACAGAGTCAGAGGTCATTGTGGAAATAGATTACACCCAACCAGCGAGAAAGTCAACGGAAACTTGGAACTTTTTTTAACTATTCGTTAGGTAATCCACCCCAGAACTTGTCCTGGCAGTCTTGACAACATGCACTAATTTTGTATTCTCTTGCACTAACAGCATCACGGAACTTATCTGCAGGTTTACCACATTCAACACATTGGTTACCTGCGATAGCTAGTATGGCACTACGGCCAAACAGCTTCATTGACAGATCTTCTTTGTATTGTTCTAGTACAGACATATTATTGATTTTCTAAATATTCATCAAAGTCATCAACATTGATGTTATTGATTTTGATAGTGTAACCCTTGAGTTTGGTCATGGCTTGATAAAAGGTGTACAAGTCACAATCTTCTTCCAGATACATCTTACCACCCTTAATTGGTGAATAAGCTGTAATCTTACCATACACACCACTATCACGAACATCCTTGATAGGCACTTCTAACCAACTGTGACCAGGATCATAAATACGATCATATTCACGAATCATAGTATCATTAGAATAACGTTGTGTAAGAGTCATAATATTATTTATTCACCGTAATAGTCACCCGCCTCGTTTTGGTTGTAGTCAGCAAAATCATCTTCACCACTACCATCACCAGGCCAACCGGCTGTATCACTACTAACACTATCCTCGTAAGCAATATCTTCGGGGTCCATATTATTATTGTTTAGTTATTACCGATACTAACCACACCAATCCTATTACCATTGGAATCTTTGATAGGACGACGAATAGTAATAGTACCTCGTTCACTATCCAACAAAGCAGTCTTGCACTGCTGAAGGGTCCGAGTAACTTCCATAAGGAACGAATCTTCAAAAGCGGCATTGTCGGTGTTGAACTCAATTTGAACTTTCATTGTGTAAATAGATTATCAGGGTTTTAGAAAAAGTCAACAGCTTTTTTTAACCGAGAATCAAGAAATTCTTCCGGCCGTTCTCCGCCACCTCGTTCAACGCCTCGGCATTCCATTCACCATTGAACTGGAGAGCCTGCCACCGAATGGTCTTGGCCACAGCTTCCAACGTAGTGTAGACGGGTTTGAAGCTCGACAAACCGTATCCGTACAGGATAGAGTCATCCACGTTGGAGAGGTCACGATTGAAATCCTTGGCAATGGCGAAGGCCTGTTGAAATTGAGTCAGTGTCATTGTGGAAATATCCTACCAGCTTTTTTCAAAAGGTCAACCGTCTTTTTTTAAGTAATCAAACCACCACAAAGTTCTGTCGTTCCCACATAACATCCATCAGTGCAAACCAAGCTCCTTCACAACGACTAGGATGTTTAGCCACATCACTTTCCAATTCATTAACATATTCAGGTGTCACACTATTCCAACCAAAACTGGCACACTGAAAATACTCACCATTGACACACACAATATCATTGACACTCAATGATCGCTTTTTTGAACGAATAAACATTTCACACTCCATACCAGATCCGTGATTCCATTCAGCAAACACACGTTCCAGAATGTCAGCAGTAGACATATCATTGTCCATCACAAAAGAATGGACAGCTTCGTCAGGATAAATAACGTGAATGAGGTTCTTCATAAAACTATTAACCAACCAACTTGTTTTCGATCTCGGCCAGTTTATCAGCAGGAATCAGACTTGCTACTTGTTTCCAATACCGAGGCATTTTCTTGTACACAATGGTCATTTGTTTAACACTAAGGTTACGACCCTTGTTGACCTGTTCAGCAAAACTGGAGAGGATATTAGCATCCAATCCATTAAAACCAACACCGTTGTTCTCCTTGGTGGATTGGCTGTTCTGTTCGTCAATAGTCTGACGTTCGTAGATCTTGACCAGAGCCTTGACAGCCCAGGTAGGGTTGGTGGCGAGTTGGTTCTTGATGAAATCCTTGGTGATCGTCTTCATTGTGGAAATATCCTACACCCAGTCTCGGTCAAAGTCAAACGGTTTTTTGAACAAATTCATGGATCACCGCCAACCATTTTCAAGTGGCCAAATTTAGGCAGTCACCGGTTCAGCCACCTTGGTCTTGGCCAGGTTGGACAGGTTCGCCTTGTAAACCTTGGTATTGATGAAGATATGAGCGGGCTTACCCTTCTTACCAGATTCAACAACACGGGTCAACTTAGTGAGAGAACCATTCTTCAAACCACGAAGAATGTGAGCCCGAAGAGTAATACTCTTAACCTCGGGATTCTTGGCCTGTAGATCCTTGAGAGTGAAACTCTTGTTGAGGATCAGTGACACATCCTTGGCAGGACGGCCAGCCTTGGACTTGGTATTGAGGTTAATGGTGACGTTGTTATTCATATCGTTAGAGACGTTGTTCATTACGTGTAAGATACTACCAGCCTTTTTCTACTTTTCAAGCCCTTTTTTTAGCTTTTTCAACCTTTTTTTCGTTAATGTTAACGTAATCAGAGTAGGGTTTGGTCCCCCACCCTAGCTTGTTCAGCCGATCTGGAATAACCTTACCACCAAGGCTATAAAAAGTCAACAACAAAGTGTACACCGACCGTGGATTTTCTGGGAGGGTCTGTAGACCGTACTTGGACCACAGAACCGTCCCATTGGGGCCTATAGGGCGATTCCTGACGGTCCTAATCGACCCGGAACACCTCGTTGGGGACATCACTGGCCTGGATCTGTTTTGGATAGGGTTTGGGAGGATGCTTGAGCCCCTTGACAATCAGCTTATTCTCCTTGCGGTTACCAATAGGCAATATGTATCGAAACTTTCTACCCGTCATCTTTAACCAATATGGTTTAGGCATCTTTTGTTTCAAATCAGCCATACCATTACAATCATACTTATCCATGATTGTTTTGCTATGATGCCAATGATATGGATTATCACTGAAAGATAGCATCCATCGTTTTACTTTAATACCTACTTCTTGAAATATCCAATTGGTAGCTTGATAGATAATACCCTTGTGACTAAACTCTGGGTCAGCATAACTGATAAGACATTTGATATGTGGATGATATTGTTTGATATATTTAATAGATTGTCCAATGAACCAGCTTTCAGTATTCTTTGGAGTACCATCTTTTACCCACAATCTTGTTAGCTCCCATACTTGTCCTTGCGTTACTTCTGTACTAATACTTTTACTTGCATCAGCACCAATGGGATCACCATATACCATACAGCCAATGAGTACATCTTCTGTAGTATCAATAAATTCATTACTGGTACCCTTTTCATATATACCCAAAGCAAGACTACACTTGGTCCATTTGTGACTATAGTGATTGTCTACGATAAGCTTCTTTGCAATATTCTTATCTAACTTTTTAACCACGAAATTATCCATGGTACTTATACTATCAGACTGAAGGTACAATGTCAACTGATGTAATATGCTTAAGAACTCGTTGTAAGCTGCTTACATCTTGGCGAATAAGCATACACTTTTTGTCACTACGAATTTCAATGCTAAACATAAGATAACCATCTGTGGTATTGATTTGAACTTGTTGTTCACTATTCTTTACCACATAGTTATCTGCCATATAATCCAATACTTGTTGAAAGTTATAGATATTATAGCTGATACCATTACCAATAGCAAGCAGATCCACCTCATTGTTGTTGGTGAAGTGCTTGGTAATGAATTGTTTGAAGTTCTGTTTATCGGTGAGATAAGCTGTAATTCTGGGGAAATAATCTACAAAGAGTTGCTTTTGAGTGGGTTTATCGTGCTTGGTACGAATGTTCATAAACTCAACAAGCAGATGGTTATTGCCATACATGGCCAACAACTTGCTTTCACTTTTGAGTTCCCACTGAATTACTTTATCAGCTGATTTGACGCTGATATTGTGTACTACTACACCATTACGCTTGATACAAACGTCTGGTTTACGCCTACTTTTAATGACCTCCACAACACAGTCAGAGTGACTTGCTTCGTAGAGGGATTTGAACAATTGTTCTCTGCTGTGTCCTTGTAGCTTTTTAAGGCTAGCAAGTTGTGAGGTCATTGCTGGCATATGTTTAATTTACAGATGAATATACAACTGTGGCACGACCACGTTGACCTTCAACACGTACACGTTCCACTTCTTGTACAACACCTTGCTTGACCAGGTTTTGAAGCATAATATACAACACAGGTTGTGACAAGCCAGTTTCAGCAACAAGCATCTTCATAGTGAACTTACCACTAGGAAGCTTTACATCAACCTTCTTCTTACGACTAACCTTTACACGCTTACCAGTCTTTACAGACTCTTCTTGTGCTTCAAGCAGATCCTTGGCACGTTCAATAAGTTCATCGTAACGAGTTTCTGCCTGATCTTCGGTCTTACAATCGTAAGCAATACGACCAAAGGCACTAGTACCAGGATAGCATTCACGATCTTCCTTTTCTACAGCGCCATTAGGCAAAGCATCACCCTTCTTACGGGTCTTGACCAAGAACACTTCATAACTACGAACTGAACCATCCATGTTCTCACGACGATACATGGCAACCTCCTTGGTACGCTTTACTTGTACAAAACGAGTGTTACCAACACGGTCATAATTACCAACAAAAGTCTTTTCGAGTTTCTTCATGATACTATATATTGTGGTTATTCAGTGATATTAGAAAGTGCCGGTACCATAGGTAGTATCCATGTACTTACCACTATTGGCTGCTTCATACTCTTCAGCGCTAGTTTTCTCAATGATTTGGTCTTGAAACACACCAGCTTCTTTATTAATAGAGTGCAGAAATTCGATTTTGGCCTGATATAGTGCAATTGCTTCAGGAGTGGGAGTAGGAAGCTCATTTACAATGGCATCCAGCTCTTCGTTGGTGAGTTCAGGAAACGGATTGATATCGGTGTCGTTCATGTTTACGTGTAAGATACTAACAGCTTTTTTTGAAATGTCAACCGTGGGTGATGAACTTATTCCAGGTCCATCCAGTTGGCACGACGATACTTAATCTTGCGGGAGTAGGCCTTAGCGCTTTCAATGCGCTTGGTGACAGGTTTGGTTTCTCCCCAGCTCTTTCTAACTTTAAGTTTCATAATCTTCTTAAATCTTATCAGCTTCTTTTAAAAAGTCAAGCCCTAACCTCAACTTTTTTCAGCGGCTTAAGCGCAAATAATTAGTGTTTTTTTAAAAGTACGATATAATTTTAATTTGAGAAAGTAGATAACAAGTTTCACGATTTCACCCACGCTCCTTGACGGATGGCAGTATGTTCCCTACGAGCCTACCACGAATTGAACGTGGACCCCCGGGTATACCGGTGTGCGTCTCCTTTTACACCAACAAGCTCGGCGTCTATGTGTTATCTTGTTATCTGAATATTAGTAGAGGGACTTGAACCCACCGTTTCTCATATCGTGATCAGCGACAATCGTAACTTCAGCCTGATACCTTTATTCAAAAAATGGTGCTTGGGGATGGTATTTCTCCATCAACAACAGGTTCGCCGATAACCATTCCGGTTTGCCTGTACTATTCCCGTCGTTCACCCAGTGGTTATTCAAGTGAAACTGGAGGCGTAATAATCTCGCACTCTCCCAAGCATAAAAAATATTTGGTTGATGGCAGAGGCCCAAATTTCTCTGCTTTATAGATGTTGGATTGGTCTAGAACCTCATCAACCAATTTGACTTTTACTGATATGTAGATTTGATACTACACCTCGCTGAATCAACAGACGGCTCTACTTAAGCTAATATCAGATATTCAATCAAATTATAAAAAGAACTTAAAAAATTGGTTT